>JGI20166J26741_10395559_pt1 | contig 16123 bp, 7 predicted proteins | sample TergutCu122P5_FD_26741 | JGI IMG/M metagenome (IMG submission 26741)
GACTACATTGAAGGAGAGTAAAACTTCGAAACATGTATCTATTTTGTATCAGTTGTAAATAAATAGTTGCCACTATTAAAGTTCCAACCCTCGTATTTTTGCTATTAGCTTATATTTACATTTGTTTGTTATTTAACTTTCCCTATTGTTTCTTTGCGCAACTTGTATTATGAAAACTTTTTACAGAACTGGGGAGATTATGCGGATATGAGTCAAGGAGTTATAATTTACGTGGCATTTGGTATTGACGTGCTTCTGATCTGCTGGTTTGGATCTCAGCTGACACATCATGTAAGAGAATATGGCTTGTTGTTATTGCTGTTGACTTTATTTAAAAAACTACGTTCATAATTTGGACGTAACCACAAAACCGATATCTGCAACATCCAGTCTTCCACACTGAATCCTCTGTGACAAAATTTGGGACAAGACTTCTAATCATTTCACGATTTCCTACGCGTTAATCATCCAAAATATGAACAATATTTTGATATTTTTTCGATAATATCTTAAATATTTTTCTTTAAATTTGTAGATCTTTAACGAGAAATAAAAGGTTTAAATAATGTTTGATATCTTACGCTTTAATTATGTAAAATATGAAATATTTTTACTATTTTCATAGCAAGTTACGCATCTTTTGATATCAGCTTGTTGAAATCCTTTGGTCACAAATATGAACATAATTCTAAAATTGATTCCACTAGAGTAATTTATTATTATTATTATTATTATTATTATTATATTACCTCTTAAGACTCTTAGATGTTGAGGATGAAAATAAGATAGATCTGTTGAGCTCAGAAACATTCATTCCTCTTTCATGGGACTACAGAGGTAAATGAAATGTCATTCAGAAGAGGTAGGTCCGCGTCTTCAGAAAACTGCCTCAGACATCTGGATATCACTTCCGCAAACTAATACCTTTTACAGCAACAGAATAAATGTATTGTTTGTCAGCACTCACACAAAAAGTGTCACCAAACTGAAGGATATTTCATGGATGTCTGACGTGGAATTGGTTTTTGTGTGCACTCTGCTTTGTTTATTGACATCGTAATTCTAAAGGAATCTAACTCAATTTAAATATATTATTTACTCATAGATTTAAAATGCACTTTATTGTTGTCCATGACGTAAAATTTGAAATCTTGTATTTATTGTTTTGACGAAAGAACAACAATAAGCATAAACTAATCATAAGCTAGTGAAAATAAAATATTTTTTTATTTTTTCAACAAGAATCATTTTACATCACAAAATTATTAAAATCCTGATTAAAAAATAAGGATACCAAACTTTTTGATCTACAATTAAAAAGAATTCACAATTAGCATACTAAGTACAAATAAATACTCCTAATACTTTCCAATCAGCTGAATAAAAAAGAGTGATTGCACAAATCTATAGGCGGAAATTTAGGCGTAAAATGCCAGTTTCCACGACCTCACAATCGATAGCAGAACACGATGGTATGAAATCAAATGAACATCATTTGAATCCATCCTAAATATCATGAAACATTCGTAAAAGTAACGAATGTTTTGGCAGACAGATTTGGTGATTTCCAGTGATCAGACATTTCTTACTTACTTACGTACTTATTTACTTACTTTCTAACTGCATGTAGCGTAGTCATGCTTGTGTAGCTAACCTGTTCTCAGCTAGTCAAGAAATTCCCCGCATTTTATGGAACCCAAAGATTTATTACCGCCTTCACATGTGTCCGCCACATCACCTCAGCCAGCTCGATCCAGTCCATGACCCATTTCCAACTTCCTGAAGGCACATCTTAATATTATATTCCCAGTTAAGCCTTGGTTTCCCAAGTTGTCTCTTTCCCTCAGTTTTCACCACCAAAACTCCGTATACTTCTCTCCCACATAAGTACTAAATACCCCGCCAATCTAATTTATCACCCGAAAAATCTTGGGTGAAATAAAAATAATTGCTCCTCATTATGTAGTTTCCTCCACTCTTTTGTAACCGCGTCCCTCGTAGGCCCAAATATTCTCCACAATTCCCTACTTTCAGACACCGTTAGCCTACGTTCCTCTATCAATGTGAGCGACCAAATATTACAACCATACAAAACAAAAGCAAAATTATAGTTTTGTATATCAAACCTTTATTTTTTGGATAGCAAACTAGTAGACAAAAGATTCTGCACCGAATGATAGCAAGCATTCCCTGACTTCAATCTGCTCTTAAATTCTTCCTGAATAGAATTTTGATTTATTAATGTTGTTCCCAAATATTTGAACTCTTCCAGCATTTCCAAGGTTCTATTATAAGTCTTCATATTTTGACTTCGTCTTGAGTTCTAATCTCGAGACATGACCATGTACTTACTTTATCAGCATTTACTTTTAGTCAAATCTCCTTACTCTCCACTAAAAAAGCTTCTGCGTTTTGCTTTATAGCATTTACGCTTCCTCCCAATATATTAATATCATCAGCATAAAGCAGAATTTGATATGTACCATTGCAATTCAAGCAATCCTGCTTTACCTGAATCCTCTTATTGGCTTAGTGTAAAGCAAAGTTGAAAAGCAATGGTGTTAGAGAAGTTCCTCTTTTCAAACCATTCTTAATAGGAAACATGTTAGACAAATTTTGACTACCAGAACTCTTTTAAGTCTCATTACAAAAAATTTTTATTAACCAACAGTTTTATCAGTTTCGTGGGGATACCCAACTCGGTGAGAATATTATACAAAATCTCCCTCCTAACTGAATCGTAAACTTTCATGAAGCCGATAAACAGCTGACACACTGCTTCACCGAATTCCCATTTCTTCTCAAGTACTTGAAGAATGCAGAATATAAGATCAGTAGTTGGCCTGTAACGTCGAAATCCACATTGCTGTTCCCGAAAAAAGTTTCTCTGCATGTGGAGTTAAACTTGAGAGCAGGATGCCTCCCAACTTCACGTTTTGCATTGTTTAGATTATGTACATTTCTTAGGTTGGGATCCTGTGACCACTGCATTTTAACATGTTTCCTTTGATCTAGAAAACCTAAACATTCTTCATCACCATAGTATATGCTGATTCATTATGTACAGAAATAGACTCTGTTTAGGTGAGATTTGATTTAATATTGAATGTTTTCATAAGCCCTATTTATGTCCTCGATATCACTTACGTTCTACAAAGCTGCGGATCTGTTTGAGATCTAAATTTAATACTGTCTCCTAAGCTCCAGCTCATATAGCTTCATGATATTAAATCTTTCCACTCCAAATTGTTGTGCTGCTTGTAAAATTACTGCCAATCTTTTCCTAAATTTTGCAACCACCAGTTACTGACCAGTATCACAGTCAGCTCCACTGAAATATAGTACAGCGAACATACTCGATTACCATCTCCTATCTATCGATACGTGATCAATCTGGTTGTGAGTCTTTCCATCAGGAGGGGTGCAGATATACGTATGATGGTTTCGTTGAGGGAACATGGTGTACTTAACAACTAAATTTTTGATATAGCAAAATTCATTATTCTAACACCATTATCATATTTATTCTGATGTAGATTCTTATCCCCAGTTGTCGGTTTGAAAATATTCCCTCTACCCACTTTTACATAAAATCTCCTAATACAAATTTCATATGGTACCTAGGAAAATAATCAAACACCTGCTCTAATTCCTCATAAAATTCTTCTTTAAATCATCACTTTTATTCCTCACTTCGTGCATGCACATTCCGAACAATTATATTACACCAGCGACCACTTAGATCTATATATTAGAGAGTATCATTAAAGAAATTACTCTCTTAAACGCTGATACTATTCTATGGTGCACAAAATTGCTGTTCCCAAATGATGATTATTCTTTACTTCCAAAAAAAAATATTATAACCCCCTACCCTTTCTGTGCTTTTGTCCCACTTAACCTCCTGTACACCCACTAAATATAATTTGTATCTTGCTATTTACTTGGCTGTTGTTGTAAGGGAACTTGATATATACAGTCTAAGTCATTTCAAATACAAAATCTCATGTCCCATTTTTATTGCTTAGTTCGTTCCAAAATTTCTACCAGCAAACTAAAAAAGAGTGATTGCGTAAATTTTTGGCGGAAATTTAGGCACAAAAGCAAGTAGTTTCACAACCTCACAAACGATAACAGAACACGCAGGCATTAAACTAAGATAAATTTCATTTAAATGCATTGTACTCGTAAATATCATGAAAAATTCGTACAATTAGGGAATAATGTGGCAGACAGACTTGATGAGTTATAATGACCAGACCTTAGTTCACGAATTTACAGCTTTGGTTAAAATACTTAGATCCTGAACATCCGGCAGTATTCCTTGTTTGCAGGCAGATGCTGTCGTGAATGTACGAGTTTTACAGAACTGCCAAACGGATCTTCAAACGTTCCTTCAATATATTTCAGGCGGAGAGTGTGAGAGACGCGGCATTCGGGTGCGACTGGGTGGGAACTCCCGTCCCATTTCAGCGATGTCTGATATTTATCATTGCTATAGCTAGCAAGGAGTTCCATCTGACAGCTGGAAAGTTTGCTGCAGTGTCAAATGTGACCACGATGAATGTAAGTATACATGTAAACATGTGAGCATATTTCAGAAAATGAGTCAGAATTAATATGGCCATAAATAATTTTGAATGTGAAAAAGTGAAATTGCTTCATAGATTTTATACTATAGCAGCTATCAGCCACTGGCCGACGCTTAACCTGACCGAGACGGATGAATCGAATCTCCCCTGCTGGGCATGGGTTAACAATTCTTAGATGTTGTTTACCACAGTAACGGAGACGAAGCGTAATGCCCACATCTGCCATTACTTTTTCTATGTAATCAAGTTTCCTAACTACTACATCCTTAGTCCATCTGCCAAAATCCCATACTCTGCTCAGGTCAATCTCCTTGCGCGGACAGGGAGTGGTGGGGAACGAAGTGCTTAGCGACTTCAACCTAGACCGAACTCAAAGCACAACGGCACATTCTAACATTATGGTCCATAATGCAATTAGATGGATTCGCAGTTCCGAAAGTTTTATCGTAACCTAACGCAGTAGTGTCAATTCTTTTACGCTGTCACTATCTGCACAACGACGTACAGTACATTACGAGCCAGCCGTATGAATGAATGTTTCGAACTCTCCAGGATCCCACAGCTATTGTCGAAACAACCAAAAGTTAGGGACACATAACCGCCAATGTAAAAGGATGGTTCTGCATAACTCGTAGGAAAACTTTTTTATACAAAACAATTCAAGCTAACACCCAGTTTCAAAAAACAGTCTCTCCATATTACAATGCATTTGTCATGATGCGAAGTATTAACTTGTGTAATGCCCTAGGAGGCTGTAGTTAGGTTTACTAACAGCACTTCGGGAAGCACTATGATTAGGGCAAATAAGAAAACAGCACTGGTATAAATATTTCTTAAATTAAATGCTGCCACCATGCCAGACAAGTCCGGCGTGCGTCAAGTGAATTATAGATTCCGAAAAAAAATAGATAAATCAGTTGATATGTTGCACTTTTTTATTATGAAATAATATAAATGGATTCTATTTGTTATTAAAGTAGGATTACAATATAAAAAGGGAAATTAAAATATAACATTAATTACAATAACAAAGTTAATAAGATAATTATCTTGCCTTTTGTTGTAACAAACACAATGTTTCGGAATTTTGATAACATTTAGCGAATTACTTCAAATTTCGCTTCAATCGATTAATTTAGAATTTGGATAGTTAAAATCTGGTCAAAGCTTCTTACCTTGTAACAGGAACCAGCAAAGTATCATCTCAAGTGTAACGTAATATCACTGATAAAGTAGACTGTTTCGTAGATTCAGCTTTCGTAAATTCAAATATCGCAGATATGTGACGGCCGGTCAGAATAAAACGCGAGTGAGAGCTAAATCATCGGTAATCGCTATGTTTTATAGAGGCAAGTTGCAAGGCAAACATTCTTTTAAAATTAGCGAACTTTCGTGTCATTATTTGAAGTTAATTGTACTTAAAGTGTACTGAAATGTTTGGTATTTGCTAAGTTAGTAACTGTGAAAGCTATCATTTCCTGTTTCATGTAAGTACATTAAATTAAATTATCGTTCAGTGAAGTAACATTTCCAAAATTTGATATTTATTACACTTGATTAATGTGTCAAAACAGCAGCGTTGGCAGAATAATCAAGTGGTTTGTTTTGATAGGTACTACTAACACATTTTTAAATTTCACATATCACAGATTTCTCGGTGCTACGTAATTAAGTAAGAACCTGCGGTTCACTACGACGACGACGACGGCGACGGCGACAACAACAACAACAACAAAAAACAACAATAACATTATCATGACTGTGTTTTATTGGTCTGCCTCCAAAACACACTAATTGCAGAATGGTCAAAAATTCCCTTTAATGTATTTCGAGCACAAAACTTTCCTCTGTCATGTCGCAATTTTACAATCAGTTTCGCTCGAAGTGGTCGGTTGAGGATTTAGCTACGTAACTTCACTTACAGGCCACTGATAAATGTCTGCAGTCTCCTTCCAACCAAGAACGGTCGATACAATAATTATGGAAACTGCTTAACAGTGTTTTCATTTGTGGACCACATGATCATAATTATATGCGTTTCTGTACAATAAACAATTAATTGATATAAGGGTTGAAATATAGCCTGTTGTCAATTAAAAAATGTGGACACTTTAACAGTAATGTATGAGAGGCTTGCAGCTGCTTAGGATCTAGTGCATTCCAGTTAATGTGTGATATATAATTACGAAGGAAACCCTTTGCTAAAAACTGCAGGCGAGAGTTGGACAGCTAATTCCGGGCTCTGTCATCACGTCTGTGGCTGACAAATTTTTAAAACATTTTGGTCAATTACGTTCATGCTGTACACATGTTGCCAAGCGGCCATATTGTTTTGCATTCTACAGCTTGTCTATTTTACCTAAAGCCATGTTTTGTTAAACATCTACTGACACAACATTTTGGAACCTGTAGTACGTGACGGTTTGTTGCATTCCGCACTGGAAACCACCTTGGCCATCAAGTTTCCTGTATCTTGGTACTCTTATTATTATAATAACAGCAATATTATTATTAATATTTTCATCCTATAACATGTCACATACAAACAGAAGAGAATTGGATGTATAGTTGTACCGATTCTTAATCTCGGCGTCACAAATTTTGGGTAAATATCGTCAAGTCTCCTTCGTTTTATCCCTTGGAGGAAGCCACGGTACCCGCTGTATAGGAAGCTGGGTGAATGCCAGGACCCGACAGGAGAGTTATGGAGAAGAGAAATTTTGTTGCTCACACTGTGGTCCGAAATGAATGGGAAAGTCAATGACGAATTCTAAAATTGTATTAAAAAAATATTCTAATTTATTCAAGTCTCTTGTTAACACGCTGTTTGTCTGTCGCAGATAATGCAAGAGACGCTGTCTTTCTTCATGTTTCTGCTTCAAGTGAAAGACAAGAACGAAGAAAGGAAATAGTTGTAATGAAGAAGCCAACAGGACGCCATATCTTAACATAGAGTGACGGCTGTGGACCTTCTGTCTTGTGCTTTTATATAGCACGGCATCTTGTATTGCATGTTAAATAACACATTTCGCACACACAACTTAAATGTGTAATATTACAGTCACATCTTAGTTGTCAGCGGAACATCATACCAAAACTAAAATTGTGAAAATCCTTACAGAATTTGTCTACTTTCTTTCCATAAAAGACCATAAAATGGGAATTTTTGGTAGATAAAAGCCTCTGTTTAAATGTAATTTTACTCCAAGTGCCACACGAAGTTTGTAGACTACCTCTACACCAGAAAGATGAGACGCTTCTTATACCAGCATAAACTATTGAAATTCGTTTATTGAAAGAATGAAACTAATTCATGACTGCAGCCTTTCTCCACTTGTAACAACGTAACAAAATCTGAAGGAATTGTAAATTATCCTGGTGTAATAAAATTCCGGTTTAACATAAAAAGTGTAATTTTACCTGATTTACGAAACTAAATTCATTTTAAACATTTTAATTATATGCAGCATATAATGTAGACTTCATAAAACTTTATTATGCAACAGCTTTCGTAAGATTTTAAAATCATCTGAAGTCATCATAAAAAATCAAGCAACCGGGAAATTTATGGCTGTGAAAAGTGTTTTCACGTCGGACAGCTTCAAGTAATTTATTAAAAAGATGATAAAAAGAAGCAGATGTTTTAATTATGAAAGAATGGCCAATGAATATAATACTTCCTTAAAGAAACTCAGAAACAAAAGACACAATAATAAAAATTTCCGTTTCTCTCCAACACAATTACGATATTATTACAGTGAAACCACATGTCTTCAGCTATCACAATCGCATGTGAATACAAACAAAACGTTTACTCTTAATATAATGCACACTGTAAAAGGTAAAAACAGATGCGCTCGTTTGGTTTTAAGAGCTTGTAGCACATTTTTTACTGTAATCTGTCTTTTTTGTTCAATTCAAAATAATAATTCTTACAGGCAAGTTTAATACTCAGACAAAACAGAGTACACACAAAATAGCATATGATGAAGATACAACATCTAATAAATGAACAAAAACACTACGTAGTAACTTTCGATCTTTTTTGGTGCCTAAAACTAATACAACAAACGAGCAAGTAAATCACACATTCAGTTCTGTTCGTGCATTCTCATACAGATGGACACATTCCATCTCGAAACATGCTTCAATCCTAAGTATATATTGCAATACATTAGGTTACAAACTCTAAGCCATGAAATAGCATATAGGCTGGCAACAAAAGGCACTTAGCAAATTTTAAACTACACATGTAACGTGGAGTAAAGTAGTTCACTACATTTTTTCCCAAAAATTGCTCAACAATAAAAAGTAATATTTCCATAAATATATTATATTCCTGTTTCACGTTCCAACCTTCAATGGCGAATTTATAGTTGGTAAAAACAAAATGAAATTATTTTGTTGTGTTCGCAACGTACAATACAAGATACCACACGGTACACAAGACAGCAATCGATGTCCTTATCCACTGTTATACATGGATATTTTTTGCACAGTAAATTGTGAAAGAAAATACTTTTACTTGACTGAAAGAAGTATATTATTACCCAACATCTCAGCGTTCAATACTGATTTCTATATGCATCAAAACTACTACAAACAAAGGAAACACATTTGGCCATATATATATAGCAGTGCGCGTACAATAAGAACATTTATTAACATAAACAATCACAAATGACTCGAGTTCAGATATGAAGAAGTGGGAAGTTACTGAACAATTAATCGTTTATCTAACATCTTTTGTAATGGCAGCAGCGACCCATTAGACTTATGTGCCATAGGAATAACGTGTGCGAATTAAATGTAATTATTGTTTCATTTATCTGTTCCTAGAAAATTCATAATTTATCAGCTTTCAAAAAGGTCATTTTTGGACACCTCATTATAAAAAAAGGCCCGATCTTTGTCTTATGTCGATCTGCGCACCCGATTTCAAAATTTATTTCATGGACAGCATATCGATATATCTGACGTGGAATTCATGAACTCTACTGGATACTGATATGATTGTTGGTACACCGCCTAACTACTGACAGGCTCCTTCACTGAGAAATAACAGTCGAATTTTGAATAATTTCATTATGCACTTATCTTGAGAGAAAATTGCAGAAAAGTATCCTTGCTTCAGTATAATTACCTTTTAGCTATATTCGCCTGTAGATTCAATGTAGACGAAATACTGCGTCGATTATCACAAATTACTTTAGATTTCGCAGCTCTTTTTCTAGTTTAATAAGCACTACTCCAAGACCAATACTTCAATGCACCAGCCAGCTTTGCAACTAATATGACATCCCTCCAAGTCTTGCAATTCCATTATCTGAAATATCATTCTTCCTATGCTCTCACGTCACACCTCGCAAACTTTTAACCACATTAATTGTCGTTGCCTTTTTTACTTTTTTATTAATAAGATTTCGATTTTTTTTCAGAAATCATAACAACCGATTCACAATTCGGCAGTGTCACAACTTACATGTTGCGTCTTCCTCTAATAATATCAAATTGTTAATTTAAACACACAAAAGACCTACATGTTCCACTTTCTCACATGTGTATAAGACTACACATATCACAAAGACATTCCAGGGAATTCCGACTTTCAAGTGAAGTTGGTGGGATCAACTAATATTGCACATGTGTTTGCAAACCTTTAATCAAATTGTAGGTCAAGGCTCGTCTTTTACCTGTAGTAATACACACGTTTGCAGCTCAGTCAATTTATATCCTAAGGTAACTAAAATAATTGCAGTATTCAAGTCAAGGCCAGGAAACTTCGCCTTCGAACTTGACATATTATAACAAAAGACACTGCAATATAAAATGTGCACCATCATAACATTGTTCTCTCTTGCATCACATAAATTCTGAGAAGTTATACAAATGACCTAATTTTTCATTTCTTATCCTAAACATTACATTTCTCTTATTGATTTTATGTAATTTAGGAAGCAATATCAGAGGCGGGTGACTGCCAACCGGCTGGAAGCTCCGGGGATCGAATCCCGGTGGGGTCGATATTTTCCGCACCTGTCCAGATCGGCCCTGAGGCCCACCCTGCCTCCTGTACAATCGGTACTGGATCCTTCTAGGGGGTAAGGTGCGGCCGGGGCGTGACGCTGACCCCTCACCCCCTTCAAGTGACGAGGTCAAAAATAGAGTAGAGCTACAACTATACTCTCCCTAAGGGCCTTTGTGGCCAACGAAAGGGTGAAACCTACCTAACAGAGGCGGAGTCGCAAAAGAACTGCACGGTTCTGTTTCAGTGTTTTGACCAACTGCACTCTGTACCGGTTTGTAGATTACTGTGTTGATCCTCGCTTTGGCATATCCAACAAAATAATCCGTGCTTGATTTCAGCAGTTCGGAAGAATGGAAACACAAATTTGATAATGTGGGTAAATTTGATGGTTCATTTTCTATGTTTAGCCTGCAAATTTTGTGTTGACAAATATAAACGTTTTTTATTTCAAATTCTGGTTATTTGAAGACAAGATAGGCAATTTGTGATTGACGTAACATTATGGCGTGTACAAGAAATATATACACATCTTCGGACAACATAACAAAACTGATACCTCATCCCTTAAAAAGAGGGTTTTTGCGATTTATGTCATGGCGAACAATGAAACCTACTTAGGTCTTTATGTAAAATGATCGATATTTTTTCCGATTTTAACAAACTCTTATTTTTTTAATATCTTCATATGTCTTCAATATAAAATTTCACTGTAAAATGTCAGTCCAGTGGGCGACGTTTTGCAACATACGAACAGAGGAACAGATATGATTGAAATTTTCGTTTTTACAACCATGAAAACGCGCACAAATAACTTGTTTAGCAGAAGAGGTAATTTTATAAAGAGGGGTATTGTTTGTGGGAGAACACTTGGTGTGCTGAAGCAGCGGAATATTTTGTCGCATACAACGAAGAGCCTTTAAAAATACTTGTATATGCCAATGGCAAGTAACATTGTCACTGACGCCATCACCTATATTTCGTCGTACAGACAGTTCAATGAAGTACATAAAGACTTTACCGAGCCGCACTTAAAGTGCGTCTCTGTCCCATAATATTTCCTACTTTGGGTTTTTGCTCTTACTGCAAGAGCTAAAGGAAGCAATAGAGTCCGTAGCATCAATTAATTTAGCGTTTAATCATTCTGTCTACAAGTCCACTACACACGGCTGTAGGATCAAAATGAACTGCCTTGTGTTATTGGGAGCCCAAGTGTCAAAGAGAAGCTTATGTGACGGAAGGAAATTGTTGGTTTCTACAACTTTGTGATGTCTGTTTTATATTTCATCATTTGGATAAAAACATGAAAGCAATACTTGCTCTTTGTGTAACAGTAATTAACCATATCTTAGATAAGGCTTCGTTAAAAGTCACAAGGCAGCGATTTAATTGTTTACTGTAGTGAAGAATTTACAGGGTACAATTAGAGAAGAGGAAGTTGATGGGCCTGAATATGGAGTGCTTAATTTTTTTTCCTGCAAATTATGATTTTTAAATAATGCACATTCACATTTTCTGTGTGAAAATGCTTTAAACTTCTGTAGAATTTTAAGTGTACTGAAATTATGGAGCTGACGTCAATATGCATACTAATCTTTCTTTAATATAGATACACGCGTTGAATGTATTTTCGATCTATGTTCACATTTGTGTTCAGCCTTCGTCGTCATCAACGAAAAATCCCTCACATTTAAATAATTTTTTATTTATATCAAAATCGTGTTTTCTCAGGCCACTCCCGACACAACGGGCATTTATCAGTTTTCAACACAAATCCCATAATATTCGTATCTAAAAGAGTTAAATTTTTCAATACTAAGAGAAGAGTGATTTTCAGAGAAAAATCATAAAATACAGGTAAAGAAATACGGGTCGTAGAGTATGTCTTGTAATGCTAGGGAAAAATTCCCTCAAAAACGGACATGAATAATCAGTGATTTTAGGATTCAAACAATGCTGTCATATATTGTCACATCTACTTCAGTTTTGCCATTGTACAAGCATTTATTCAAATTTGTTAAAGAAACAATTTTGTCCTCGAACACGTTGTACTTACTTCTTTGCAATAAATCTTTAAAGTAGTACTTACGTTTGATCAGTTAAGCTATTGTATTTTGGTAGACAATATATCAGAACAGGCCACCCCGAAAGGAAAGACACGCATCCTAAGTTTTCAGAATTGAAGTGTTGGCTCACGAAAGTGTTGAACACTCCCAAACAATATAATAAAGAATAGGGTGCAGCAAAAATTAACTTTGTTTTGGATTGATATGTGAAAGAATTGCATAAAATTTGTATTTTCAATATGGCAGTTCATGAACCATTTGGAGAATACGTGTGAAATAATCAATTCAAAATGCGAGACTCATAACAAAAAAAAATATTTTATTACAGAGTATGTAGTATCACAATTTTGTTCACTCCGTCACAGGAAGTTTCGTTTCATATCGAAATGACTTACTGTTCCAGTTCTTATTCTTAACCATTACAAGTTCTCTTATTGATTTTATGTTCTTTAGGAGGCAATAACCTGGCATAACAGCAAATCGAATGGACAGATCACTTCCAGTACCTTGATCAGCTGTAAGCAGTCGGTACCAACATGCAGATTGTTGTGTTGAACATCGTTCTAGCATAAATACCGTGAGAATTTTTTTCGATTGCAGTAACTTGGGAAAAAGTAAATCTGTCCGGTAACAGGCCTGAACAGACCCAGACGGTTCTGAGAAGTTAAGGCTCCCAGAATTCGTGAAAAGGGCACAGTATGGTGGTAGGTTGTCAGCCTTACGCACCGGCCGCCTTTACCCCCAGGGATATTCCTTGTACTCATTTGTACTAGGGGCTGAATCGACTCCAGGGCCATGGTTCCTTCGGAATGAAGGGCGTCACTGAAAAATCCAGTGACACCACCGGGAATCGATCCTGGAACCATCCGACTAGTAGCGCAGCGCAGTAACTTGGAAGGGTGGCAATATTTATTGGATGATGTAGTTCAGAAAGTTAATTTGCGCAGTTTCTCATGTGCGACCCCCTTTTTTTAGATAAGCTGCCAGTATGTTGCGGTCTTGCGGCCATTGAAGAGGGATTTCATGTAGAATATATATAATCTTCAAGTCTTTCCCACCTGTTAATTTGAATACGACAATACTGGAAAAGTACGTATGACGTAAGATTTTAGTGTGTTCGTCTCGTCTAACAAACTTACATCTTTCTCTCGAAAGAAGCAGTTTCATGACGATTTAATGTCGCTGGCAACAAAAAAACGCAGCTAAGAATTCATGTAAATGGTCCGAAATTTTAATCAAATTTGGATTTTCAGGGCCGATTTTCATAGGAGTTCCCAATATAAAATGTTACAGAAAACCATCCAGGGAGAGCAGCGCTGAAACCTGGGGTCAACCGGACAGACGGACGTACATGAAGAGAATATGCTCTCTTCCCTTCAATGCAAACGCACTTAAAAAACTTATGAAGAAGGCAAGGGAATTCTGCAAGAGATAATTGGTCGTTTGTGTAGTAGTTTGGTGCTGAGACAGCGGTCTGTATTATCGTGTGCCACTAAGATTTCCCATTTTTCAACTGCTAATTGCATGTGTTCATTTGACAAATTACTGAGCAAAATTGAAAAATAAATTCCTGTTTCTATGTTTCTGTATTCCATCTCTGTTCTTGCCGTTAAAGCTAAGGAAACAGCACAGTCTTTGGCAACAATTGATGAATGTCTGGTCGTTATTGGCTAAACAGGAAATTTCTTGTTTCATTTGGAGCTGAAGCGTCAAATGGAAGTGTCCAATTTTAAAATTTATATACAAAGACGATTGTGTATGAAAATTATTTGATATCAAAATTCTGTTCACTTCTGAGTTACAGCAAATTTGGTCCGTTATATAAATTTCGGTGTTCTATTCTCAGTATTGACAAGCGACCTTCTTTTTCTCTTCTTACCTTGAATTATGAGAAGTTTGTCGGAAATTTGGTCTCGTAAATTACACGATTTGGAGAAACAAGTTCGACTCTTTTTGTTTCTTCCCAACAAATAATACATCGATACAATTGACATTTGTAGCACTCAACGTACTAAAAAATTAAGATTAAGAATCAGTGGGCAACAGTGTTAAAGCTCAATTTCAAAGTAATATTTTTTGCGTTGTGTTCATAAATAAACCGACAACGTTCAAGCAGACCTGGAAATGACAAAGACAGAGCGTAAGTGCTACGGATAATCAAACTGTAAGAAGTATCATGAAACATATACAGTGACATGAAAAACATTATGGGTAGACGTCTGAAGTTTTCTGAGAATGGATGTATTTAAAGAATCTGGTATGCCTTGCCGTGCTATCTGAAAAAAGTGTAGTGGCGCTTGACATAATTATCACAATCACGTCATCAGGTAGTTGAATTTCCCGAGAAATTCAACTACCTGATGACGTGATTGTGATATTTGTCAGATCTATGTGCCCTACAAGTCATGTAGGATTTTATACCAAATGACAAGTATTTGATCAGAGAGGGGGAGTGCGTGTAGTGTTTTCCATAGATTCATCTAGTAGTTCGTCGGCTGTGTTTTCATAATTCGAATGTCGAGGGCCCATGGCAATAAGTAGGTGCGTAAAGGATTTTGGTACATTGAGCGCCCCTCGTTGTTCCAGGAAGGTCGGTGGCATATAGCAGAGTTCGCAGTAATATTTTGTGAGGTAGCTGCAATGGGCAATTAGCTGGTGAATCTCTGCTGGGCTGTCGATGATAAAGAACGACGCTCATGCTTGGAACCAATCAGTTGTGGGAGTGTTGCCACGGGCAAATTGTTCCAAGCAGTGGCTGAGGAAAAGTGCGTCAGATTTGGAGCGTACATGTGTTAGGTTTAGGCCGCCTTCAAGTTTATCCCTGTAGTGCGCCGGAAGCGGAAGGCGGAATATTGCACTTCTCCAACGGTAACCTAATATGGTGCTATTTATCTGGAGAGCAGCATCGCGCGTCGCGCGTTTCATACTCAGACTTCACAAGAGAAAATACATGTATCTTGTACAAAAACGCAATGCCTGAATTGTATATCTTAATATCAATAACACTTGGAAAATTCTGATGAACAAAGTAATATGGCTAGGAAATTAGAAACATCTTTCCTGGAGCAGACTTGTGCAAATGGTAGTTGGATCAACAAAGTGTACAGAAGGGCACATAAAGTAGGGGTAGCGTTAATTCTGTAACCTCAAGTTGTGATGTATTAGTTTTTTAATTACTGTAGAAAATAGAAAAATTGGTAAATTAGGAATATATGCCAGTGCTTAAATTGGTGCGTTGAAAATGTATGTAAAACATAACTTACCTGAGTATGTACTAATGTTCTATAATATTTCTTACATCTTCATATAAGAGGGTTGGGACTTTAATAGTGGCAACTATATATTTATTTACAACTGATACAAAATAGATACATGTTTCAAAGTTTTACTGTCCTTCAATGTAGTCACCAGCATTGTGTACAACCCGTTGCCAGCAATGT
>JGI20166J26741_10396670_pt1 | contig 16123 bp, 10 predicted proteins | sample TergutCu122P5_FD_26741 | JGI IMG/M metagenome (IMG submission 26741)
TACTGTATTCTGTCGCTAAGCCATTACTGCACGAAGTTGAACTTGACCATAAACACCAAACACAACAAACACAAAACAAAACAAACTTAACGTAAAGACACTCCGCCAAAACTCGCTCACTACTTTCGCTTTCGCTGAGAAGGCTGTACTCTCTACACACAATCTTTCTGTTCGAAAGCACGTTGCAGAATGTCTCGAACCCGCGACCTTCCGGCTTGTAGCGCATTGCCTCATCCAACTGCGCCACCGCGTGCCCCGTGCCTTGTGCGTAGGTAGGTTAATGTTCTGTCTCCATGCTGGCAGATAATATACTGAAACTCAGTCGTTATTTTCCTGTAAGTGTCAGGTCGAAATTGAAGAAATAATTCTTGCGTGGCTACCATATTGTTATGTTACAGTATACAAAGGTATTATTTTAAAAATGTTGTGCATTTTTCGGTATCGATGTCAAAACAAGTGGAAGAAGTGCCGTGTGACAAGTCGGCTCGTCTGACGTGTTTGTATTGTTGATTGCACGTAATAGGAAAATGCGAATGTGCTGTTCCTGAAATTGCATGATGCGTGTACCACATTTTATAACAATCTGGTTTAAAAAATCGAAAAGAGAGGACACACACAGAATTCAAAGTGCTCTAATGAGCCAATTTCTTTCATTTGAAGGAAGGGAAGTGGACCTAAACCGACTCTCACGGTCAAGTGGCATAGAAGGGGAAATAACAGGACACAGCAGAAAATTGCATATTAAGGATCTTAATAATTATTACTGTTTGTGAGATATTATTAGAACTATCAAATAGAGGATGTCGAGATAGGTGAAAGACGTATCACGTATCGCAGACAACGAGAAATGCTCGCCATTGTTTAATAGGTAATGTAAAGGTAACTTAGAATAGAGGAGCGTCTTGAAGATGGAGACAGCATATTTCTCCAAAATATCGGTACCCACCTACCAGACTACACGGTGTCATGACCCAAAAGATCTCAATATCACACCTCCTATAGGTGAAATCATGTCATGTCATACACCTTCGTTCTTTGTTAGGCGCGTGCGTTTGTGTGGGTGTTGCTCCAGCGTTTCTCTTACTCACTGTGGCGTAAATCCCGAATGGCTTACACAAGCGCAGGAGTCCCTGAGACGACATCGTAGCTGTAGTTGTTGCCAAGCGACAGCTGAATTACATAAATCCACCCGACTTCATTGCTCCTGCTGGGTTTACTTTATTTGCTTTATGTGTGGTGGGATGCTAGGCACGGATGTTTTCGATAATCAGGTTAACTCGAATAACGATACTGTTTGCTTGTAGAACTGCCACATAATGCAGCTCAGTAAGTCCTGTTGCATACTGCGGTATGAGTTTTGAAGTTTCCACCGGGTGGGGGGGGGGGGGGGAAAATGTAGGGATTTTCTTTTTAAGACAACATATAGTCTGGCTAGTGGTTAAAAAAGAAGTCCTATTCTTTCTTATGTGAATGCGCTAAATATAGAATTTCTGCACTTAAGAAGGAGGCAGTATGTTCTTTCGAAACTTTAGTAATCACATACCAGAGTATAAGGTGTCATAGAACAGAAAGCCTAAATCTGTATGATTCGATGAAGTATAGGTTGAATTGTGAATGATTTGTGCTTTATTTAAAGGTAATGTAAACGTGTGTCATCTGCTGTTGATATATATAGCTTGGAAAGTACTCTAAGGGTAGTCCGAGTATTTGGGGGAAACTCAGGATGAGCTGCAAACATTTTTTAACTAAGGGGTTCCACAAATTTTCAAAAAATCTTATAGCCACCTGTAAAATCTGGGCGCCAGAATGGTGATATGAACCAAGTTCCATACTGAGGACACATAAATCCTAAGTGCCACCGTACAAAATTTAGTCGCCATGGCGTCCATCTGGCTCCCGAGATTTGTGCATCCCTGTTCTAACCATGTAGCTAGGGAGCACAATCACAGTGCCTTACCCTGCTTCGACCAGATTTTGTAAAAGAATGTTTTATCGTTAAAGCCAGAAGTGCAGTTTCCCCATGTGCGTAAGCAGTATGCCATCAACTGGAACAGGGTCGTATTTTCATATAAATCATAACTTCTATCAGTACTGCACTCAAACCGTTTCGCATTACGGTCGAAAGCTCAGTGTTCGCTGCTCTTTCTGTTTTGCTTTGAGTCAAAAGGATGCCGGCATTTTAGTTCCACGTATGCAGTTGGTATTACATTTTTACGTATCTTGTTGGATGAAGATGTTGGAAATGTCCTCATCAGTTCCCAATCACGCATTTTATCCGACAAGTAGGTTTAATGCACTTCGAAGCATTATTATTTAAGCGAGTCGGCGGGAAGTAACAAGCAGCAGTAGTCAGATAAAATGATGTCTTATGCAAGGGAGTGAAGGGAACTTTCCACTCATTTTTAAAGTTTGAAAAGGCTACAGGTTACTGTTTATAATCACGATCTTGTGGCTTTACCGTCAATGAAAGAGCTTAAGGAATCCACTGGATGGGAGACTGGGCAGAGTGCAGGGCGATTAGTGGGTGGATGCCAAAAGAAAATTTTCTGATTATGCTTGAATGCTTGATATTATTCAGTTCGTAGAAACCTGGGACCAGTTTTGTGTTATTATTCCTGAATTCCTCTAGCATGTATGAGGAAAGCCGTAAGAAATTAACTTATTTCCTGCCCAAGACGCATCCCCCCCCGCCCCAATGTCCCCCAAATCACCGTGCTCCTTAACACCGGAAGGTGTTGTGGGCTACTGAATCCGTGAAACTATCCTTCTAATGTAAGGCATGTCTTATCCCTTGTAGCTTTAAATGATGCTGGAAAGACGGTTTATTAGAACAGCCGGTATATTGGGGGAGTTCTGACCGGCCATATATCTAATGTAAGCCTGTGAATTTTCTGTTTTAACTTTTTATTCTACTTGACTTGTGTGCAGAAACTAAGTAGAAGCGAGAATACATTCAGTCAACAGGTAACCCGAGAGGGATTCGAAATGAGGAGCTCATGACCCAAAGCAACGATTTTGACTGCTTCAGTGTAACAAAATGTTTAGCATTTGATGAGTCAGTTGGTGGTCCTATGGAAACAGCGTTATGTGATATCTAGTGATGCGTAGAGAGTTTACGTGTAGGATTTGGCGTGTGTGTGTGTGTGTGTTGGGGGAGGGGGCAATTATGCTTGCTACGGGCAGAAGGAGGGAACAGAAAATAATGTCGGTACATGCGATTCTCAACATGTGTTCCAAAACATATATACAACAAAATGCCATGAAATTAACGCAATGTGTCAGTAGCTGATTTTACCAGCGCTATGCTAGAATTCAAACAAGAAGGCCTGTGTTCTTATTTGTAGCAAAAAACTATTGTGTGATAAGTTTTACACTTCAAAGCACAGTAGTTTCTGTATATGCCGGCTCCATCATCTTCATCATCATCATCATCATCATCATCATCATCAGGGTTCTATGGAGGAGATAGTAGCTAATAATTTGGTTTACTTGGAGGATCTTACGCTGGAAGTTTTTGTTGAATTTAGTAGCCTTGAAAACTTCAGAAAGTTTTGTTCTTTATTTGTATAGTATACTGAGATTAAGAGCATTGGCCGATTTTTCCTCACTGTGCAACCTCAGTGTGATTCTTCTGAGGTAAGAATTAAGTTTATAATGCTATGTGGTTGAATTTCAGGGTTTAAAAGATTAAAGCTCTGAGAGTAACCATGGGTAGTTTCACCACCCTCTTTCTGTCGCTGGTCTGCTTTAGCCTCCGATTTACCACAAAGAAGGTACGTGTTATTTTGGAGATATTTAATTACGAACTTTCAGGTCTTGTGGGATGGTAAGCATAGTCGATTGGTAAATAGCTACCAACATTTGGAAGGACCGTAATGAATTCTTCTTAAGGGCCAAACTGTCCAAGAAGTGTTTTTGTCTTTGAGGTTAAGGTACAATGCTTATTCGACGCGTCAGTACCTGTTTACCGATCAGGACGGAATAACATACCAGAAGACTCGAATGTTTGAGCGTTGCGCTGTGGCTATTTCAATTGTCGCATGTTGAGTTACATATAACGGCTCGCACGACATGGTCGACTTGTTCACCCGCTATGCTGCCCCAACATCTTACTGCTGACTGTTATATTTAGAATTGCAATGCAAGACAGTCGAACTGTTGTAAAGTCACAGCCATCGTTCTGTCTGTCCCGCATGACATTTATCACATTCCTCCCATACCTTTGAAATCTGACAGATCGTTACATCCACTGCCGCCGGGTTACAAACCAATTGCAGTTAATAATAATAATAATAATAATAATAATAATAATAATAATAATAATAATAATTATTATTATTATTATAATTATAATAATTATTATTATAATTATTATTACCTGTACTGTATTGGTCTCAGCTTCAGATGTTGCCATGTCCCGGATACGGTTAATCTGTTCTCCCAAATGATTAAGGGCGATGCTACTGCAGATTCTTTGGGAACACCCGCTTGCTACTCGTAGATTGCCATGATAAGCGATGATGTATTTGGTTTGGAGACTCACGGTGTGTTATGGTAACTAGTCCTGACACTAAAAGAGTCGTGCAGTCGCCGATACTGCAGCGGTAATGGAGAGCATTGGTGACTGTTCAATAATTTATTTGTTCGTAGTGAGTTTACACACTTATTTATTTTATATTTAAGGACGCTGTCTGTAGCTCAGACTAAGTGAAATCGAATGGTAGGATGATGAGTGTATAATAATATTGTAAGTAATATGAATTACTGTCTCGATATTTAACTGAAGAGACAGAGCGAGAGAGAAGTCACATGAACCTCAGTCTTGTGTAGATGTTACGGCCTTGGTTCGAACCATGTCCTCTCTCGAATGCAAAGGAGTGCTCTGCACCGTACCTCGAGAATGATATTAAAGTAGCCACGACCCCAACGTATGACGGTGTTGACGTAATGCTTGCTTTAATCCACAGTGTTTACGGCTATTGTTTCCATAGATAAGCCTTCAGTTGATTCGTTCGTGTATGTTATAGTCGTAGACATACCACGAAACCACAGTTGCTGTGACTGTTTACTCTGTGAATTTTAAAAGGTTCGCCACAGGCATCTCAGTAGATGTGCTCGGAAACGCATGACTCTACAATGCCGTTCGAAGCGTAGGTACTTTCTTAAATTTTGACTGCTGCGCAGCGATAACTGTCATCTGGCGTAACTATTATCAACTACTCACTCACTCTTACAAGAACATTACGTAAGGTACGTTTTACGAGTGTATTCAATTGTGTCACCGTAGATAAGAGGTTTTGTTAACTCGCATTCTTCGCTTTCATTCTTTCCAGACGGACTTGTTGACTTCAGTACATGGTGCTTGCACTGGGATGTTGTTAAAACTCTCAGTGTAACCAAGTATCTGGGGCCACACGTATACAGACCGGTGACAAGTCGTGGCGGCTTGCCTTTGACGTAAGCTCTTGCAATTTACGATAAGTTATAAAAGCGAAAGGCTTATAATAATCTAATATAATCTTATCATTAGCATAATGTATGGAAGTAGTGATATGGTTCGACTGCTTCATGCGTGCTGAAGCAGCCAATTCGACAAATGTTATTAGCAATTAAATTAATATCAAACGTAATCACCATGCAAGATCATTATAATTCTGAAATCGCGGAGAACGCTGGAACATGTTGACTTGCATTACAGTTTAGAGGTGGTTGTCATAATCGATTAATTTTGAACTTACGTCAATATGCCGCATCAATTGCAGGGGTTACATACTTTCAAAGAGAGGCTCATGTGATTCAAATACGAATAAAATATTCTCAGGTCGAGACGCATTTCGTGGAGTTTTTTCTTGATAATCTGACAGTCGCTCAGCTGGTCAACCGATTTTGCGACTGAAACTTTGTCAGCGACTAACATTCTGAGCCATGGCAGTGGCTTTCCACTGGTGCTCCATAAGCTTCAATTCATATACCGCCGATGCCATACAGCCAATCTTAACAACTAAGAGCGTCGCTGTATGAAACTTCTTACTCACGCGGTCCAATACGGTCCCTGAAACCTTGTGATCTGCGAGGGAAGATGCACAGTAGCTAGGGAATGAATAATGTCGAACACTAGTTCCTGTATTATATAATTCATATTTCACGCTCATATTTGTTGAATCACGTGACTATGTTACAGCTGTATTGCGTCATAATTGGGTAAAGGCCTAAAAATGGAGGTGGTATATTCCCTTAAACATAAAAGTGAGATTTTCATTATTCAACCACCTGAAGGCACGTGGGGTAATGGAAGAATAGCTGTACAGATTCTTAACCTCGGCACTAGATGGAGGTGCATGGTCAGCTTCACGCCCCGGCAAAAATCCTCGCCACCCCTTGAATAGGAGGCTGTGAAGGAATGATATCGAGATTGTTATGACCTCTCTGCCAGTAACCCTGACTCCACCCTTCCCCTCGCTCCTAACTTCACTTCTCTTTGTAACGAGCAGTGTGGAAATAAACATGGCTGCCAAGTAGACGTGCCTTGTTATTTATTCTCGACATTTTGGTGCCGTGACCAGGATTCTGGAGCGATCGAGCCGCGTATGTAGTGTAAAGTATTGTTTTTGTTGTGTGTCACGCCAGGATCAGTGTCAACAGGAGGATTTGGGCTAACGGCAAGACTACAAATTAAGATTTACACAGACGCAACCATCTTCGAGCACGCAAGTGCTATTGTATGTGGGTGGCTTGTTGGCACTACAGCGCCATATCAAGCACTTGCGTGGCGTACGCCGCTCTAGTCGGTAAGGAAGCCCCCTGCTTACGATCGTCATCTTTGCTATATACGCCTGCGCTAATATCTCTACTCGAGTAGAAAAAGTAACAACTCGCCACGGGCCGGTATTATAGCACACAGTCAGCTCGCTAGCGCCATCTGCTAGGGACGAAAGGAATTACCACTACCAACCATGGCCGAGCAACTACACAATCTAAAGAGAAAGCGCTTCAGGGAGCGAAGCAATATTACTCGCTTCTCAAACTCAATTCACTCTTTCACGGAGGAAAACACACGCGACGATTATGAGCATTATAAGGGCCGCCTTGAAGAGGCGCTAGGGCACATGTTGAAACTAGACGAAACTATTCACGATTTACTCACCGACGAAGAATACGACACGGACGTGGCGACTTGTGAGGAATACATTGAAACAGCTAAGCGCGCTGTTCAGAAGGGGGGTCGTGGCCTTGAGAAATTTAACCCCCCTGCCCCCGACAACCTAACACCGAGTCAGACGCTCTCGCCTGTGAGCCACAGAGAGGGGGTGCCCACTCCATTATTCAGTCACCACGTTAAACTGCCTCCCCTCAAACTACAGCCGTTCTCCTGGGGTATAGAAAGCTGGGCACGGTTTTGGAAGCAGTTCGAGTCGTCAATCGACAAGGACCCGTCTCTGTCAGTAGTAAACAAACATGTGTTTTTCCGCGGCTATTTAGAAGGTGAGCCGACGATGTTGGTAGAAGGCATTGTTGTCGTTGCCGATACATAAGAGGAGACAGAGAAAATCCTCCTAACGCGCTATGGTGACAAAAATAGGAAAATTCAGGCGCACTTAGACTACTTAGAGAATGTTCAACCGATTCAATACCCGACCCCGGACGCGTTGAACTCAGCGTTCATAGCATGTCACCGGCGCATCCAGGCTTTCCGGGCACTCGGGGAGGACGTGAATGGGTACGGCTGGGTCATTGCCCCCAAGATACTACGCGCAATCCCCGACGACATATGTCGCCGTTGGATTGTCCACGCGAAGCGGGAGGGTCTGTCTGAAGGGGATATCCTCTTATTAATGACGTTCCTGGGAGAGGAAGTGGACGAGGCTTTATCCACACGTAAGATACGCGGCAAGACTACAAGCTGATGCGGCTACACTCCAATAGCTGCAACACTCCACGTACAGTCAAAGCCTAGAAGTCCGGCTCGGCGGGCCGCCAAGAGGCCGGAGCCCTTTTGTGTGTTCTGCGATTCTCGTGGCCATTGGGCCCAGGACTGCAAAAGGGTGGTGGATATCGGAGAGAGAATCGACAAGCTCAACAGGGCGAACCACTGCTTCCTTTGCATGAACCGCGACCACACATCTTCGAACTGCCGGAAAAAGGGAAAGTACAATGCGCAACGTGCAGGAAGCCGCACCATCATTCTCTTTGTGACGAAGGTAGCAACCCTACTTATCCGGCCGATCCGAGCAGCATCACGGCCGTAGGGAAGTTAGACCCCCGCACCCCCGCCTTCACCTACTTACAGACAGCGCAGGTGTGGATCACGGGACCCACGGGGCTAAGCAGGCTAACTCGTTGCGTGCTAGACAGTGAAAGCCAATCAAGCTTTATCACCGACACCTTGATAGAAGACCCAAAATTGAGGACCATCGAGCATCGAGAACTGAATGTCTCGACGTTTGAGTCACAGTTTGCCCTGTCAAACCAATGCAGACTTGTTCGGTTTAATATCACGGGGGCTTGATCAAATTACACTATCCCAATCAGCGCCTTTGAGAGCGCACACACGCTTTCGCAGCAGCCAGCTGTCCCTCAGGAAGTCAGAACTCTGGCGTACGGCCGTAGAATACATTTGGCCGACCCCAAGACGGATTCACTAGAGGACTTGCCCGTCGAAATTCTAATTTGTGGTAATTCGTACTGGAAAATAGTAAAGGACAGTTCGCCAATACGCATTTCAGAATCCTTGGTGCTGATCCCTTTCATCTTCGGCTGGATACTTAGTGGAAACCGGTCCGGAGCACGTGTGAACTCAACTACGGTGAACTTTGTTCTCTCCGATCGGTCTTATTTGTTCCCCGACGTCGAACTCAGGCGCTTCTGGGACCTAGAGACCATAGGAATAACCGCCATGCCAGATGGGGCCATGAGCGCCAAAGAGTCAGCACTTCTGGGAGAGTTCCATGCTTTTTTTCGCATACAAGATCAACGAAGAGTGGTTTCCCTTCTGAAGAAGCAGGATATCATCCTGCCCAACAACAGATTGAACGCAGAGAGATGGCTAGGTAACCTGAGAGAGAAGCTCGACAAAAACGACGCCTTGAAAGAGATATACTACGCACAAATGGTTGACTATATCGCGAAAGGGCAGGTGGAGGATGTCCCCTGAAAGATTCGAAAACAGTGTTTTACCTGCCGCATCAGGTGGTGAAGAAAGAGAAGGCGGGGGAGGGGACGAAGTGGTGGATATTGTTCGATGCATCATCCCTCGAGAGCAACGTACCTTCTCTGAACGATGTCCTGGAAGTTGAGCCGTACTTCCTGTCCGAGATTTTAGCGATTTTGTTACGGTTCAGATTGCATCACTCAGCTATCGTCGGCGACATTACGCAAGCCTTCTTACAGTTGGTCCTGGATGAAAGAGATCGCTACTTGACCAGATTTTTCTGGTACAGAACCACCCCTGACGGCGATGTACGCTACCGCACGACAGGCGAGGTTATCACTTATCGTTTTACCCGACTCCCCTTTGGACGTACCTACAGTCCATTCCTGCTCTCTACGACGTTCAGGGAACACGCGGAAGGACACAAGACGACGTTCCCTGCTGCTGACCCCTAATAGACAAAAATACATTTATTGACGTCTTCGCAGCTGGCGCGGAAGATGGAAACGGCGCAATTAAAATTTACTACGAGCTAACCGCAATGATGAAACTGATCAACCTGCCCATGGCCAAATGGGCCACCAATTCAGAACGGCTGAAGGCCATTTGGTAGGCCGAAGGACAGTACGTCGTGGCACAGACGCAGGTCCTGTGTGTAAGCTGGAACACTGAGGCGATTGTTTGTATATAGATGCGGACGAAATATCTAACAAGTTGAAGGAAGGGCCAAAAAACCAAGAGGAAGCTCTTGCAAACAACAGCAAGCTTCTATGATTCTCTGGGGTTGTTCTCTCCCGTGTCCCTTGTGGGGAAGGTGCTACTCCAGGATACCAGGTTCCGAGGCATCCACTGGAACGAGCTTCTGCCTACTGACCCCGGAACACGATGGCACGCTAGGATATCTAATTTGTCTCCATTGTCCCAAGTGCACGTACCTCAATGGCTGGTAACTTCGATGGAACGAAGCTCCCAAATTCACGTATTCTGCGACGCCTCAGAAAGGGCACAAGGAGTGGCTCTCTACATTCATTCAACCAAGGAAGACAACAACCTTGTCCGTTTGGCCTGCAGCAAGAACAGACTAGCGCCAGTTAAAAGGGTAACGCTGCCGAGATTGGAGTTTCTAGAGGCGCTGGTGGGTACACGGCTGCTGAGCCACTTCTGCGAGGCGACAGGTTGTGACATTACTCGAACGACATTGTGGACAGGCTCAACCGTGGCTCTGGGTTGGATAAGAAGTGATCCAAATAGGTGGAAGACGTTCGTATGCAACAGAATCACAGAAATCCAATCCCACACCAATCCCAAGCAATGGAGACATTGCACGGGGCAGGAAAACCCATCCGATCACCTCTCGAGAGGACTACTTGGGAATCAGATACAATCGTCACACATCTGGTGGCACGGGCCATATTTGGCTTGGGAAACATGAGGAGTACTGATCATCTGGAACCCTTTCAACGAACAAATCCCTCCCAGAGGAGAAGAAAAGGGATCCCAGTCACGTTCTGACGGCAACGATAAGCTTTAGCCTCATCGACGCCTCCAAATTCAGCTCGTACTGGAAGCTGGTTTGCATGACTGCATGGGTCCTTCGATTCCTGCAAAACGTGCGGAAAAAAGAGAAATCTGCAGGAGAGCTAACGGCGACGGAACTCGCTGCTGCACGCATGCTTTGGGTACGATTGGTGCAAAGGGAAATCTTCACGACAGAACTGGAAGCTCTTCGAAAGAACTCAGCTTTGCCAAGTAACTCCAAAATAGCACGATACAACCCCTTCTTGGACGACGGACTTATCCGTCTAGGCGATAGACTGCAGTGTTCTGATCTCAGCAGGAACAACGCCACCCATTGCTTCTGCGGGCTCCCATCGCTTCACGAAGCTGCTTATCCTACAGGCGCATATCCGGTCGTATCACTTCGGGGTCCGCGTCGTACTATCGGAGCTTCGTACCGAGTTCGGATCTTCAGAGCCCGACAAACTATCAAGAGGTTCCTGCACAAGTGTCTACTATGCAAAATCGCAAACAATCCACGAGGCCAGCACATCGAGGCCCCACTGCCAGCGCACCGGTTGAGGCCCTCAAGACGTTTTGCAGTCGCTAGTGTAGTCTTTGCCGTTCCTCTCTACATTAAGGTGGGGAGGGAGAAGCAAAGGGCATACATAGCCCTATTCACGTGCGTCACCACTAGAGCAGTGCACCTTGAACTATGTTCGGATATGACTACTGCTAAGTTCCTCATGGCACTTCAACGGTTCATTGGTCGTCAAGGTCTTCCACATACGGTTTACTCAGACAACGCTAAAAATTTTCAAGCTGCAAATCTGGAATTAAACGAAGTTTGGCACGCCTTATCCTGCCGTAAGACCCACCAGTTCCTTGCCCAAAACTTTGTAGCATGGACGTTCATCGCACCTCGAGCGGCTTGGTGGGGAGGCTGGTGGGAGAGAAGGATGGAAACTACAAAACGTTGCCTACGTAAAGTACTCGGGCGATCTAGCCTCACTGAGGAAGAACTCAATACCACGCTGATCAGCATTGAAGCCGCTGTGAATTCAAGACCTAGCACGCAAGGCGGGGATTCGGACGCTGTCACTCCAGGACACTTCTTAATAGGAGGAGGCCTTGTCGCCATCCCAACTGGACCAGAGCCCGAAACAGGAAAATATCTGGCCAAGGAATTTCGATTGAGGCTGAAACTTTCAGATGATTCTGGAAACGTTGGCAGAAAGATTACCTACTTCAACTGAGGAGCTTTCACGAAGTTCGAAAGGTACACAAGTCCCGCGACCTACGAAAGGGGGACGTCATCCTGATCCAAGAGGACGTGCGCCCGCGACACATGTGGAGGAAAGCAATAGTTGAAGGTCTATTGGAAGGGAGAGTTCACAAGGTACGGACAGTCAGTCTCCGTACCCCGGAAGGGCGAAGATTTAGCCGTCCAGTCCAGCTGGTCGTCCCCTTAGAGATCGATCAGGGTGGGGAGGAATGATATCGAGATTGTTATGACCTCTGCCAGTAACCCTGACTCCCCCCTCCCCCTCGCTCCTAACTTCACTTCTCTTTGTAACGAGCAGTGTGGAAATGAACATGGCTGCCAAGTAGACGTGCCTTGTTATTTATTCTCGACAGAGGCTGCGTGGGCCCCAGAGCCGGTCTTCACGCTTTGGAGGAAAAAAATTATTGGTTTTGCGGGAAATGAACAGTAATTTCTCGGTCGCCGAACCCGTAGCCTAGCCTATACCAACTGAGCTACCCCGAGCGCACGGAGATATATTTGGATAAAACAATTAAAATGCGTTAACCATTTGATTATTCTCTTGTAAATAATAAAAAGTGTAATAGAAAGGGGTATAGTTGTCCCTGTCATTACCGTGAGGACATAGAGGGGGGCACAGATTTGTAACTCCACTCATTCTTAACGTCGGCAGTGGAGGGTGATGTGATCGAATAATGTATGCATATTTAGTTTGTACCTCACGGTAAAAACGTTTCGTCACATTTGCGAAGACCAGCCGGTTAATGTTGTTACCGTCATTCCGAACCACCCTGTAATGATGCGATCTATACCCACCTGAGCACGTAATTGCCAGACACGCGGATACTACGATCGCAAGACAACAGTGGCAATCGTAACCTGTAAATACAAGTTCAAGAATAATTCTTATGACACTTTAAAAAGATAACCCCTAAACACTATACTCACATCATTTTTAATTACAGGATTTAAAAAAATTATTATATACCAAGGAAAAGCAAACATATATAGTGCCGATAAACTTCGCCCACAAACTTAAAATCTTAAGTGCAGAAACAAGAAACAAGAACGCAAGTAATTCAAACACAAAAATATATACAGAAGTAATACACACAAATTCTCTGACTACTAATACAATATATATATATATATGTATCTATATATATATATATATATATATAGATTGCAGGCATAACAACCCTTTATTGATTTTAAAAAGAATTTACCATTGCCAACAATTGTGTGCATCAGGCAACAAAGTATTCAGTACGGCCGAAACATGTAGCGCGTGTTGACTAGACGAACAAAATTTGTGTTTGAAGGATGCACATGTGTCGGTTTGAATTAAACCATTTTCTTTTCAGTAATGGTACGAAACCCATGAATACGCTGTGTGGGCAAAATACAGAACTTTTAATGCTGCAGCAGGTGGAGGTTTAAGTGATGTTGCAGCCGTTGCTAAGCATTCCTTTCCCTCCAGCTGCGACGTAATATACCTCCATTTTATGGCTTGAACTGTGGGTCCTGTGTTCCAAGGGATTTCGGTTGGGCGAGGTTTGATGTCCACAGTAACAACAGCAACATCTCATTGTTTTATGTTGTTTTGTTGTTTTGTCGTTTTGTCGGATAATGGTGAGAGGATTGTAGCCTGTTGGTTTAGTACCAAATTAAATATTTGGCTTACTAGAAAAGCTGCTCTGTTTGGCAGGCGTCATCCATTCTTCATTTAATTACCCTGGTTGTACGAAAACTTACTCCATGGCGCAGAGTCCATCCTGAGTTGCTGCGGTGATCAGAAAATTCGTGGTCTTTTAGGAACTGGAATCCCCTTTCCTTGTGCACAAGTCACAGTTACTCTACCTGCTCTATACCGGAGTAGTGGGGTCCACATCTTTAGGACATATTCCTTTATTGCTGATTTTAGTATCATCTTACCCTTTGCACGTAGATTTTTCTACTGAGGCTCTCCAACTGACATTGTAGAGGTCTATTCGTGTTATTTGGTCCAACCATTTCTTCTTCCATATTTTAATTTTTGAAAGTATTTGGTCAATAGGGGCACGCTGTAGCACATTTGGTTGAGGCGCTACAAGCCGGAAGGTAGCGGGTTCGATTCCCGATGTTCTCATTGGAATTTTTCATTGACAGAACCTTTTATTCCGCACTATGGCCCTGAGGTCGACTCAGCCTCTAACAGAAATGAGTACCAAGAATATTTCCTTGGGGGGGGTTAAAGGCGGCCGTTGCGTAGGGCTAACAACCTTACTATCTTAATGTGCCGATTGTCTTGAAATCTGTGAGCCTCAATCTCCTGGAACCCTCACGGCCTGTCCAGGATTTTAATGGGTGTGCTTTTTATTTGGTCAATAACGGGCTAAAAAATTATGAATCTCTTCTGTTTCTTTTTCTCCCTCCTGTTACTTCCTCTGTCTTAAAAACAAATATCCTTTCTTTTATTCTTGTCTCGGACACGCTGTACCTGTGTGATCGTATTCGTGTGGCTGGCACGGCTTCATACTAGTGCTGGGGTTTTGCTTATTGGGATAGAAAGTTTAGGTTCATAACGTGAAAAGAAGAGGCATATGAATACTTCGTTGTGTTCCCAAGTGTTTTTCAGCCAAATAATATGGTGCCTGTAAATAGATTAATTCATTCATACCTTACAGTAAACTTATTCGATGGACACATTAATTCGTTAACTAATGACACAACACTGTTTTTTTTAATAAATCACAACATAATGAAGTATTAGACGTCTCTTCAATTACACCAACCAAAAGCACAATATATATTTAAAATACATATTTATCCCATACTTCGCGTAGTTGATATAGCGACTAGGCTATGGACTGGACAGTCCGGGGTTTGAATCCTAGCAGGGACAAAACGTCCGGACTGTCCCTGGAGCCCACCCAACCTCCTATTCAATGAATACCGGTGACTTTTCCCAGGAGAAAAGGGACTGGAGTGAATGAATTATTATTGACATGTCCAGGAATGTTTTACCACGTATGGGTGTGACATTTAATTACATTGCATTGTAAAAGCCACATATTTGCTAACCATAACGTCAGACATTGTTTAAAATCAATTTTCGTACTATACGCATGAACACCTCAATATCCCTAGAGGTCCCGTTGCTGAAGGCAATTTTCTACTCTTTCTCATCGCGCCAATTCATGCTATATTCCCCATCAATCCCGCCCTAAAACCAACCCACAAACAAGCCTTAAAGATAAAATAAATAAAAATGTTGTTAACATTCCTGCGAGCTGCCTTTCCGCCGATCATATTTCATGAGAAATAAATTGAGGAGAGTAAAAGAGACATGTAAAAGAAAGTTAAAAAAATACACAAAAAGTACAAAAATATTTACATACGCAGGCATTTTTATTGCTCATTTTTCATAGCCAAGATATAAAAAGATGTTGATTAACAATTCAAAACTGTAGTAGTTCCAAATTATTGCCTTGGACTTCCAATGCGTGACTGCAGCAGAGAAGTCAGTAGCCAAACAAGTATATAATTTCACCAATTCCAAATAAAACAAGCATGTATACTCTGTTATATCCTACTTTCTGAATATGATAATTCGTAATCTGAAGAAGAGAGTGACGAAGGCAGGTAACTTCAGCGTGACGTGTGATCCAGTACAGCACTCTGTGTCTCGTCACGAAATAGGAATTGTGCTTGTTTATGATTGGCTACCAGATTCCTGCCTCTTAAAGCGGAAGTTTACAGCGGTCCTATCTGCTTTGCAATTGCACGGAACAACGCACCTTCAACATTTACGTATTGTATAACGTTACCAAATAAGCCGGGCTTTCATTAAATCCGGTAAGCTGCTTGCAGAAACGAGAGCCAAATTTTTTTCACGGACTGCGTTGGAGTAACGAGTGCAGATTTCAGAGATTTGAAAGTGGCTGACTGCTGGGTATAATGTGTGAGTGTTGATTTGGGGTTTTACTTCCAGATAGTGAGTGAGTGAGTTTAGTGATTTGACTAAGTTATAGGATAAAACTATGTTACTTTTTCAAGCCGTAAGTTGTTTATAATCTAGAGTAACTTATGCTGCAAGTTTGCAATGATTGAAGTTTAACGTAAACGAACTGGTGGCACTGTATCGCAGAACTGCGCACAAGAATCGATAGCACAACAGGGGCAATTCGATTTCAACTTAGCGTAGAAACATACCTTCGACCCCCCCCCCCCCC
>JGI20166J26741_10397781_pt1 | contig 16118 bp, 10 predicted proteins | sample TergutCu122P5_FD_26741 | JGI IMG/M metagenome (IMG submission 26741)
TGTTACCCACACTATTTGTTTACACTTTCATTACTCAGTAAGCAGACCAGGCACGGAAGGAATATAATCTCCTTCTATTTCTTTTTGTTTATATGTGGCCACGCTAAGTGTTTATCGTGCGAGCAATGTGTGTGATTGAGTGCCAGAGTAGACGCCTTGTGCTCCAGTTGCAGTCTGCTTAAGTAGCTCGAACAGTGACCAGCTGCTTTGTACGAAGCTGAATTATCAGTGCTAATGAAGGGATCCAAGATCCTGGGAATAGAACTCAATATAGTTCAGTTGTAACAGCTTTTCAGTGCTTATGCCTAATAAACTTCTGTACTCTTGACGTGGAGATTATTGCAAATGTGTGTGGCCTGTCCAACTCCCCGTCTTAACTGAAGTTCGAACTCCGTCCCTCTTGGAACAACATCCATGATAGGTTCCCCACCCGGACCGTGCAGGATACAACAGCCCAGCCACAGTCACAGTGGAAGGTATTATACCAAGGGCTGCATGGCAGTAAGGAAGTAAAAGCAGTGTCATAAATGATCCCTTTGGTGAACCAGGCTGAATTTCTTCGTATTTAAGCCTTCCATCCACATGGGGTGATGTGGATGGCAACTGTTTGTTTTCTCTTTGATTGTAGGAGAGATCCTTAGTTGTGGACTCTGAGAGATATGAATGAATGAATAAATGAATGGATGACTGGAATGGAAAGAATGGCTCTAAGAGATGCAGCATCTCTTTGTTAGAGGAGCTCCACAAGGGGAGCCTAAAGTAGACATCTTTAACATTGGAAGCGACTCCATGAGGCCAAAATATAATTTGGAGCTGTCTTATATGGCTACTTCTCTATCCAGGGAAGACTAGACTCATGGCCCAAAGACTCCTACGGACGTCCAGGGGCTTGTCTGGTTTACACAGAGCTCTTGGATGGGATGGGGGACTAAGGCTGGGATCAATGGGCCTAAAACGAGGCTCTTATTTTCTCTGGGTAAAGAGATATGTAGAAGGCTCTGGAAAGGGGCATCTCTCTTCATAGGTAGCTCCGATGGGCGAATGTGGAGGGGGAACTCCTTTACTGGAGACAGGTAATAGAAGCCTCTCTCTCTGAGGAAGCTATGCAACAGGAAAGTAGAGGGAGGGCTCCTTTACTGGGGACTCTGAAAGATACACAAAAGAAGGCTCTGGGAATGAAGCATCTCTCTCTACATAGGGACTCTGTAAGAAGAACCTGGAAGGGGGGTTACTTTACTGGGGACTCCAAGAGACATGTGAAGGAAGGCTTTGGAAAGGGAATATGTCTCCTTCATACAGGCTCTGTTGAGCAGAACCTGGAGGTAGGGCTCCTATACTGAGGACTCCTAGAGACATGTAATAGTAGGCTCCAGAAATGAAGCATTTCTTTTTATAGGGGCTCCAAAAGGGGAAACTAAAGGCACCTGGTATGGAAGCGCTCGGCCAATATGCTTATTCGACTGTAACCTGTACTTGATATACTCTCATCTTATTTATAACTTAGAGGGTGTGTGGCTTATATTTGGCCTCAACACTATAAGACAGCAACTGCATGTGATGGTCTTGTGACTATCTCACACATAGGAGATATTTTTCTCTGGGCTCGGGTAAGCTGGTCCCAGAGGCTATTAGGAAGAGTTATCCAAGGTTAATCCTGGCCTTTAGTAAGGCTGTAGGACTTGGATTAGGTTTTTCTTGTCCTAAATAAAAGTTTAGAGAATAAAGGGGCACAATGGGTTTTGAAGGGCTCAAACCCATTATATATTGTATTCCATTCTATTATATTCTAGTATGATGTACATAAATGATTACAAGCACAAGGCACACTATGAAAGATATTAAATACGTTGTAAATTTTGCTCAACATGTGCATAGCACTGAATATAGTTCTTCATGTCTTGTCAAATTGTACCCAGTTGGAATGTGAAACACTCTATATCTCAGCTTCATGATAAACCATGTGGTACAAGTTCTAAATTTGTAACATGCATACGTACAGCACAGAAGATGGCACTAATGGGTACAGTATTGCAATTTGACATTACATGTGGATGATGATTATAAAGAGAAAAGGGGTACCAAATCTCACAAAATATACTTACAAACTACAAAGTAAAATCATGTCCTAGAGTTTATTTTATACTTACCATATCGAAATAACACCAATTTATGCTGTCCTTTAATAACATACCTGAAATGATGGAGAAATGTAGAAATCTTGATCAATTGGGAAAGGCATCTTGTAGTTTATATTGTGTATGAGCTTATACCGCTTGGTGCGCACAGCTCTCATGGGATAGTACATGGTGATCTCATGGTGGATATGACTAGCAAACACAGCACCAGAGTCATGTACAGGCTCTGAATACATAAAGAAAAAAATATTATGATGATGCATATACTCGTACATGATATCAATTCTGCAGCATCTAATTGCAAAGGTAATTCTAAAGTAAGAAGTGTCATATACAGATGGGTCTGATTCACAGTGGGTATTGAGTTTTGAGCATTTACGGAGAATTGAATGAAGCAGACATAAAAAAAAACAGATAATGTTTTTACTGAGAGTAAATGTTAATTGTATAGTACCCATGCAAGTTGTTCAAAGTGGCCTCCATCTGCTTGGATATATTTTTGACCCCATGTGACAAGAGAACCTGTATCTTTACGAAGCACAGTTGTGTTATTTATGCGTTTTGTAGCAATGATAATTTGCTAGAGTTTTTCTCCTACGTTCATCTATGTGCATACACCACAGCTTTCATGTAACACCACACATGGTAATCTAATGGGTGCAAATATGCCTACTGTGGTGGCCAATGCTGTCCACCACCACAACCAATCCATCAGTAAGGGAAATGCTGATTCAGATACTGTGTGATCAACTGAAATGCTGAGGTTCTGCATCATGTTGACAGTACATTTGACTTTCTGTGCACAGAGCTGAACATTCTGTAACAGGTCTGGCAGTTCATTTTGCTGAAAGCTGGCAACCTGTCAGACATGAGAAGATGTACAGTCCAATGAGCTAGTCATCAATGACATCACACTAACATTTATGGAAAAGTGGTACTGGTACTTATTTATACTGATTATTCTTCAATTTGAAATAAGATGGTCCCATAAATGATAATTTCTGCTACTGTTAACTCCAGTGTGGTTAAAACAGATCTCATCATTAAACAAAATTTTACAATTCATTTAGGGGTTTGCATTAGTTCAGTGGTATGATTGTAACCATATAACCATGTACACAGTTTCAAGAGGTGAAGGAGCTGGATATGGAACAGATATAATCCCTCTGTATGTAATGTTCTCCAGGCTTTCACAAACAGATCATTGCGACAGGTGAAAATCTGTGTATTAGTGCATGGACTTCACTGTACCATTTCAGTAAGATTTACCTCTTTCTCTACACATCACTGTACCTGACATTCAGCAGGGTGGTTGACATTCAGAAAGAAGCCCTTTTCTTGATGGTATTGGAGAACATGAGTGAATACACGATGAGGGATCGTCTGGGATATTGTTGTGCCTGTTCTACAACAGCAGCAATGGTAAGAATAACACAGTTATAAGGAAACTGTGAAGCTGAGATCTCAATTGCCATATCACTGTTTTAAATACCCTTATATTGTTGGTCAAACTGATGATGGCTTATCGGCCAAAACATGTTGTTCAAGTTAACAATGGAATAAACAACTGTGTCTGCATTTATTGTCATTCTTATTGTCCATAACACAACAGGGATGAATCAATTTAAGGTTATAGCAGGAGTGGTGTTACCATTGCAAGAAGAAATAAAATGAATATATTATAAATGGGGAAATGGCAGGTTTACAGTTACTTATTACTGTACATGTAACCTGCATGAACTGACTGCACTGTCTGTCATCTCAGACAATACTGGTGTCATGATTACATACAAATGTTCACAGGTGTATGGTCCCTACATTTCAAGTCGTACCAATTCTGTAATGGATTCAAAATGGGCCCATGTGTATGTGATATTTATGCCTCAGAATTACCTCTGGAATTAGATCCTGCAGTCCTGTCATTAAATCCTGGGACATTCTCTATATGGAAGTGTGCATACGCATTTAGTGATTAAACTGAGGAAACCATTTTTTGCAGTAATGAGAACTGTAGGGCAAGGACTTTTGTCCTCTGAATTCATGTTGAACGTGATGAATTTATATATATGAGGTTCTCAAAATGGTGTTTCTGATGATTCAAGTCTTTTGGGATGTTCCACTATGTCACTGGGTACACATTTCCTGATGTGTGAAAGGGTTGTAATGCCCTCATTTTCAAGGCTATGCAGTCCAAGATGTGCAGTCCTACAAATTACAGGAACCAAAAAGCTGACTGAGATACTTGCATGAAATGCCAGTTAATGTACATTGGTCTGTACAGCCATTCCTGTACGGAACACGTTGCTGGGTGATGAGATGGAAATATCTATAATGGTGGTTCTGCCTGAATAACTGATTTCCCATCTTGGCCAAGGGTTTGATGTGATCATACTACACGCTTCTGCTACAAATGGCGATATGTCCTTTTATGGGGAATAATTTTAGTTGAGTGAATGTCTCAGGTTTTGAAACCCCAGACCAGTATGGTCATGTAGACTGAAGACCACCGTGACTAGGGATCACAACAGCTGAAGATTTTAGTGATTGGTATCACCTTACAGCTGAGGAAAATAATGAGCATAATGTAGGTGTAAAGTGTTCTGTATAATTCATTCTGTTTACTTGGCTATATTTTTATTGGCATTATTCCCTTACCTGCTGATTCTCAGTCACTTTCAAATCTGGTATCAGGTGACCTTGGGCAGCCCTCTGTTGTGGTCAAGTCAGTTACTACTGGGGAGGAATCACTTAGCTTTCTCCTTTAAATTACCAATTCTCTACATAATCACTTTAAAGTGCATAAAATATATTTGCAATTATACATTAAAATCAAGGTTAAAAATATGACAGTGTTAAGACTAAACCCAATAAATCTTAGTCCCTTAACCATTACAATAATGAAAACAGTTATTACTTGCATGCAGATCATTATTTGAGCAAAGCAGCTACTCACAGAACAGAATCCCAAGTATCTTGACATTCACAACCGTCTCATCCAAAGAATGACAGGTAGTTCCTCCAATATAGGTAATTTTGCAACCTATTTATAAGACTTCTCAAATATATTTTGCGTAATGCCAATAACCTAAAATTTGCTCCCTATTGACTGAAAATGATGTGGCTCATGAGGATGACTCTCTGACGGTCATGACACAAATACTGTCCTTATTCATTGAATATCCAGTCCAGAAGAAAGCGGTATTGATATATCCATGTATAACCAACTCTCCTTGCCCTAATTACTCATTATCTGGCCTAATTTCTTATCCCCCACATTCATGTGGCTAAATCCCTGACTCCAATAGGCAGAAGCCATGGTGCAAAACAACTCAGTTGATACAAGTGGCTGAAATAGGTGAAAACCTCACTTAATGCTCTGATGTCATCAAAGACTGGAATCTCCAAATCCTCATAATTTTGAATGATATCACCATTCTAAAGTGTGCTGTATTCCATGTGAAGTGATGGTACTACCTGCAGCTTCCTAATTTGGGTGCAAGCTGTGGGCCAACAGATAGGACAGGTTGAGGAGCCACTTACAAAGCAGAACGCTGTCTCTGACAGGAAGGCCACTTCTGTTAAGAAGAGGGCCTATCATGCTCACTCTCCAGGCAGTTTTATTTCTTACCTGATGTATGAGTTGACCAAGACAGCTGTGTTTGGAGGATGATCAAATGGGACCAAGCTAAGAGCTGTACTAGCTAGGGCTTTTAGATGCTTCATGTGGTGTTGAAATTCTAATTGAGACATTGATGGTATTCCTCCAGTTCCACAGCCAGTGTTTGAGGCTGTGTAGATGTGTCCTGGCTAGTGGGACACAGCTATAATGGCTGTGCCATCTGCATAGAGCTAACTCCACTCAAAGGAAGCTAGATGCATGGTATTTTTGAACAGACACAGAAAGATGGGGGACAAAATTCTGCTATGAATCCTGCAAGCTATTATAATACTGGAAGGAAGTTTGAAATGTCTGTGACTGGAGAAAGGATTGTGTTTTTCACCAAGTATACTGGGAAGTTCAAGATGGTTAACTTGTAAGGAGACCCTCAATCCATATGGTCACTTCTTCCATAGTGATCATGTGCCACTCTCTCTTCTAATCCATGTATATTTAAATCTTGTTTCCACCCCCTCCCCCCTTGTGATTTCTGAATTATAGCTGCAACTTATTCCACCTGGTACATGAAGGCCCTGCCCAGTGTTTACCACTACAACCCTTACAAGCTTGCCAAGCACACTGTCCTTTCGATGCTGTCATCACCAGTACCTATGTAATACACCAGGTCTTCCTACAAGTCTAGTTTTCTTGGACTACCTGGCATTGAAGATGACAGTGGGATGGCTCTTAGAAATGTTGGGATATACCCAATTTGCAGTGTCACATCCTAGAAGACATGATCTTCAAATGATACTGGGTGAGTAAATTACCTTTTTCCAGTAATGGCAGAAGTGACTTCCCAGTCAGTAAAGGCTCAACTTCATTTTCATGAGGATATGATATGTTGAACCAATCTAACAGTGTTGGTACGATGTCAAGTAGGCTGGTCATACTGTATGTCACTTCATTGTGGCGATCGTTTAGCCGTGGAGAGGAGATTAGCATAGGTTCGGCCATTCCTGGGTCAAAGGACATAAGGCATTGTTATTTTCACAGTTAAGAACAGAACTGTATTTATATGACTTGTCATTGATTATAGCCTTCTGTTGAAAGTTAATAACAGACATGGAACTGCTAAGTCAGCCCTCTACACCAACAGATCTGAACAACTTTCGTAAGAATTACCTGGATCATAGAGGTTTGTACGTCCACTAGGAAATGGTATACCATTATCTGATGAATAGATTATGAGGGTGTTATTCTCAAATCCAGCTGCCTTCAGTTCTTGTAACACCAGCCCCACACCTGGAAAGTGAATAGAAGATGGAATATTATATTCACAGTGCACCTGTCCATGACACACCCAATCATGATACCCTGTTTCCTAATACTTCCACCATTTGATGAGAAAGAAAACAGCATGAATATAAATACCATATTTCCAACCATAAGATGTTTCTTCTTCCTGGAATATGCTAAGAAAATCAGTCTGCAACATATAAACTGTGTAGGAAACTGACTACCATAGTGATCCCACTAAAAATCTAACTACTACAGTGTTTTCCAAGCAAATATGACTACTACAGTGTTTCCCAAACAATTTTATCACAAAAACCTTTTGGGCTCTTGCAGTATCACAAAACTCCTAACTCTTTTTGTCCCATGCAACATCTTAAAGGCATGAGGGAAGAACCAAGCTATTTGTAAACTGAAAGGATCAGAAAGCAATAAAAATATTCTTGCAATTACAATGTCTTGACAGAACACGACAGTTCTTGATAGCTGCGTTCTTCTGGGTTATTACATAGCAAGTAGTGGTAATTTCTTACCAACAATTCGGGACAATCTATTGGTCCCATCTTCAGGGTTCAAGAGTCAAAAAGAAAGCCTGTTGCCCAAATATGGAGTTTATATAAGGACGAGATGTGGGCGGTGAAAGTCTCAGTAGCAAGGTGTCAGCCAATAGGGTTGATGCAAGTGGTTAGGAGGGAGGGGAATATGGTTGTCAGTGCAGCTTTGGAGAGAGATTCTCCACAACAAAGGAATTCTAACATGGGAACACTCACATGAACAAAGTGGGAGGTATGAGAAGGAAAGGAAGTGCAGTATTTGATTAATAAACGAGTAATCCAAAACAAAACATTAGGAGGGGGAAAGTCATAGCCCAGCACTATTCCATGGTAAAAATATCACATGCAGACCCAGGATACACCAGATGCCAAATGTGGTGTAAAAGAAAGGGACAAAGTGGCAGAGGAAGGAGATTAGAAGACAAGAAAAAAGAACATATAAGTAAAAATCAGTACAATAAATGGTAATAAATAGCAACACAAAACAAAAAAGAGGAGGGGGTAAGTGTTGTAGTCCAGTGTTACACCATGGCAAAATTACCAAGTGCACAGCAAGACCAAGGAATATAATAATGTGGACGGAAGGACAGAGGGAAAAAAACCAAAAGAGTAAGGATATAAGGACAATTAACACATCAGTATAACTGAAATTCAGAGAGGGATGCTGTCTCTCAGTACTAAACCGAGGTAAAGAGGTACATGAGGAAAAGTGTCTGAGTAGTACAGGAAGGGCAGAAAAGGAATGTATATGAAATAGCAGGAAACAAAGAAAAGTGGGAAAGATGAAAAGGAGAAGAAATTGGTAAATAATAGAGGAATGGAAAGGGGAAAAAAATGACAGCAAAAAATGGAACTGAAAGAGAAAAAATGGAATTTAAATTGCAGCATGGGGAAAGAGGGGCCCCTAAAAGGGCCAGTAGCTAGTCACCGCAACAGAGGAGGCCGTCTACTTTCTCTAAGAAGGTAAAGGAGAGGTTTCCACGACCTGCTCGAAGTCGGGCCATCCTTCCTGTTCATATTGTTAAGGTGGAGCTCCAACTCCACCACCTCCCTGATAAGTCATTCCATATAGCCAGGTACAATAGAGAAGATCCGGGTGTCTTGGAATTTTATGAGATGGTTATGGTTGAACCTATGTTCTGCCACCGCCATTTTGTCTGGATATCCAAGCCTTATGTGCCAGTGGTACACCTGACCACATACACAGGGTGTGCTGTAAACCCCCTGGGTCCTCAGTCCCAGGTCATCCTTCACAGGACAAAGGAGCCTGGATATCTTCCTAGGTAGCAGGCCAACACATTCAATGTTACGTTTGGTCAGCATTCTGCTGAGCCATCCGCTGGACATATGGAAGAAGAGCGACCAAGATGGGCATCTCATTCAGCTTAGAGGTTCTAACTGCCAGGTTAAGGGCCCAACGTCTCTGTTTGATACTACCATTGTCCCTGAAAGTGGTCTTGAGGAACTCTTCACAATTAAAACAAATGGAAACTCACAACAGATGTGGCATTCAGTACTCTCTCAATTTTTTTGTACTGTGTTAGCTCCCGTTAAGTACAGAGGCTGCCTCCAAGATACTGTCTATCAAGATCCAGTACACTTATACACTATCCTACAAAGAATTATCTATATTTTTAACTATTTTACTCTTTTACACCATGTCAACTGTGTATAAAAGTGGTTAATTTGGTTTTATTGGTGTTTCCTTGGTTTGGTTCCCCGATGATGATCCCTTGTGAATCGAAACATGTAGGAATATTCAGTGCGATATTATAACATAAATATCTAAGGAACCATATTGTGAATTTTGTTGGTTGAGTACTGCAAATTCAAAATGACTCAAATATTCCAACTGATATTTTTTTTTTGGACAATACTGACTAAACTCACTTTTACATTTCTCATAGAGAACGGCTTATTAGGCCATATCTAATTTTTTTATATTTAATAATATTTATGCAGGAAAAACCATAATACCTTTGAGACAGAAAACCAGTACAAAATTAACACAATCATAACTTGTCAGCTTCTGGAACACTCTGAAAGTGGTAGCAATAATATGTTCCAACTCATTTTTGTATAATGCTATAAATATTTTTGTGGCCAGTTTTCCAATTAAATACAAAAGTATACGCAATACAAAGAATGACTAGTTTACACAAGGAATAAAAATATCTTTCAGAATGAATGGAAAATACACCTTAGCAGGTCCAGTAATGATCTGAAACTAAAAGCACTTTACATTAGGTAGGCTAAATGAAGTTACAAAAGAAGATTAAAGTCTTACACTTAAAGCAAAATCCAATATTAAATTGGAAACATGAACGAGTGTTAAAAAAAAAAGGCCAGGTAAAATCAAACAAATGCCCTCCCTTCTCATAAACAATAGATAATTGGAAGATCCAGAAACCATGGCTGATGCCTTCAATAAATTACCATATTTCTGAAAGTTCCTGAAAATTTAAATGCAAATAAAATAGGAAACAAGAAGATACATCACTTTTAAAAGAATTATTTCCTGGACATTTTCCTGTTGCTTTTAAAATTGTTCTAACAACTCAGACTGAGATAAGAAGTCTAATACAATCACTAAAATAAAAACACTAATCAGGTTATGATAAAATAACAAGGAAAATTTGGGCATATATAATTGGTCACCAATCAAGTGAAGTATATAACCACTCATTTCACACAGGTATGTTCCTTCATCACCCAAAAATCTTAGTAGTAAAACCTCTATACAAAAATAAGAACCAACGAGTGTGGCAAGTTATGTGCCTATTACACTTTTAAATTTTTTATGCAATACAATAGGTTAGTGTAAACACATGAATAATCTACCATCATGCATGAGCAGCCAATGAGATATGAGAATGTTGTTTATCATTTCTGTGTTAAAGGAATAACCATACGTGATTTTATTGCAGTTAGCATCAAGCTTCATATTTTGAAGGTTCTGGATTTTATTCTCACCCCCCAAAGACTAAGGTCTGTCATGACTTCAGTCTCTTCAGATAACCATCTTACAATAAGCCATGACTATTTCCATCATTCACAATCATTCTCCCATTTGACTCTACAAAGCCCATGCAGTGAGAAAAGCATAATTTTATACAAAAGAAGAAACAATACCTTGGTCTAACCTGGAGATGGTTGTATATTGGGCTGCAACATCCTGACGTGCTGCTGGGGTGTCCTGGACAAAGTATGGCAGCTGGACCTGCTCTGGCTTGTAATAAATTGGATACCAGTCTTCAATGACACCCATACCAGGCTCCCCATTGCCAAACTTCTCACAGAAGTTGCCATATTGTGGGTCAGTGTGTCCACATCGATGTGGGTCATGGAATGCAATGTACAGGAAAAAAGGACTACAAAGAAAAGTGGAAACCAAAATTAAAGGTGGTCCTGAAGCAAACATTACATTCATCAATACAGTGATCCCAAATGCTATTTACTCAGTTCTTACAGGAAATGATTTGAAAATGCCACTAATATTAGTGGATTTATGTACTGACTGTACATGCCCAGGAGATTAGTACTGAAGCGTAACCAATGGCAGGGGGGGGAATTGACACAATGAGTAAGTAGCAAACATGGGTGTCTGGGTTCCCCAAAAACTGACATTAACAGAGTGATGCTACCCCAGACAACAACGATAATAAAGTTAAGACTGTAAACTTCCTTTACTGGATTTTTAATGATATGATTTTGAAAACTTGTGCATGGGCAGAGATGAAGTTAACCCTCAGTCAGTAACATCATTCTCCCAAAGATCAATAATGGCATCCATCTGAGAGTCAGATATTATAATTCCAGTACTTATTTCCATGAAAAACAACATTTTAATTATGCAAACTCTGTTTGGATAAAGTGTACAGAACAGTACAAAAAGTACCAATGTTTTTTACAAGAAAATATATTCTTGTCAGAACAATAAACAAATTACAGTAAGTCAAACACAATTTTTGGACACAAACGCTGCAAATTTTTTTTGACCATTCCAAACAATTTGGTGTTGCATACATCACACACCCTAACTTGTCATCCTGTTTTTGGGAAAGGTAATATCAACAGTTCTCTTGGTTCTGTAATTTATCACTTCTTGCTTAGGGATTATTCTCCATGCTGATGATTTCCGAATGTTTCCAATATTATCTGCTCAGCTTCTTGAGGTAAATTGGTAATTCTCAACCTTTTTTTGCATTTATTTTTTCATTACAATTACTGCTTAACTTTTCATGAAATCAAATCTGCTCATCTGAAGTGACTAAAGACAAGCAGAATACAGAATGCTATTATTTGAACAACACAGGGATGTCATATGGTAAATTATTGTGAGTGGTCATCTTGTTTGTCACTTTGCTGAGTAACTGCTGTACTTCATGTCAAGAGTGTCTACCCCAGATTTCATAGAATTAAAAAAATATATATATCTCTGGTTTATTATTATTATTAAATTTATGCTCGCCTATAAGTTACTAGATAGCGGTGTTAAGTCCAGATCTCAACAAGAGATCAAAGCAATTCACCTCAGCACTTTACAAATTATGTGTGCAGTGCTCATTAGTGTGATGTTCTGTAGTTCTAAGGCCAACAGGTGGCCTGGGAGCAACTTTAAGGTTCTGACCTAATCCCTTTTTAATTGTTACTAAAGTTCCAATTATAACTGGCACAAATTTGTCCTCAGTTTTCACATCCTGCTGACCTGCATCTCCAGGTCTTTTTACTTTCTTAGTTTCTCAGTTTCTTTTGTGTTAAAGTTCAAATCACCTAGTATGGCTATATTGACAGTAGACAGGTCTTCCCTTACTTATCATGCAATATTATATCAGGTCAGATGGCTAGTACTGTTCCATCTGTGATAACAGGTACATCCCACATAATAGTGTCACCAGTGACATTTATTACCTTGCACAGTACTTGTCAGTAACCTGTAGCCCCATATGTTTACAATTGTACACTGGATGTAACCAGCCACCTTATTGTGTCTATCACTGTATTCAGATAGTGCGCGTGTTGTGCATCCTGCAACAATTTGTTTTGTGTGTTCTTCGGCCTTATAGCACATTCTGTATTTACTATCAGTTGGTTGCTTCATGATGTTCCTCTGATGATAACGTGTATTGAGGGCTTGATCATGGGCTGCCATTATTAAACTCTCTGTTCCTCCATTTAGGTCTGAGCTACATAACCACACCGGGGTCTTTTATCTATTGATGGTCTTTCAAGGTCCCGGTAGAATTGTCCATGCATTGGGTTGCTCTGGAGTTCTTCAACCTTCTTGTTTTCAGTGCTGGACTTTTTAAGATGATTCTTGATATTGTGGGCCACAGTTTATTATTATTATTATTATTATTATTGGTGAACTCAGAATGGTGCATTGATGAAATCAGAATAACTATTTGATTTTTCAGCACATGTGAAAGTAATGTTAAGTCCTTGGTAAAACTATAAGTACAGGAATTGACAGCTTTCTTCCTGTCAGGGTACAATTCTCATGATCAATTTCTTCCTTCTTTTTTTATTTAAGTAACTCCTGCATCACTTCAATTGAGGTGAATCAAATGTCAGCCGTGATATTTCTGTTACTCATATATATACATTTGGCAAGGTGTACAATGGCCTGTGTCGGGTTTTTGGGTTCCTTCTCTTCATGAGGTAGTGCATGCCATCCACATCTTTACTGACATGTAGAAATTGGGAAGAACTGCAGTGTGAGCATGCCTAATGCACGTGCGCTTGATGCCATATTTCTATTTTCTCAGCATGTATGCACAAAAGGCCTCTACATAGAATGACAGTTTCATCTACACATTCATGAGTCCCATTAGAAAATACTTCTTAACAGCTGGAAATGAATGTATTGAAAACATTGGAAACAGCTGTTGTAGGGTCACTTGTTTTCTCTCTTCATGGGTAGATTCATCATCAAACCTTAAGACCACTAATAACATTTCACATCCTTTTACTGACTTAACACCATGAGAAAAGAGACATAAAGCTTTTACATCCCTACTTGAATACAGAACACAGACTCATTGGACCAGTAAGTGCTTTTATTGCATCCCAGTCTGTGTTTTCACAATATGGGAATTCTGATTATTTATGTAACCTCTCAATGATTCCAGCTCTGAGCTATTTGTGATACACAACTTCAGAATGTCATTTCTTCTGCAAAAATGAAATGCCACATTCATCCTGGAGTTTGACTGTTACCTACATGAATGGCAGGTCTAGAAGTTTTGAGAATTTGACTTTGATAATATTTTTCTGCAGTGTTTCAATCACTGTACTGGGTCCTTAGAACTTCAGTTCCCCCCCCCATCCTTCATATTCACTTGTCAATTGAAGAGGAGGTGCACAGTCTGCATACACATTGTCACTCAACTCATCATAGACATCATCTGCACTAATTTCTAAAGTGCTATCATGATCTCAGCATGACAAGTGATCACTTTCAGGTACACAGATATCATCTGATACAATTTCATTATCACAGCCACCCAAGTCAGGCAGAAGTAACTTCATAATCCTCCATGTGCCATCGTACCCACCACATGCAACTAAAAATGAAATAATAACAGAACAGGATAAACAGTAAATTTGTTGGTCAAAACTGAAATGGATGACAAAACTTGCCTATACAATTATATCGGTTTATAAGGTGTGGTGGAATCTCCTCATGCACAGATTTCTTCAAACAAACAAACTATAAGATGCCAACACTTACTGTAGTTAGAGCAAACCTAAGAGTTATCAGTCTTGAGCAATGAAAAGTCCAGCCATCACTGGCAAAAATGTGAAAAGTACACATCTCAAAGATGGATATTACCATCTGCAGATTAAGTTCCACACAATCCAGACCTAGATGGAAGATAGTTTACTTCATACTTTAGCTGCACTACTCTGCACCCATTGGATAGTGGAATAAGTGTGCAACAGAGATGGTCTGAATGCAACAGTAAAGATGAAGGTACTACATTTGCCAGGGATTGAGCCCTGGCCATCCAACCTACAGGATAATTAGTTTTATAAGTTTTCTTGATTTTAAGCTTTCGCTGTGTACTGAATATAGTAAATTTCCTTTAGGGTAATTCCCCGGCGTCTGGTTTATAAATGCCGATGTTTCGGAACCTTCTATCGGTTCCATCTTCATAGGCACACTTCTGCCTATGAAGATGGAACCGATAGGTTCCGAAACGTCAGCATTTATAAACCAGACGCCGGGGAATTACCCTAAAGGAAATTTACTATATTTTATAAGTTTGTTTATTCTGACATCTGCATGTAGCAGTCAGGTAGGACTATAACTCATATGGTCATGAAGGACAGGAATGAAGCTTCTAGAAATTGAAATGTTTAATTTCTAAATTAGAAAGTTGAGATATTTAATTTAGTGTTCTCAAATGTTTGCTGTTTATTGAACTTATACCTTTCTCATCAGGAAACAACATTTCCTACTATTTGAATTATTACACACAAACAGTAAAACATGAAAAACTTACAACTCCAATCTGACTTTTGATTGCTTTACATTAAACTACTTTTAAAGCGAGAGCTAAAGGAATGTGATCTAACACTGCCATGATAAAGAGGCTGTAATTAATAATGACACAAACTTTTACTTACTCTGAAGAATTCTGTGTTAGAAATTCTCGGACAAGAAGTTTGATCTTTGTTATATTCCTTCCCACTTGCAAGATGGAATTGTTTTCCTCTGTCTCTTCAAAACTGAATGGGTACACATGACTTGGACCAACATGTTTCTTCCCTATAATGCCTGTTACAAGCAGGTGAATATATCTCTAAGTATAGCACATAATTAAGGCCAAAGCAAGTTACACAAACACTTATGAAGTTTGAAGTGTATCAGAAAAATTCAAATAATCACAATTTAATGTAACAACAAGTCTGTAGAAGCAGAATATCTGGAATGTGACTGGACCAGTGTTTGTCAGCATGCCGTGATGAGAAATGCAGGTGTCCATCAACGTTTTAAATTCATATTTGTTACACACTCAACTTTCAACAATTTTTAACAATAATAATTCAACTGTTTGTTACTAAGCATTCAATAATAATCCATGAAATGTTGGTAATTGTTCCCTGTTATATACTCCAATGGTTACAAATTAAACAAAAGTGAAGCCTAATGCAGTACACACACACACATATATATATAGGAAAACATACAGTGGTTGGCACCATTAAGACAACTTCCTTTGTTCTAGTATTATTGCACGTACCACTACGACATTATGACTTATTTTGACCATGGAATTAAAATAAGGACAGTTTAAGGATTACAAGGACATATATTTTAAACTCTCTGTAACATTTGTTTAATCATCCAGGATGGGCAATGTTGTAAAAAGTACAACAGCAGTTCATTTTTAGCTTTAATTTAAACATTGCAGCGTTGACAGGCCCCACCCCTCACGTATTCCTCAAGGCCACCCTCCTCAATCTCCACCTACACCGGCATGAACCTACGCCACTCTGTCAGTGTGTAATCAGCTGTGACGCACTTGA
>JGI20166J26741_10400004_pt1 | contig 16110 bp, 15 predicted proteins | sample TergutCu122P5_FD_26741 | JGI IMG/M metagenome (IMG submission 26741)
CTTTTCCCACTGACCTGTATTTGTCATTTCCTGGTAGCAACTACAGAATCTGAAGACTGAATTTATTGACATCTGAGTTTCTGGGTGCAAGAATGGCCCATTCACAAAGCCTGCTGTGGTCCATGAAATGATGATGTATGTTTGGGAAAACTCATGTTATTTAATTCCTACATTGTTGTCATAATACAATAGAGTGTGTTTTGAAGTTTGTTAAGACAATTGAATGGGTTAACTGGTAGTTTTGCTTTACCAGTCCTCAGTAAATTTTGTACCAATTGCCCAATAGACATCATCTTGTAAATGAATCTACATGTTGGTTGTGAGTTTTAATTTTGTTACATACTCCCAACCACTGAAGTACTGACAGAGCCCCCGATGCTGCCGGGTCAGTAACAGGCACTGTACCATCTGCCCCACACTTGTGGGACGTGTGTGAACAACTAAGCAGCCAACCAACAAACCAGACTTACATTTACAGATGTAGAGAAGGTCTTCATGCTTGTTCAGCAGAATCAGAACCTGTGCATGTGATGTGTTCTTACCTCTGCTTGTCGGTCGAGATGCCATGACTAAGAACAAGTTGTTCGACCATTTCAAGCCGACTCAGAGCTAGCCTGGGGTGAGTGCTACTAGTTAGTGGGCGACTGAGGTGCACTGGAATTATGTGGAGGTCTCTGTAACAAAATTTTGCTGTTATATAATGTGTCTTGACAGGAATGAAACAGAATTAGTTCTGCCAGTTACCATTTCACCAGTGCTCCATAACAATCTGTCATCAGGGACTGGTACATTAGGCTCATTTGAGGTCTTGGTGCCAAAGGACTGTGTCCTAACTCACTGCACAGCAGACACGACAGGCCGCAGTACCAGGGGCTCATTTTCATGACATAATGATGATATATGGGAATCTGCTGTACATCCCCCTTTATGATATTATTAGCCATTAACTGCTGCTGTAGTTTAACCAGAAACTTTGTTGCCACATTTGTGGTAGCATTGCCACACCTGCTGTAATCTATCTGTTGCATTACAATCACACTTTATATTTTCACATGATTTTTATACAAAATATAAATTATTTTTACCTGACTTCCCGACAGTCAGCCATACTGAGAATTGTGTGGACAGCCATGTTGTGTATCCTGGGTGTTGGGTCTCCTGACTTGGACAGAAGTTCTGGAAGTAGACGGTCCACGCTGCGGGCTACCTCTGCAGGGGTCACCCTGTCAAAAGGACATTGTCATGTCTTCTGAATCTATTTATCCTGGGATGGGAGTGTTATGGGGATTCAAGTCTTCTGAGATGTGACACTGAGTAGTTCCTGACATTTTGAAAGGACTGTGGTCCCATCAAAATGTCACAAGTCAGAGTTACATCCCAGAAGACTTTAATCTAAAAGCATCTTTTGAGATGTATTTTGTTAGAGCCGGAAAGTGTTTGTTTGATGTGACTGTACCTGGCTGGCACAAACTCAGCAAAGAAAAGCCTGATGGCTTCAGCTGCGAGGCTGTAGACTGCATACACTTTGTCCCTAAGTGCTCTGTGCAGCAGGAAGATGGAGGCACGAGCAATCTTGTTGGGAGAGTTGTGCTGTTGAGCCAAATTTCTGTCCCCTGATACTAAAGCACGTAGTTCTTCTTTGAGCAAGCGGAGACCTTCCTCCTTGTCAGAATACTGCTTTGAATAGAACTTCTCTACCTGGAAGCAGTTTTATGTACCATACTCATTGGTAGTAATACTGCCCACTGTTCCAGAGATTAACAAGCAAATGTTGCCTCTTTATTTTGTATGCTTGTGAAATATGATTTCTTACCATGAAGAAGGAACATTGAAAAAAAAGTTGCAGTCTAATGGATACAGTTTCTGTTGTATATTTTTAAGGTGCTTTTATTGAGTTGCAATCTGACAGTGGCCAGATCAGTTTGTCTGAAAAAGGAGTGAATGTAGGTACCTGAAGCCTTGTAGGGGGATGTGTGAAATGTATTTCATGCATCTGCAAAAACAGGAAGGAGGGTAAATTGAACATCCGGGCAACATTCTCTTGTACACATATGGGTGTATACTGAGGACACTGTAAGAGAACTTTGTTTGAAATGGAAAAGTGCCTGTCTGTTGTTGCACTGTAACATACTATCTGGGACTGAAATTGAGACACCACACATAGAAAAGGGGTACAAAGGGATACATGAAATCTCAAGGGGGACATGAAAGTTTACCCTTAGAAGGAGTGGTACATTGACTGCAAGAGGTTTAGACAAGTGAAGCTGTTCTATGGCACATCTTCATTTGGCATAAAGGAAGACAAATAATACACATCGTACTCACCAAATCGGTGCCAAACACAGCTATTGGCAGAACTGCTTGCTTCTTCTCTCGTTCTGTCAGTCGAGACTGGGTTGTTTCAGGAGTTGTGTCATGTGTGTTGGTGTGGCAGCTGAAATGCAATGTTTGCGCACTTGTAGCACAGATACAAGAGTTTTAGAGCTCATATTTCTGTTACATCATAAGAGTTTGTCTGTAGCTTTGTTGTTTGTTGAGATGAAAGATGGAAGGATCTATGGGATGACAGTATACGTACAGTTGTCCAGTTGCGATAAAATACATACTGTATTCAAATGTAAGCCAGACTTTTTTCAATTGTTCATTGTCCAAAAATGCCTATCTGTTTAGCATCAGTGTTGTTCATAGGAGGCTGGTAAAGCAGGTAATCTTGTATGCTTTTGGAGCACATGCAACATATTTTTACCATGAGAGAGCAGTGCACATACATTCTAAACATCCTACATATACTGGTAGTTGAGTTTTTATGCTGTACATCGGTCAGTGTAGCTGAATTTTAAGCTATGTAGCTGGCAGCAGAATGACTTCACTGATGTATAATAAATACTACAGTACACAGACCGCAACAGCAAGTTGTAGGTGCAGCTGGATTTCAGAATGTGTAGCTGCATTGCAAAAGTGCTGAGACCAGTAGTTTTTTGTGTATGTAAGAGTCATGGGTTGGTTCTTTTTACCAATGAGTACACATGGTCTTATTATACCAACTAGAATTGTGGACCTTCATAACTTGAGTCTCAGACAGGCTATAGTGTGTGGGCAAATCTGACTTACGTGGGCTGTAATTAGAGAAATGTGGCAGAGAAGAGATATATGGACTTTGTCAGTGAATTGGCCCTGTCCATATAACTTAAGGGAATCATTGTAAAGGTTTCCAGAATTAAGTTGTAGGAATGAAAGACACGGTATTTTGCCATAATGATCCTGAGTTATCAGAACTGAAGCAGCAGTTCCTGGTATTTATCTCACTTATGGATAAAACAGACAACATAAAGATAGGTAACAAATTCTTGCATATTGTTGTGAAGTTCAGATATTTGGAAATGACCCTAACAAACCAAGAACACGAAGCATTAAAAAGTTACAAGCAGACTGAATTTGGCAAATGCTTGCTGCCATTCTATCCAGAATGTTTTGTCTGGGCAGTTCAATGTCTAAGAATGTAAATATTGAAATGTACGTAACTGTGATTTTGCCTGTTGTTTTATATGGGTGTGAAACCTGGTTTCATACATTAAGGGAGCAATATAGGCTGAGGTGCTGAGGAAGGTATTTGGGCTTCAGAGGGAGGAAGTAACAGGAGATTGGAGAAAATTGCATAATGATGAGCTGCATGTTGGTACTTCTCACCAAATATTGTTGGTGAGAACAAATCAAAGAGGATATGATGGGCAGGAAATGTGGCATGAATGGCATAGAAGAGAAATGCCTGCAGGGTTTTGGTGGTGAAACCTGAAGGATGAAACTACTTGCAAGGAATAAACATGGATTGCAGAATATTGTTAATGTGGATCCTAAAGAAATGGGGTTAGATGATGTGGACTGGATTAATCTGGCTCAGAATAGGGACAAGTGGTGAGCTGTTGCGAATGCGTTAATTAACTTGCATGTTTCAAAAATAGGGGGGAATTTATTGACTATCTGAGGAACTGTAATGTTTAGAAGTAGGTATCAGTTGCATGGAGTTGGTTGGTTAAGTAGTTACAGTTAGATGAAGCTGTAACAGGAAGCACTTCCTCCTACATTATAATTTTGTTTGTATTGCAGACTTACTGCCTAAGTGCTGGAACTGTACGTTCTTCATAAGCCTCAAAGCTTGTTCGGGCAGGCATTGCTGGACCTCCTGATGGCTTATGGCGTCTCTGTGAACCTCGCAGATTATTTTGTGGTTGTTGGTTGGTAGGACTGGTTGTCGGGCTCATCTTTTGATGCTGACATGGGACTACCTCGAGAGACATAAGTAATTTATCCTAGTCTGTGGTTCTTGACATAACACATATCTGATCATATACATGGTGTCTACTCGGCAGAGTTGAGCATAGTGTGAAAATGTTACTAGTTACTGAGTCTGTAAACAGCAGATGGAACTTGTTACCTAAATAATTACCATATTTAGGGACCCTCATATTTGATTACTTCATAGTCACTGACCTTTGTTCCTTTGAATAATTTTGGTGTAAAATTAAATTAACAAGGGGAACTGAATAAATCTGACAATCTTGCTCTAGTGTGACTCTGTCTACCACAGAACACACCTGAATCAACCAAGGTTGAACCTGAGGCTGAGCTGCAAGAAATTAACTTGTAACTGTCTGAGGCATGTGAAGGCTGCAGTTGTCATGACCAACCAATGAGGTGTTGGATATCCCTGACCAGACAGTGTGTTATCACAGCACTGTTCTTTAACTTGGGGCCTTCACCACTGTACTGGCACTTGGCTGCTTGCAGAGAGGGAATTTAATTTTAGAGTACCAGTGCAGAATATTCAGTACTAAAACAATGATATATGGTACCATAAATATTTATTGTTATATTTCCTGGAGATAATATTTAAGTTTTGTATACTTGTACCTACAGTAACACTGAATACTTAGGCATGCTTCATGTTACTTGGTAATTTCTTTGTAAATGATTAATAGAATGCATAAAGCAGTGTCTAGAAGGTTTTGATTAATGTGCATAAAGCAGAGACCAGCAAGTTATGATAAATACACATAAAGCAGAGTCTAGAAAGTTATGATAAATATGCATAAAGCAGAGGCTAGAACATGGATGTCTCACCTTTTGTGTGTGTGTGTGTGTGTGTGTGTGTTTGTGTGCAAAGAGCCACAACTGGTTTTTGTAGGCTGGTCTGCAGGCCATCGGTGTAAAAATCACAGTGAGTGTTATAACCATACTCCCGAATTTTTTTGCAATTATTCTAATATATACATAATTTTAAAAGTGGCTGCAGGCTGCGTAATGTGACCTAGTGGGCTGCTGGTTGGACACACATAGTAAAGAAGGTTATGATAAATCTTAATAAAGCAATTTCTAGAACTTAAAAGTGGAAAACATGAATGTACTATGACACAGGTCATGTGCCTGCATAATAACTTTGTGCAGTATTTTTTGTAGTTGCCTAGTATCGGCCAGTGGCAATACAGGCAACAAGTAATGAATTGGAACCAGTGTACAATAATATGGCCATGGACTGAGAAAAACCACAAAACACTGCAATCAGTGTTTGGTCAAAATTCAGACTGCTGGAGGTACAGAAAATAATGCACATTTGCATTGTCAATCAGTGGAGGAGGAAGAAGTGACATGGGAAGCTACTGAATGAATACATGACAGATAGCAAACAGTGTTTAACAATGATAGGAAGTTTATGTCTCAACCAACAGTTTGTCATAACTGGAGAAGGAGGAGAATAAAAGGGTGATGATGGTGGTAGTAGTAGTAGTAGTAGCAGTAGTAATTTATGGTTCTGAGGGCTTGTGATAAAGGGGAGCCTCCCAAAATGTGTTTGAAGTGTAGATGAGGGATAGAGAAGGATGTGTCTAGTTTTTGTGATTCTTCTTTGTTAAGTGGAGGTGATTTCATTTTCATAGCTGCAGACACTAGTGATGAGGGTTATTGAGTATTTATATTGGTCTCTTCAGGCAAGGGGGCTTTCTTGGTAATTCTGATTGGTTGTGTAATCACCCTTGTTCTCTTGTTCCTTGTTTACATTCTTGTCTTGCACCACACATGCATGTGCTTGCACATGAGCACACACACACAAAACATACATGAGCATATATATATAATGTCCAGTGTAAAGTGTAGGCTGCTGGTAGAATCTACAAACCCACCTGTCCAATTTACACAGACTGTATGTACAGCTTATGACACTGTTACTGCATAGTGACTGATGGTGCCACTGTTCAACAGTGCCAAGCCCTCCTCACTCATTCCTACCTTTTTAAGAACTCTGTGTGTGTGTGTGTGTGTGTGTGTGTGTGCTCATGCGTGCGTTCACAGGCACACTTACCTATTTTATAAGTAAATACAGCCTGCCTGCAGAACTTACCAAGTAACCAAATGGCTGCAGAAAGGACTAGAACTCCTCCATTCCTTAGAGAGGGCATGGATTGAGTGATAGTGTATAGTGTGTTGTGAATAGTGTACAGTGCACAGTGTTCACTGAGTAGTGAGGTGCATAATGTGCATGTAGCTGCCAGCCATATCACAGCCTTAGCTAACTGTTCACAAAACCTCATGCATATGAGTGTAACTCACGCGGTGCAGGACTCTTGGGTCGTGAGTGTAGGTGCAGTGGAGATACGGGACTCTGGTGCATAGCTGGGCTGCTCTGGCTGGGAGGTGCCCCCCCCTCTCTTCCTGGGGTACCCCCCGGCACCTGTAGGAGCCGTGGAGGTGGTGGTAATTCAGGCCGCTTACCGCCAGGCATTGATAACTCCAGGCACTCGTCATTTTTTGCTAGTGGCTGCAAATAGAGGCACAGCGTCATGAGGTTCAAATAGGCACGGTTGTGAAGTTCAGCATGAGGAGTGTGACATAGCCACAGTAAGTGCAGCAGATTGACTGACAGAGAGACAGACTGATTGACTGACTGACTGACTGACTAGCTAACTAACTAACTACAAGGAGCAGAGTCCTTCTTGAGAAGCTAACAGTTCCTCAGCCAGTCAAGAAACACCCTGTCTTTTATAGAACACAAAGTACAAGAACCCACCATTTGTATCTTATGCCAAATTAATCAAGTCCACATCTTTCCATCCCATTTCTTTGCAATGTTTTTTAACATTAATGTCCCATCTATGCTTAGGTGTTCCAAGTGGTCTCTTACCTTCAGGTATGGCCACCAAACCTCTTCTTGTGTTGCTGATCTCCCCCCTACATGTCACATGACTGGCCCAACTCATTGTCCTTGATTTTGTGACTTGATTTTATTTGATGAGGAATGCAGATCATGAAGGTCCTCAATTCCTTCACATATACGAGTATATTGGGTCTTTCATTTGGCACAACACACAACACCACACGTTTCAGAAACTGTTACCTTCTTCATGTAAATTTGTTTAAATTCACCTGAAGAAGGAAACAGTTTCCAAAACACAGTGCAATGTATGTTGTGACAAATGAAAAAGACCTAATAAGTATGTGTGATAGAATTGACATTAAACCATAATCAAAAATATATGTGATTCAATGAAGAAGCTACTCATTATGTAGATTTCTAATCTCCTGTTACTTGGGCTTTAAATACCTTTCTCAGCATCCTATTCTCGAACACCCTCAGTGTATGTTGTTCCCTTAATGTAAGAGACCAAGTTCACACCCATACAAAACAATAGGCAAAATTATATTTCAGGCTAACAAAATAAATGTTTCATTGCTCGTTGAGGAACATGACACATCAGTACTGCACTGATTATGTAGTGTCATATGATGAAGTGATAAAACAAACAGACGGGATGATTTAGTTATTCTGGGATATGACAGTGTTGCTAGGTCAGTGGTTCCCAACATTTTGAAGGACTGTATTGCCTTCACATTCAGCGATCGAAAGATCCATGTATACATTCTCCTGTTACGATAAAGACACTGTGTTCTTCTGAAACCTTCAATCACCACTCAACCAGTGACACTGTCATATCCAAGAAGACTCAAATCTTCAGGAACAACACTGATGGCCCCTAAATCTCACACAGGCAAGAACATGGTAATTGCATGTTGTAAGACACAACTCTGGAGTGACCAAGGAGTACCATCAAAACTCCTGGTAAAAGTTGGCAATCTTCTGGGGGAGATTCAAAAGTAGAGCCTCCCAAATAAAATTCAGGTGTGCTGACTGCTTGACCCTGTTTGCTAGTTGAATTTGTAAACTTCCTTTGTGTTTGTCTTGTATTTAACACAGCCCAACTGTTATTGTTAGAAACATACAGTGTAATTTCACAACAGTAATTTGCAGTATTAGGCCTAATGGACCAATAAGCCTACAATGATGACAATTAATATTAAAAAAATCCACATCCTACTCCACAGAAATCAGACTGCATCTCTTTCACAAATACCAACCAGTCAAGGCTGTTAAGGGAGGAAATTGCTGTTTAGTGTGATGGTAAAGGTACAGTTGTCCCTGTCATGAAATCATACAGGTGGAGTTGTATAGCTCCACTCATTCTCAACCATGGTTCTAGATGGAGGTTAGTGCTCCACTGTACACCCAAGCCACTTTACTTCCAGGTTAAAGAGCCCCCAGTACCATATGATTAACAGGCTAGGTGGGCCCCAGAATCAGTCTGAACATTTTGGAGAAAAGGAAGATCTCTTGTCCCGTCCATGAATCCAACCCCAGATTGTCCAGCTCATGGCATAGTCATTGTGTCTACTGTGCTCACTGTCTCATCTGTCACAAGAATTGTATGAAATACAAAAAAGCACACTGTGCACAGAGTGTTGTATTGTATGACAAAGTGGGCAGAACACAAAGTTAACCACTTTTGTTTGAAAAGTTATAACTTTAATTAGTTCTTACTCCATTGATTTCAAGAAGGTCATCGACTTCCAGGAATCGATACACAGTGTGTCTATATTCGTCCATTTGGGCTTTTTTTAGTTTGGCACGTTCATAATCTTCAAGTTGGATGGCATGTCTCTTCTCAAGTTCATATTTGCTAAGCCTCTCTCCTGCAATGCGCAGATCCTCCATTGCTAGCTTCAGTTTTCTTGCAAACTCGAATCTCTCACCTGAAATAAAGGTTATGGCAGTGACAAGTAATTTTGTGCCAGATTTCAAAAAGGCATCTGGGATTGTCTGCAACAAGGAGAAGCTTCAATGCCATTGCTTTTTATTTTTGCTTTAGAATAATACCATTAGAAAGATGCAAGAAAACCAGGGGGGATTGAAATTGGATGAGGCACATCATCTTCTGGTCTACACTGAGTATGAATTGATTGGATGGAAACATAAATACTATAAACAGCAGAGAAGTTTTATTAGTTGTTCTTAAGGAGGTTGGTCTGGAAGAAACTACTGAGAAAACTAAGTGTGTGTTCGTATCTGGTGAGCAGATTGCAGGACAAAATAACAACATAAACATAGGCAGTATTCCCTTTGAGATGTGGAAGAGTTTAAATAACTGGGAATTAAATCCATGCATGCAGAAAGTAAGAGAAGATTATATCTGGGGAATGCCTGCTGCCATTTGGCTCTGAATGTTTGTCTTCGTATGGTTGAGACTAGGATGCTAAGGAAGCTGTTTGGGCCTATTGGAGATAAAGTAGCAGGAGGTTGAAGACGATTGTGTATTTGTGATCCATACTGCTCACCAGGTATTGTGTGGTGATCAAATCAAGAATGATGAGGTGGGTGGAGAATATGGCACATGGAGGAGAAAGGAAATGTCTACAGTATTGGTGGGGAAACCTGGGGAAGGTGAAAACTTGGAAGACCTAAGCATAGATGTGAGATAATATTAAAATACCACACCTTAAAATTAAAATACATCTCAAAGAGATAGGATGGAAGGGCATAGATTGGATTAATCTAGCTGTGTATGGCCAGGTGGTGGGCTGTTGTGAATGTGTTAATGAACTTGCAGGTGCTATAAAATGTGGGGAATTTCTTGACTAGCTGAGGAACTGTTAGCATCTCAAGAAAAACTTTGATACATCAAGGTGTTTAGTGTGTTTTGAAAATTATAAGGAACACAGAAATACACTGTGCGCACAAAATGTGGAGTAGCTGATGCTGAAGGTGGTACATTTTGTATACTGACCTCTGCACTTTACAATGTTAATCATGCAGTTACGTTACAGACTTACAAATCACTGCCTCCTGTTTCTTTGCCTCCATAGTGCGAATGATTCTAGCCACTTCTTGATCGACATACATCTCAAATGCAAGGTCGTCATAAGGAGACGTGTATTTTGGATTGTTGACAAGCAGCAGGGCATTGTTGTTTGTATTGTTACTGGAATGGGAGGGGGTCGCTGCAGTTGCTGCATGCACTGTCCCATTGTTGTTCTGTTCAGATGAGGTACATGGAGGTTCTATGTGCTGGCCAAGCACATTGATTGCTATCAATCCAACCTGTTAAGCAAACATCAGAGTTACACTTCCAAGAAAACAGCACCAACACTAATGATACCCACATATAACACTCTCTGTGCTATAGACCAGGGGCATCAAACTGTTCTCTTTAGAGGGCCCCACGATCAGCAATCCATGCATGCGTTGTTTCCCACATTACATGTAAAACCCTGAAAATAACAGGAAATAAAATTTTACTTCAAAGACAACTGGCAGCATTGTGACAGTGATAGAGCCCTTGCACCTTAATCCATGTGTGCTAGCTAAGTGGGTAAAATAGTTTTGTTACAAGTACACTGTGAGCTGCAATCTGAGTCCTGCGGGCAGCACTTGGCCCACGAGCTGCACATTGATCACCCCAGCTGTAGTACAGTTCAGTATAGTTTATTGAATCATAGAGGAGTTAGGATAGCACAGTCAGTGTAGTGGCTGGTCTATGGGCTGGACGATCTGGGCTTTGAAACCCAGCAAGGGCAAGATTTTTTTTCTGTTCCCAGAAATGTTCAGACTGATTCTGAGGTCCACCCAGCATCCTGTGGATAAGGTGACGGGGGTGTGCAGTTGGCCACTCGCTTCCACCACTGCCAAGGTTAAGAATGAGTGGTACAATACCTCTGCTTCCCTTCTGCACCTTTACGGTGTGGACGGGTACAATTTTACCTTTACCTTTTGTTGAATTATAGATCAACTGTAGATCTCTGTGTCTCTGAGCCAATGCAAAACCAGATTTTTACAGGGCCTAGATTTTTTCCTCATATATTTGTGCACATTTTTTTTGGTCCGTTTCTTTCCCATCTGTATTTTTTAAAGCAGTAATATGTTACTAGTACACTTTCCCCTTCTCATCACAAAATTCCGGGTTTCCCTCTCCATTTTCCCAGAACTTCATACACATCTTGGATATAGACATACTTGTATATCCTTTGACATGATATATTTTTGCAGTTTTGTATCATGTTCTGGTACCTAATTGATTTACTTTATGTTACTGTCACAGTAAACCACATGTCTTATGTTCTGTTTATACACTACTGGTCTCGGCAAATGGGGCTCTTCATATGCGGGTGAAAATACATTTTGCCTGCATGTAAATCAACAAATGCAATGTTTATTTCTGTATCAGCATTAGGAAGAGTATCTGTCCCACCTCTGCATTTGCTTTATATCTTACCACGATAGAGACTCTATTCTTGTTGATGGTCATTCTTATATCCTACCAGCTACTTATGGGATAATAACTTGAAGTAGATCATGATCAATTGTCATGCTCTTCTCAATAATAATTTTGATACCTGATTCTGAGAAACCTAGTTGATAAAATGTTGTCAAGTGAACCAAAGAACAATAATTTATTATTATTGTGTGGATACCTGATTGTGAACATTTAGGGAATTTAAGTGATTGGCGTGCAGCCGTAGCTTTAGGTATCTTGCAGCACAAGACGGAACAGTGACAGATTTCAGTTCCCGTGATTTGAAACCAGTCTTCTGATTATCCGAGAGCGTGATGAAGCCAAGGTACTCAAACTGGGCAGTTGTGGGTGACAGCTGAACATCTGTTTCATCTACACTGTTTCCTGCCCACAGTTCCAACTTCTCAGCTGTAAGCAAAGGAAAAATATGTGAGATGTGAGTCTGTTGCAGTGTGGCAGTTGGGAATGCAAATCTTTTTGGATGTGAGACTGAGTTGGTGTGTGAGTGGTTACCAATGTTTCAAAGGAACACAGTGCATTGACCTTCACAGTAAAGAGGTCTAGGACTGCTTGTCTCTTGAAGATAAGGCACTGTGGTCCTTCAGTATGTCAGGAACCTCTCACCCATGACAAAGTACTATATTCCAGAAAATGTGAATCCCCATAGCTACAACAGTTTGTACAGAAGGTGAGAAATGGCACAGATATTATGATTGTATGATTACAGAGAGGACAGGGACATTAGAGCCTTCTTACCACAGAGGTCTGTGTTCAAACGCAGGGTAGTCCACATGGTTTTATATTGAACAAGTTTATAATGGGGTAGGTTTTCCTCTGAGATCCTGTTGGTTTTATTTCACCAATACTTCATGCTTTTCCATCACCTGAAGCTGGTGCAACAGGCCACAGAACCAAGGAACTCAAGTCTTACTGCTGCATCCAAATAAAATTATGTAGAAACTCCATCTCCAGTGCTGAATCTGGAGATTCATTACCAGACAAAAAAGGCCCACCAGTTCTGGGTCTAATTCAGTCCTTATCAAAAAAACATATTTCCCTGTGACACTCCTATGGTTTGATTTTCCAGATAGCCTCTTTAACAGTTGCCTTCAGGAAATAATTGTGTTTATATGAATGATCATTCATGCTCCAGGTCTTTTTGTGCCTGTACCTTCTGGATGGTAGAATAAATGGGTTCAGAGCTCTTTCTGGTTGGATGTGATGGCAGAGAAAAATCCAAGTTAAGATTAAAGCCTTTTAGGATGTTGCATTGTATTGACTTGTTAAATAATTATGGGTCTTTTGAGAGATCATAGTGCATTCATGTTCAGTGTTAGGCAGTCAAGATTTCTCAGATCCTGTATTTGAAGGCACTTCAACCCTCTGCAGTATCAGTAACTGTTTATCAGATGACCTGGAGCCACAACCTGACTCTTCAGCAACATTTCTGCAAGAACATCACATCTTACAGAAATCCAGATCTTCTTAGTCTGGTTGAGCAGTGTCCAGTAAGATGATGCAGTCTGTCTGTATAGGCTGTGTACTGGCAGAATGGTAGATCTTTACTGCTTCCACCGAACTTTCAGTTAAATTGTTATGCTTCATATTTGGCAGATTGCTCTTTCAGACCTTCCAATGTAGAGGTAATATCTTGGAACAGTCCACAGTCACTTCTTTCCACATCCCAGTTCATATTCACTGTCACCTGAACGTAAGACATCATGCAGGTGAATAGGTGTTTTTATAACCTAAGAACTAATCAGACTGTTGCTATCTTCATACTGTAGTCTAGCCATGTTAGTTCAGTCAATATAGTAACTAGGCTAGTCTACAGGGTGTATGAAATGGGCCTCAATTTCTGGAAGGAACAAGTAAGTTCTGTCTTCTCCAAAACATCCAGAGCAGTTCTAGAGTCCCATCTAGCCTCCTATTCAGTGGGTACTTGGGACTCTTTGCCAAGGGGTAAAGAGGTAGGGTGTGAAACTGATAACTTACCTCCATCTAGTAATGAGGTTATGATTGAGTGGAGCTCTACTGCCATTCTCCCTGTGTGCCTTCACAGTGTGCACAGGGACAACTTGCCTCATCTTTGTAGCCTACAGTGTAACAACGCCAGCACTGTGACCTCCAGACTTTTGGTATATAAGAGGAAGACTCACTAGTACCAAAAACAGGTACAATTTTTTCTTGGCTTCAAAATTATTGCTGTAGTATGAATAATACCGATATATGAGAAACTGGTGTGCCAGTGGCTTGTGCATGGCCTCCTGTCACAGACAGTACCCATGTTACAAAATACAGACAGTTGGGTTTCATTACAAAACTCCTTATTTTGTTTGCTGTTTGTAATTTATATTGTTGAATAGCTACAGGACTGTGAAGAGATGACAGGAAACTTAATTTCCATTGATATGCATCAAACTGAAGGTGTTCAGAGCAAATAAATTCAGTTATTTTCTGATCAAGATGTATCACTTATGACATTAGAGTGCCTAACCTTCGACTGTTTGCATATACAGGGACATTACTTTATTTGGCAACTGTCACTAGCCACTACTTGTGGCTCATGTAACTTACAAAATTTTGATATGCAATGCACTTGCTTCTTAGGTGTGATGCATGTCTCCAAGCTGAAGAAAACATATCTGCCACTTTTTTTTAAACGTGGTGAGTAAAAACTTAATGCAGTATATTGAACTGATAAGCATTGGCCCTGAATACCAGCAGATTCTAGCCTGCCAGCTGTCACATAAAATGACCTGGGTGAAGAGTGATGTGAGTTGCCAGATAAAATAATGTTCCTGTATTCATGCATATGATCTTCAGTAGTACTGACGAATAAGGTACTGATGTGCTAAGACTTGTATCTTTTGTATTGCTGCAGTTGAATGCAGTTGCAGTATCAGCTCCTGTGGATATGAGCATTCTCGTGCTGACTGCCAGCCCAGCACAGTTGGTCCATGTGTGTTGAGTTCACTGGCCCTGTAATGCTCATCTTCCCCTGAAACACATATATGGATTGTGTGTCTGACAGAGTATACAGAAAAGAGAAAATAAGGGTGGATGGGTCCGTCAAAACACAACTGTCGTAGGATCGTATTTATTGGTTAGATGATGACGACATGTTTCGGCCGTGCTTGGCCATCTTCAGTTCATAAACTAATTTACAATTAACAACAGTAAAGAGAAAACATATACATGAGACAAGGCTTACTTAGAGGTAGTGCTTATTCGTGGTGTTCAACGAGATCTCGTTGTTACAGGATTTTTCTTTATATGTAACTGGTTTAAGCTTTATAAATATAAATTGGCTAGAATAGAAAATGGCACGGAAAAATCGAAAAACACTGGGGATCGGCAGAGTTCCGGGCTGTATCCTTTTGTGTTGGAATGTTGGGATGGCCGACCAGATATTCCGGTTTTGGTTTTGGCATTGGCTTTGAGGGCACTTCTTCTGGGTCGGCTGGTCTTGTAGCATTCTGGCTTTTATGCGTGGTTAACTTCAGGTGGTCCGGCATGTCCTTGTGGGGGTTGTTGCGCAACAACCCCCACAAGGACATCACCATTCAAGAGGACAAAGAAAAACATCCAACCACATAACATATGTTCCACGCATGGTCCGAAATCTCCGAATCTCACCAAGGTAAAAATTCTACACCTAAAAGCCTGCTCTGCATGCCAGACCACCCGAAGTTAACCATGCATAAAAGCCAGAATGCTACAAGACCAGCCGACCCAGAAGAAGTGCCCTCAAAGCCAATGCCAAAACCAACACCAGAACATCCAGTCGGCCATCCCAACATTCCAACACAAAAGGATACAGCCCTGAACTGTGCCGATCCCCAGTGTTTTTCGATTTTTCCATGCCGTTTTCTATTTTAACCAATTTATATTTATAAAGCTTACACCAGTTACATATAAAGAAAAATCCTGTAACAACGAGACCTCATTGAACATCTCGAATATGCACTACCTCTGAGTAAGCCTTGTCTCTTGTATGTGTTTTCTCTTTACTGTTGTTAATTGTAAATTAGTTTATGACCTGAAGATGGCTAAGCACGGCCGAAACATGTCGTCATCGTCTAACCAATAAATACGATCCTATGACAGTTGTGTTTTGATGGACCTACCCATCCTCATTTGCATAAAACACAACAGGGATGAGAAACCTGAAGAAAAGAGAAAAGCTTATTTCTCCTTAAGTTATAGGTCATTCTCTCTTCAGCTCTCAGAAATTTGTTGTAGACTGTCTTGTAAGTAAATATCTGCTATGGCCTGAAGTTTTTACACCAGTAACTGATGCTTTGCCAGTTTGATCCATTTCCTATTGTCACAAGCTATATGCCAAATACCCTTTTTAATGTACATACATTTTGTGTTGTGTGTTTCGACACCATTGACTGTGGTCAGTGGTGCCAACATTTTGGAGGAAAATACTGTCTTCATCTTCAGTCAGTTAACTCTGAAGACAGAGAAAGTAGCTTCATTAGCAAAGTCA
>JGI20166J26741_10401115_pt1 | contig 16106 bp, 10 predicted proteins | sample TergutCu122P5_FD_26741 | JGI IMG/M metagenome (IMG submission 26741)
CAATGAATATATTCCTTTTCTACATAAGCCACGTGCAGCTGCGTAACAGTAACTCCTTTCAGTAACATTCGCCACCTATATCATGGCTGTCAGAAACCAATCTAATACACTAAAAATCGAACTCTTCTGACTGAGGTGGGGGCCGCGAGGAGGGAGGGGGAGGTTGGTTGTAGAGCAGTGTTTTACTATGAGGTAAGAACTAAATCTTTATACGTGTTTTATTTAGATGAAATTATGCTTTAGACGTCGTGCCATGGCTGCAGATAACTGTCACCGGCCTCTCACCGCGAAGGCTGACATTCGATTCCAGATCGGTCCATGTGAGATTTGTGGCAAACAAAGTGGCACTGGGACAGGGTTTTCTTGGAGTACTTCTGTTTTCTGTCGGTATCATGCCAACAACGCTCCACAATGATCCTCACCTACACGCTGTTCTTACCACTCGAACAAACGGGCGAAGCCTGGAAACCTCCCCAAAAACAATGCTCTTCGGAAATCGGGGAGCACCGGATAGAAAGGGAATTTCCTCTTTTTTCCATGCTTTAAAAATCTTACGATAACTGTTCGTTATTCTTGATAAGTTTAGGTCACTATGTAAAGTTATGCTGGCTGTATGCAATAAAAGTGTGTCTAAAAATGATTCAGCGGTCCAATTCTCGCTAGACTTAGCATCAGTTCTGAAATATGCCACACCACCGTCCAAACCTGTGTCGACGTTTCCTAATCACCTTCCTATCATATTCTAGGGGCTACATATTATTCGGCTCAGCACCATCATTAACAATTGAAGAATCACCTGTAACCGCGAATTCTTCAAAAAATGAATTCAATTACGCAGTGAGGTGGTTGGCAATCCTATTTCGTACTCGGAATATCGTGGGTTCGAATGTCGGATCAAAACAGCAGCTATCCTAACAGACAGTTCTTTGTTAAGCAGTGTACTGGCACCCTGACAAGAAGCTTCACCTTCTTCATACATTTCTGTTGCTATTCGTTCTTTATAACTAAATATTTAAGCACCGCGTTGCTTTCAGTCACAACACTTGCACAATATATTTCACTCTATACATCCAGTATATTTTAACAACAGCATGCGGAAACAATGCAGCAAGTGAACTTGACACGCTTGCCAGATGATAACACCGAAGTACCGAAACGCGTAGCGGAGCAAGGTGATGAACGAAGTTGCATAAACTGAAATATACAGTAAAAATACATTACTTATAATGATCCTACCTCCTCAACAACAAAACAAAAGTTACAACCTAAACATTAATCAAGCTAACGGGGTCGTGGTTTCAGGTACCAACTTACACACACACACACACACGCGCACACACGCACACGCACACGCACACACACAGAGTCCATCATTTCAGTGTCTTCTGATAAGGAGCGTAACAAAAATGAAGCCGAACAAATCTCCCACAGCCAATGCGAAAAACAATGAGACGGTTCTAGTATCTGACAGTTCCATTTGACAACGCCCTCATTAGGTGCACCATCAGCACAAGCTGTCATAATCCCCATCATTAAATCCAATCACTTAGAAATTCGATTCGAAGCGAAGCAATCCGGGTTCGTACGGTTTGGTGTGATCACTTTTACCAACCGGGAAACAACATTTTCGATATCATTCTGCAACCCGTATAAGCGGATAAAAAAACTAAAAACGTGACGACATATTAATAGCATATACACTACGCGACACTGTTTTTGATGACAATATTTTATATTAAAAAAAAGGCAGCTATGAGTACTGGGCATATAAACCACAATTTAGAACCCTGGATTAACTCCTTGTAACCATTTTTTTAAGTGTTACAAAATTACCGACACATGTATTACTTAAATGTCTTTGCCTATCCAAAAAGACGGACTGACCAATAAAGGATAATGAAAGGCCTTCCTTTCGTAATACAATGAAAACTTATGGACAGTATAACAACTCTTCCTCGATAACCAATCAAACAATTACGTATTTTTCCGACTGCTTCGCTAACAAGTAACAATGCGGAAGCGCGATCTTGCAAGTCAGACGCGACACCAGCGGCATTACGTTACGATCCTGTATCTTGGAGCTAGGCATATTTAGTTTTGTGCACAGTCAGATCGCTTGCACAGTCAGATCACAAACAGCGACGATGGACAAGCTGGCGATTACAACGGACAAATTCAACATGTACATGGACTGTACTTCCATCTTCATAATATAAATGAAATAAAAGTAAAACATAAACCAATAACAAGAATGACAAATGCATAGACTAGAAATCCAGGCTATTGAACAGCAAGCTCTTGGAATTCTTGTCGGACTTCTTTGTTGCCTGAAGCACAGGACGGAAAGGTAAAAGCACTTTAATACGGGGTAACCACACTGCCCGATAAAAGGCACTTATCTTCCTTAACCAACCGCCCATAAATCTGGCTTTAGATCGGTGGTCCCAACGGAAAGAACAGTCCATAAGCAGCCTGTAAAGTCTGTAGTATTGTCTTAACTCTGGATGATCCATAGGTTGTAACGGGGAAGCCCATACGGGCCTGGAAGAAGAGAAAGCTACTGGCCTTGACAAGATGAGTGGCTCCATATAAGGCTGTATGGCCACCAATGACATATCGTAGGCCTATTATGTTGGATATTGTGCGGTTAATGTATATGACGTTTGGTGATGTACCTTATAAAACGTACAATATCAACTATGTTCTCAGAACTCAGTACTCTTTTCATTGACGTTTAAATCATCCCTAAACCGAAAGTTTCGGTAAGTAATCAGCATTTCCGCTTCGTATTCTGGAGATCCCGCGTTCGAGTATCACCCCAGAAGTCGGTTATTCTGCTTGAGGTAAGTCGTAGATTCTCTCACTCCATTCAGACACAGTGCTGAAGCACTGAACAACCGTCATATGCACGAAACTATTGACAAAAATTTTACAAAATACAGGCCCGGGCGAGAGAAGAGTTGTATGTAAAAACGCTATATACATGTACAGCCTTGTGCACAGGGCACTGGCGGAACGATAATGACGGGACAACTTAAATACTCCAAAATACTCTTAATTTCAAACTTTCGCCGTGTTGTTAATGTTGCATTCTTTCTTTTGGGTGATTCCCCGGCGTCTGAGTTGTATATGTCGACGTTTCGGAATAGGAACTATGGAGATAGGACCGGGTGTTCCGAAACGTCGGCATATAAAACTCAGAGGCAGGGGAATCACCCAAAAGAAAGAACACAAAAATACTCCGTAATACTTTGTACACATTAAATACCACAAAGAACGGCCTGGGTTCGAACACGAGCCACCGTGGTGAGTGGCCTTGATCATGGTACGGACCAAAACAATACTTCGCATCGCGATTCGATAGGCTGCACGTCTGGACCGTTTGGCTTACACTCTTACTGAGCAAAGTTATGCGGTGCACTCGACAGACCATCAGTAATCAACAGGGCAAGTGAAAAAGATTCAATTAAGAGAGGCTAAAGCTGAAGGCCACCACTGCGTTAAGAAAAAACAGCTGCCTTTTGCCAATCTCGACATACAACTGCCATTCACACATACACTTTCAACGAAAGAAACAACACTGCCAGTACGGAAAAAGATGGTCTCCTGTGTACTCTAACAGAAACAACAAGCATGGAGAGCTGATGGGAATTCATGTGATGCATTAATCTTCCATGTCACAACATCAAAATGACCTTACAAAGCTAACAATTATTATACCTGTCATGAAAAATGGTTACAGGCCGGTTTCGTAACTAACTGCGTGGCGCAGATCCATTCTTTTGAAGGTACAAGTCGCACACCTAATGACAAAATTTCGCGTCCTTCAAGGAATCCGAACTTTCATGGCCACAATCACAAAAGCCCGCCATTTGTCCACTTCCTCCCTTCTTGCCTGATTAAGATCCATTTTAGCTTTTTAAAGACTAAGCGTAATCTGCTTTATATAAAGGAATCAGTCCGTACCGCGCTGTCAACACGTTCCACCAAGGTTACGTGTATAGCAAAGGTCGCTGTCTGTTCTGAGGTCCGTACAAAACACTCAACGCAAAGCGAGCACCATGAAGAATTTTTGAATGTTAAACCTGGTGGTAGTAGAAAAACAGCTGGGATTTAAAAGGTTAATACTACAAGTGTAGGTTTTCTAAGTGGTCTCCTACTCCTAGGTACTGCGATAACTGTGCAAGGGTGCAACATACCCTCCATCCCATTCTTCTCATTCGTTGACCTGTTTAAACTACGATGCTCCTCCCTATGTACACATCTAATGCTAGTGTACTTAGGTCTAGTTATCCTCGAGGTTTGCAAGGAATTATTTAAGTGTGTGTTTTTTATAGATCGTAATTTTGCAACAAAAATATATTTAAGACTACCGATTCAAGACTATGTTTTCAGTAATATTTACATACTAATTCAAAACAAATTGACATACAAGTTTCTTTATGATTTTTTGAACGAATACGCATATATCTTATTAATTCACTCATCGAATGTAACAAATTCCCCGCACAACATTGGTAAAAAAAATGACCTATTCGTATCATGTGATAGACGCCATCACTCCGAACTGCTGATCAGTACAGCATACCTATGACGCTGAAATCAATAAACTGTTAATTGTAGGAATACAGATTGACTTCAACGATTAATAATGACTTTTGAACCTGCAAATGGGGTCTTCTCTGTGGGATATTTTCACGAGTAATAATTACTCATGATATGTAATTACACGACCGCTAGTCACTGAGAGGGTAAAGGGACTATATATAGGACGAATCTGATTTCATTTCGATGGTTTCATTGTTACAACACTTCACGCACTTAGCTAACCACTTTCGCAGTGTTCAATACATGATGAAGGGGATTCTAGTAAAGTAGGTAGGAACTAATGTGTTCTTAAGGTGATCAGACATGGGAGAAATTAAGCAGCATACAACAAAACAGCTGGAAGACGATGAAACGGCAGTTTGGACTGTGGCCGAACGCGTGTAAGTGGGCAGACTAGGTATACGGATCCGAACAAAACCAAACCAAAACACACGCACGCACATACACACACATACGAGAAGAGAAGAATGACAAATCAAATACTCACAACTTGTCTTCTTCGTGAGTTTTCTACTGCGTCTCAGTGTGGATGGCGCACGGTGGATGCTCGGTTTGGCCAGATACTTGACATTTTTACGTGCAGACTTCTTCCTGCGTACCGGGCGACGACGCGGCACAGGCGATACGCCCAGAGGTACATAAGTTTCATTTTCCGTCTCACTGTCACTGTTCGGTAGCAGGGCAATAGCCAGTTCTTCTTCCGTAAAACGATCGTCCAAGTTCAACTTCGACTCCACTTCTACCCGCTCATTAAAATCCCCGGATATACACTCGTATAAACCCTCGTCTTCGTCTTCGTCCTCGTGGAAATTTACAGACGCTACAGCCGTGTCACGGGGAGTACAGTAATCACGAATTTCCTGTACTTCGTATCGCCGGTGTTGGTGTGGCTTCTTCAAACTAGCTGTAGGCTTCCTTTTCTCTGGTGGCACAAATATCATAGGGTCTAACTTTAGTGATCTGAGTGATCGAGGGGGACGACTTACCACAACCTGGTACATTTCAGATCGAGCTGTCCCACCGTGACACTTCTTTCGACTTCGTCCCGAGCTGCGACCACCGAATTTCTTTTTCCGGCTACTGCTCCGCTGCACCGATCCTCTTCGAGCATCTGCAGTTTTTACAGCGCCGCTGGTTCTCTTAAAGTAGCCATCTCTGCTAACGCTGGGCTTTGGTTTCACAGTATTTTTCTTGCGGAAGAAGCCTCCACCACCTCGTGCCCCTGCCGCGGACGTGAGGTCAGTCAATTTCGGTATGGAGATGGAAAAAGAGAAGCCCGAATCCTTACTGGAACAGATGGGATCGGCGGAATCCCGAGATGACAGTGTTTTATTTGTTGAATTGGTCTGGGTGGATGAGGAAAGAGTTCTGCTGATTAGCGAAGTATTGGGTATGATACAGCCTGTGGGGGACATGGGACGGACTGGGTAATGACGGAAACGACGACTGCAGAGCATGTGATCTTCTCTGCGCTCCTTCAGGGCGCTGTCTAAAGAATGATGTGCTCTCCTACCGTTGGCACTCGTATCTACACCACCTGAGCATGAAGGGGAGGGTAGCCGTGGCAGCTCCAGGCTGCGTGGTGCCATTGCTAGTGGAGCGTCCATCCAAATGCGACCCAGGCTTACACTTAGTGCCGAATCTGCCCTACTACCTCCATATTCCTCTCCCTTAGGATCCAGCACCAACGACGAAGGTGGCGGAGAGGGCCTAAATCGTCTGCGGGTGAATACAGGAGATCTTTCAAACCTGAGAATTTCTACTGATGAAGAGTCGGTACAAGCACTATTCTTTTTCCGGGGAGGTGGAGTAGGTGGTCTTCCATCCTGGAACGGCAGCACTCGGTTGCAGACCTTGTTACTGCTGCTACTACAACTCTCAACAGCGGAGCAGTTCTCAGCCTTCATACAGCGAATCCATTGGTTGTAGCCAATAACCAGGGACTCCAGTCCATCGTCCAAGACCGTAGAATTCACTACCAAAGGCTGCTTCGCCGAATTCGATTCAGGCTGTATCACTACCGTTTTACTTGCCTGTGTAGCCTGCTGAAGATGCTTGGATTTGCCACCTCTATCCAAGTAGTTCCTTTTGATGGATATTCTCCTGAAAGAATCGCTCCGTTTGAATGACGATTCTGCACGGTCCTTCTTCTTCCGCCCTCCGCCCATCAGCCGCCTTAAATTTTCGAACGTTATTGGCTTCATGTTTGGATACTCTGATTACCTTACTTTCGCATCAGCTGTCTACAACACGTCATCATAAAGAATTAATATTTTCCCACTTTTCTCACTACATCAGTTGGTTGAGGGTAGGACACGTCGTCCTAAGATCACTCCTCAGATATATACATCATCAATAAAATAGCACACAGCTACAAGATGCAGCAGTAACCGCAATGACAGAGAGGGTGAATACCCTTGAAGGCCCCGCATCGTGAGGCCATTACCATCTGATGCTGGGGCGACAGTGGAACCCCTCGGGCGGTTACTTGCATCTCTTTCTCAGACGACTAAGTCAACCAGCCCCGCAGCAGCCAATTATAACACAGCATGTGATGCCAGTAACCTCAATGGGATGCAAATCACATCTTTTTCTCGCCAACCAACCCTGAAACACTTTAACTCACTTCCACAACAAACCCCTGTAGACACAATCATTGTTATCACTTTGACTTCGCAGATATGAAACCCTTCAGCATAACAGAAGTGCGGGACGGCACATCTGGATACATATTTCATTACATCCTCACTATCTTGCAGTCAAATTGAATAAATAACCTACACTGATGCACAACAGCAACGCTGCTTGCTTAAACACACGCCAGTTGTTGCCATTCCTGAACAGCGGCTCCGAACATCACTCCACGCTATTACTTCTCACATCACCATACAACGCAGTTGCCTCTCGTGCAGCTCGAAGGTAACTGTTTTATACTACCGATAGCCCAGCAGATGCGAACAGTTCAAACCAGAACCCGCTGCAGGACCTGCACTGCTTCAGCGAGCTGGCTGTGGTGAAAGCTGTTCTCGCTCTAACCAACACTGCCTGACTACCTGTCGCCGGCACTGGGACAAGCCAGCCAACAGTCGACTAAACCCAACCAGCAACCTTCATGCAGCTCAACTTCACGAGAGCCATCCTCACCTGCCTAAGCAGCGAACGTTAAAAACCACTCTTGCTTTCGTCAAACAGCCTACAAAATGCTTGTAAATGGGGGCCCTTGCGATGTTACCTGCATGTACATTGGGCATTACCAGCTAAACACTGAGATACATGTTTGAGACTACTTTTCCTTTCTTAAAAAAAGGGCGGGCTTATAAAATACTGCCAAACTATGACAGTGTGCGCGTGTATATTCTTCGGTCCGTCTTTTGAACTTTTCAACCAAATGTCTGATATTCACAAAATACAGTATGCAGAACAGGGCAATGGGGGTCTCCAAATATCCTTTCAGTTTCCTACAATCGGTAATAATACAGCGGACGAATAAACCTGCGACGCCACTCAACCTAGGCTCGCAAGCCTGTCTATTGCATTAGATCATCGACAAAAATAAGATATTGATTATGAAAATTCTTTGTAGAATGTAATAAAATAAAAAAAACTCGAGTACATGAAATTTGTATTTCGTGTTCTTTGTGATGGTGGTACCTGATGAATTTAATGGAATACGCTACATCCCGTTGTGTTTGTGGAACGGTCAACAACAGATCCTTTACTATCCGTCGAACACTACTCTATTTTTATTTAGAAACAATGTTGTTTCTAAACAAAGAGGTAGTTGTGTTCGACGGATAGCAAAGGATTTGTTTTTAACTGATTACATACTGGAACTCTGCATGGACACAGACATATGAAGAAATGCCTGAAATTCTGTATGAAATATTTATGCAAAAGCTGGTAATTACATGGACTGTGACAATGCAGAACTCTGAATTTTAATCCGCTAATTTTAACTGCAAAAAGTCTGAAAATTCCGTAATGCTGGGATATACCGCTACATCAGTGAGCGATCGAATCACAACGCGATATCCCACAGGAATGGAATCAAAATAGAGAACAATTTATTAACTGAGTTCTATTATTACATTCTCCAGGGATGTGTCTGCTAACACCAGGTTTTTACCGTACACATGCTGAGTACTCACCTAACTGTATTAAATTACATGTCAGATATAATAAATTGTCACTATCACTATTTACATTTTACAGTATTACTTGTTCGTCTGCTTCTCAGTTCTGCACTAATTTTTCTATTGTGTGTTCCCATTTGCATTTTGTTTTATATGACAATTAATTCAAATATTCTAATTCCAATGTCTTAGTGTTGTTGATTAACTTCCTGTACGCCATTTCTTCATCTGTAGCAATTTTTAAGAATGGGGTAGTCAGCTACACTAATCTCAAAACATCGCATCCCGCCAAATGGGCAGTCTACAATACCTACAAATATTTACTACACCAACAGGGATGTTTCATGAAAAACAAAATGGGCAGTCGACTAATTACAGATGATTTCCAAAAAGGAAAATACTACAGTAGTAGTAGTAATAGTAGTAGTAACAGTAGTAAGTTAAAATTATGAGCAATAATAGAGTGAAAACTAGACTCTTGAAAATGAGTTCCCCGTGTTAACCCATTACGTAACATGTACTGCGATTCTGAATTCCCACAAACTGCATTAGAAACACAATACTTTCGAAATGGAAGACTGAATAAAAGGAAGGTTTACCCCGTGGATTCTACCAGAATCGTCTTCTCAAATAAGCAGTTTTAAGTTGTTGATTTTTATTCCTTATTTATTATTGTTGTACTTAGCAACGTGTCCATAAGCCAGAAGGCAGGGTCTTGGGCTTCGAAAAACAGGATGGTTTGTAAATAATGAACTGAAAAGGAAGCAGACGTGGCACAATAATTACCGACACCATCTTGACCCTTTTCTGGAAATAAAGAGGGAAAATGTTTCAGGACAGCCGTTCTGAAGTGCCGAAACTTTAACCCGGGATCCTCAGAAAGTAAAGAAGAAATGTTCACCATTCAATAACACGACATTCGTTAGAGCTGCTCATGACATGATACAAGACACCTGCTAATATGTCAGTCACAATGCGTAAAGTTCTCCCTCTGAGCGGTACTATAGCATATAGTACTAGGTAAGAGGTGGGTGACCCATTTACGCCCTGGCCGCTTTACCCGTGGGGAAAAAACGGTCAGCACTCGTTAAAGGGACGTTTAGGTGCATAGTGTCAGGGCCGGTCTGGTTGATTCGGAGGAGAGAAAACAATTTCTCAGCCCTGTCGGAAATCAAACCCCGAAACGTCCAGCCCATGGCCTTGTCATTGTACTGACGACGCTATCCCTACTGCTGAAGTCACGGCTGCAAGAGCAGAAATGTGCTACACATAATACTGTTTAAAATAAATTTACGCGGTTACCAGTGAAAGAAGTGTAGCCTACTGCGACACGTGCTGATTGAAATATGAATAAATACAGCTTACAGATACATGGCAGTCATTAATTTCATGGACTTCACAAGGTGTAAATTACAACACATTTGACAGCTTACACACACGTATAGTTTTACTGGGACAATCAAGCAAAAGAGATCGCCTGAAAACCCTGATAACAACCAACTCTTTGGCGCAAAGGCCTACTTAAGAAGCTTGTACCTCCTTTATTTGTTGGTTCTGTTTGTTCTTATAGGCCACACACATTGCATGAAGATCAAACCAATCTTCAAATGGAACATTAATAATGACTTAACCTACAACACATTATATATTACGTAAAGTCCTGCAAACCTTAACTGAAACAATTTTTATCTTCTCTTCAGCAAAACACAGGGTGAAATAATTTTTCACTCACAGTCTGCCTACTGAATAACAGATTTATTTCTGTAAGCCTCTTCAATTAACACCCACGTCAATGGTATAAAATTTTCGGAGTGCTAATTAACCACCACTCCACGATAACTATTACTCCACACATCTTTACCCTCATCGCTGGAAACAAGTGACTGATCAGTTTGGCGACAGGGTCGCTTCAACCTCAATGAGAAAAACTGCAGGCACCCAATGGCGACAGGGCGAGGTTAGTCCCTGAACCGATCCGGACGTATGGTAAGAAGCCAAGTTCCTACCCCTGTCGGGAAGTGAACCACGATCGTCCAGTCAGCAGCCATTCACTATATAACTCAGCTGCCCCGTCTCCGGTCACAGTTTCTAAATATATGCAAATTACCGAAGAATAAATTTCAATGTTTCACCGTACAGTTTTTTCATTTCACTAAATGATAAACACCAACACAATGCACTTCGCACTCAGCAATAAATTAGTCTAGAATTTTATGTATTTTTATGTGTTTTAACACTGAAACCAGCATTCTAGACTAATTTATTGCAGAGTGCGAAGTGCATTGTGTTGGTGTTTATCATTTAGTACCGAAGAATAAATTTATAAAGTATTAAATTAAAGCCCTGCAACCAGAGACGGGCAAAAATATGTGAAACTAATTAAATAAAAACAATTACAATAAACAAACACCAGCTACGCACTGGACGGGAGACCAAGTGGGTTCCGAACGTGATCATAAAACATTTACTGGGAATAGAAACGCGGTGGTCCAGCCTGTAAGTGGCCACTTTATTGACTAAACTATTCTGATTAGTTATTCTCGACACACACATAATATACACATACATATGCAAATAAAATAACCACGAATATTGCCGAGTTTATAGGGCTACGGTATGATACCACCAGTAATGGTACGTTGGAATATGTATGCGCATCCACAGAGATGCGCTCTTTGTCCCCCGAGTAACTAACCTAGATACGGTGCGAGGAATTTCACTAAACCTTAAATTCGTCTGAGTTGCAGCTACGTAATTCACTCCAAGCAACTGGTAGTTCTTAAGAAGCTAACATTTCCTCAGCTGCTAATAAAAACGTTCCCCATATTTTATGGAATTCAAAAATTCATCGTCATGTTCACGACAGCCCGCAACTGGTATCTATGCTGAATAAGATGAATCCAGTCAACCACCTCTCATCCTACTTCTTTAAGATTGATTTTAATGTTATCATCACACCTACGTCACAGTCTATTCAAGTGGTCTCTTTCTTTAGGATTTTCCAACAAAAAACTTCGGCTGACAACAGGTTTCGAACGGAATTAGGCAGTTCAGAATGACGCCTTGCCAAGCACGCATGGGCCGGGTAGAGTCCGACCGAAAGATCTCCCACAAGGTCACGACGGGCCGGGCCGGAGTGCTGCCCACAATTACATTACAAGCAAGCCAGCAAGCAAGAAAGAATCCTTCCCTCGTCTCCGCGGCTACAGCACAGCATCTCTAAACCGGGCGGCCAATGCCAGGGGATCAAAGCACTCGACCAGATTAGCTATACTCAGAGGCGTGCAATCACTGTGACGAGCCTTCCCCCCTCTTTATCACGGAGGTGCATCCTTCAAAGAATATGCGTGTATCTGAAAACGCTGACACCCTTCAAAACCACAGTGACATTAATCTTAGGCAATTAAAATTACTTACGCTATAGGGCTTATTTATTTGTTGTAATCGAGCAGTCAACGACCTCCTGCATGTTCCTATACTGTAACACTACAAGAAAATGTCGTATTTAAGTGTGTTCTGTAACGAAACTGCCAACTGCTAAGATTTTACAGCTTTGGTGATAAACACACGAGAACGGAACATTGGTGGAATTATAGTGAAGGGGGAAAACCGAAGGTCTCGGAGAAAAACCTGTCCTAGTGGCACTCACAAATCCCACATGGACTGGTCTGTGGCGACTGCCTGAGTCATAAAAGTTCACCCTAAATGAGGCCATGAAGGCCTAGAGGGGAAGTAGACGTGTAGCTCTACCCTTTTTTTAACGTCAGCACTATATGGGATTGGTGATCAACGCCACGCCCCGGCCGCCTTACACCCGGGAAAGACATTGTATCCACTGTATAAAATTTCGCCCCCCACCGGGATTCGATTCCCGGACCGCCCAGCCGTAGCCAGCCGCTATACCTAGTACGCTCTCCCTGCCCACACCTCAGCCCTATACAAATATAAACACGAAGTGATCCCTGTCTCAGGATTTTCAACGCAAAACATGAAGGGAAGGGATTACTTGAAACAGCGAGGATTAACTTGCAAGGCAATACTAAAACTAAACACAAAATATGAAATACTAGAAGTAAGATATTCTAAACACTGGGACTGTATACAACCTTAGAGCGTGCTTCCGCGTTTCTTACCGTATTTCATCGTACCTTATCAAATACACAGCGTTTTGATCGTAAATTGGGAAAACGATTGTGAAATACGTGCGTCTGCTGCACACGTCGTTGAATAAAGCGTTATTAACCCACAGTAAGGTGCCACACTCGCAACATTTGTCTGAAGGCATAAGCACAGACGATGAATCAATCGACACAAGGCAGCCTCTGGTCAAGAATCGAATATGGAACCTCTCGGACGTGCAGGAGTGCCAACTACTCGACCGAGACATTCAATTCCAGCAATAAAACCAACGAAACACTTCACATTCTGAACGCATAAAATTATGAATAAATATAGCGTGTAACACAACATCCCAAAAGCAATAAATATATTATTAGAGTTTATATAAATTGTATCCTAGCAGGGAAGGAAAGGGTAGTACGATATATTTATGGCTGCATTGAGGTGCGCCAGCTACCTCGTGCCTTCTGAACTAAAAAACAGTGAACTCGCCATTCAGAAGGATTTATACCACTGAAGGATACCGTTATGTCAAGTTTCTCCAAACTTTTCTATTTAGCCTACTACAAAAAAATTAAATTATACCACCCACCTTTAAAACAGGATGAATATGAATTTGATATGCTGTAATATAAATCTCCGTAAAACTCAAATTCAATTTATCTGCCGCATGAAAATAAGTAAGCCGTGAAGTCTGTAAGTGTAAGATTAAACCGAACAATTAGCAACTTTACTTACTTGTCGGCGATACGGGAGGTAAACATTTTATGACAAATAAAAAAAAGTACGCACGGACACTAAAGGCGTAAATAATGCCACTTACTTCAACACTATTCAATAATGTTTATATCAGTTGCAAAGTTACTTAGCACCAAATTAAAACCCTATGAAGACCGAGTCATATGAATTATGTACAACAATTCCGTTCCTCCCCACAGAGAACACAGTCTATCTCCAGTGCACGGACGAATCAATTAATGCTGTTCAGAAAAATAATACCTGTTTCGGCCTACGCTGAGAATCACAGCGAACACTTAAACATTCTATTTACAAAAACACGAAGTTCTTAAATAGTAGCCTATGGTAGGCGGTGCATATAGTTACCACTGGGCTTTCAGCAGTTTAGTGAATTAATAGTGAATTAATCAGTCAACAAGAAACTGGCTGGAGACAAGCAGCGCAGTACAGGGATGGATGGAGGAGGGCAACAAGGAAGGCGCTTGTCCTTCTTAGACAGACAGACAGACAGACAGACAGCCAGACAGACAGACAGACAGACAGACAGACGAAGAAGAAGAAGAAGAAGAAGAAGAAGAAGAAGAGACTGGCAAGAATAAGAAAGGAAGAAATGGAGGCTTATTTCAATGTACTGCCAAGACAATCACCTTCAAGGACCGATATGGCAGATGCTCTGTTCGCTGCTCACAGCGAGCTCAAATTCCAGCAGCTCAGACGCGATACTGCTGTGCCAAACTTCTGTATTTTCCTCTCTTATTATCGATCCGTTATTAATAGAGGCTCGGGTTTTAATTACAGTCCCTATATCTGGTCTACTCAACCTTTTACGTGAAGCGTGCAACTTCGGCAACATTCGGTCTGCATGCAGGCAAAATGAAATTCAACAAACACAATGAACAGTGTATAAGTGAATGCATAATTATCCGTACAGCTTTACCTTGTATTTGTCTACGCATCATGAGCAATACAAAAATATTTATAATAACAGAAAAATTATTAAAAATGCAATTGACAACCTAGGTTAGGGTGTCAGTATTATCAGAACATTTTACAAACTGTAGTGCATGTCCCCATAACCAAACAGCTGGTAAGTTTTTAAAACTGCTTCGGAGTTCTACATCAGCTTTGTTAGGGAAACTTGAAAGTTATTTTATAATTTCAAATATCTCCGCGGGCTTTGTCGGGTCTGCCCTAAATTCCTTCGTAGTTTCCCCCAATCTCTCCAGATCAGGTGCTTTCTTTCATATTTATAATTTGAAATCACCCTAACAATGGACGCTGTAAAGCCTGTGAAGTTCAGGAAGTGTCGTTAAATAACTCCCCTGTTGTTGCACGCCACTGACTTTATCATGGCAACACCTAAGTGAGACCCATCAGAATGACGACAATGATCGCGAGATGATGTCCTTTACCCTAGCAGCATATCGCAAGGCATAACAAAAATATTGCAAGCTGCTACAAGCACGTGGGCAGAAGAGCAGTTTAAGTTTTTATAGCCAACTCGTCCTACACACACCACAAGAACAGACACTCGACCGTCGTCCGTTCCATCACAGCAACCGTGCATTCATTCTGCAAAACTGAAAGTAAACAAAATTACGTGCTGCTCCTTCAACAACATGACCCCTCTAAAGCGCCCTGTACACTCTCAGTTAAACTGAGCGATTTTACTGTGTGACGTCATACCTGACGAAAAAACTGAGTAAACTACGCAGTTTTCAGGGCAATTGCGCAGGCCTCAGAACTGCCCTTTCCAGTCGTCTTTCACACAGAAAACTGAGCAGTTCACTCGGGGAATCCCACAGTTTCCTCAGTTTACCGGCCGACATCACGATGGCATCATCTCAAGGCACTCAAATCTAGCAAATCATTCAGCAGATGTGCATCGCATGATATATTCCTTTCCAAATACCACTTCTTACTTCACATTTTACGCCTTCTTTTCTTCTTCTTTTCTTCTTTTCGGATAACATTATGACCGATGTGGCTAGCACACAGCAAACGACAGCCTTGTTTTTATCCACCACAGTCACACGCACAAGAAGACACACTGAACTGACAAACAAACTGACAAACCTGATGGGAAACCTGTGCTGTGCCAGAGAACATTCAGTTCAGTTTTTCGTGCAGTTTTTTTTACACAGTGTAACTTAGGTGTATGGGGCCCTTAACACAGAGTATGACATTATGTCCACTTAATGAGGTCACCTATTCTTTTCTGCTTACCTACACACAACCAGACTTTATGACCACTTCATCAAAAATTCCGTATAGCCGTTCCTTTTAAATACCAACAATGTTAATTCTGCTATTCCTTCTGCCATTCCCATACTGGCAAACTACAGCCGTTACCGAATATACGCTAAAACGCTTCAAACAGGGCAGTGTGTCACGTATTTCATAAATGTACTGACTATTATTTATTCGTAAAATATTACTCTCCTCTACATGTTTCGAGCATCAAGTGCTCATCTTCAGGAGGACATCGTTGTATACAAGCAGCATATG
>JGI20166J26741_10402226_pt1 | contig 16105 bp, 5 predicted proteins | sample TergutCu122P5_FD_26741 | JGI IMG/M metagenome (IMG submission 26741)
GTGACTACAGTGAAGGACAGTAAAACTTCGAAACATGTATCTATTTTGTATCAGTTGCAAATAAATAGTTGCCACTATTAAAGTTCCAACCCTCGTACATCAGTCATTTCATTTAAAACACAGTGACTGTTTTATCTGTTACTCAGATGTTCAAAGAGTTTCAAGGCCACTGAATAATTTCAGTCAGACTTTGTGCAGAATGACTTTCGGTTAATCGAGTAGGCCTACACGGCCTCAGAATCTTACATGATAAAGTATTTGATGCCCGTCTTTAATAAAACTTTACCTGCTGAAGCATTTGAAGCATGAAGACGACGAAGCTTAATGTTGTCGCCACATTACATTACGCAACTGCAAATGAGAAGGTCATAATTATATTCCTAAAGATAAGTGTACGTTAAGACTTCGCAAACCGAATTTCAGAAATTTGCTGCCAGGTCAATGATAAGATATATACTTGTACAGGCTTATATCTGACAAATATCATTTGTCCCTCCCCGTTAAATTTCTTGTCTTATATAACTTGGCTCACCACAGCCATCCGCGAAAACTCGCGTTGTCGAAAGGAGGTCGGCATCAGTCAGTTAACATTCGCACTGGGATTGCGATTTGAACGTAGAGTGTTTCTTTGTTGTGCATATTGTAATTACAGTTGATACGAGATATATCGTTGTATATTCAGTCGATCATTTTGTCATGTGCCTTTTACAAAGTGACAAAAAGCATTCCGCGAAGGAAGAGAACACGATGAAGACGAACACTAACGGAAGAAATACTAGAGGAAAATGTGCCAGATTGGAGACATCTCCAAGAAACCGCTGGTTCGATTTGTGTAGAAAACGGGCGTCACTCTCATCAACACGAACTTCAACAAAACCTATTCTTTTAAATCCACATAAAAACCCTACGACAGATATCGTGAAGTAAGACGGAATTTTATGAAGTGATAGATTCATGGGAAGTACATTTGAGAAATATACCATTCTTTTTTTTTTATGAAGATTGGTTTAATGCTAGTAGATACGTGATATCTCAGCATAGCACGTACTATTGGTTTCCAGGAAATATCACATTAAATACACGAAGTGCCACTGAATGGCGTTAAGGCAGGTGCGTGGTGCTCCATGAGTCCAGTTAAAATTTTTGGGCTTATTGTTTCTTAGATCATAAATTCAGACCGCTATTTTACACACATTTTGACACCATTTTTTAACACATGTAGGGTTACGAGATTTTTTTTTTTAAAGAAAGTGTAAGAGCTGATATTGCAGACACATACACGTACATTATTTACAGAGTTTGTGAAGTAATGGCACAACATGCAGGGGATTGTGGATTCGTGCTTTGTCAGATCTGAACCCGTGCATTGTTTAGTTGTGGAACATGTTAAAGGATAAAGTGTACTATGATAATCCTAGTTATAAAAGGCATTAAGAATGTAACGTCTTCAAATTCACTGGCATAAATTCTTCGTGTTATGAAGCACATCTGCAACTAAAGAAATTATTTCCAGCACCTGCTTTAAATATGGTGAGTGACTGAAATAATAAAGAACCAAACCTTAATCTTAAGGTGCGTCATCCCCCTTGTGTTAGGACCATAATACAAAGCATATAGTTTGTATATATCTATACAGACTTACAGTCAATAAACACGTATATTGTTGTGTCTATTGACTGTATGTATATATAGATATATACACACTATATGCTTTGTATTATAAAGAACCAAACTTTTCGATGCTCTTTTACATAAGTAAAGTAAAAAAACCTATTATTATTTGTATTGAATTATACTAAAACGCGTGGATCCTGCCTCACAGAAATGTTAAATGCGTAGGGGAAGTGACAAACGATATTTGTCAGATAAGATAATGATCCTATAATACATGTCCGTGACATTATTGGCTTAAGTAATTTACTTCTCAGAATATGATTTGTGTAGGGCAGATTACGTTATAAAATATTATTACGTATATGTCATTGAAATTTGTCTCCATTACCCTTGATTTAATTTCAACGTACTAATGCAGACCCTGCGCTTTAATATAAATTACATATCTGAAATACATAATTAAGCATAATCCCTGGTTGTATTATAATAAAGTCGTGATGTGAAAGAGGGCATGGAATAATTTGAAAGGGGGAGTGGGTGCTTTACATGGATGTCTACGTGTGTAGTACAATTTGTCTTTTTTTTTTTGTTTCACACAAAGCAACCCGACTTGTGATAAACATAATTACGTACTCAGTTATTACAAGATAGCTGTATGAAGTATTGATTACCGTATGTTTAATTTTAAACTGGACATAGCCTGTCAAAAAAGACGGTTGTGCCCATCATGGCAAGAAAACTGACTGGCCAATAATTTACACTTATTTTATACTTCTGATTTTCCAAAATAAAATTACTCTTATTTTGAGAAATTATATGTTCTTCGTAGAAACACTTATAGTATTATTGGCGAAAATGTCCCATAAATATCGCACTATATTTGGCGAGGAATTTAACTTAATTTCTTGTTAGTGATGCACCATTTGGCGGTTTGGCCATTATGATCTTTTCACATTTCGTTGTGTTGCATTAGGCTTGTATTTTTTGCCCAAAAGTAAGATAGCAAACATCACTCATATTTTTCTCAATCAGAGAAGTTTTTGTAGTATTCTAGTTTTTCTACTTAACAATAACATCCATTCCAAAAGCTTGACTTTCAATCGAAGCGACGAAGTTTAATTTTGGGTGCTGTATCCTTGTTCTTACAAATAAGAGCCTATTTAACCTCCAATATGCTCGGAAATTCTGTGCAACTCTTATGAACTTAACAGGTAGCTCCAATTTAGAAAAGAATAATTTAAAGACACTACAATAAAAGAAATATTTGTACTTCGTTGTGAACAGCTATTTAAATAATATTTCGGGGAAAGATGATGGGCAGGTACAGAAGACGATGTTACGTTCGATTTATCTTATCCATATGATTACATTTCAAGGTAAAAATAAACTCATACAGTTTTTTTTAAGTGTGAATATTGTTCGGGCCTGCAAAAAAATGGTATGTATAAAAGTTCGACTTTTGTATGTGCGAGTTTTTGTTTACACATAGAAACGAGTGTATATTCTTTCTTGCAGACTACTTACATGGAAGTTTAACCTGTAGGTTTTTTGTTTTATTTTAAAATCTGTCCCTGTTACACATACATTTGGAAATAGAGGCAGCTTTTTATTTCAGCACCTGCTTAGGACATCTCAGACCACTTATTTCTCAAATATTATTTCATTCTCGGTCATTGCTTCTGAAATGTATGTTTCTGTCAGGACCATCAGCCAACCTGACATCAAACATCTGTATTTATTGCATGCTGATACATTAAAAAAGGAACTGCACTATAGAAACTGACGACACAGTTATCTATTTTTAAACTACAAAGCATTGACACACTCTCGAATGTAGTGTGTGTGTGAATTTTTAAGTTAGTAATCCAGAGTCCAAATGGAGAATGTAGGAGTAATTACTCTTCTAGAATTTGGCAAGCGCCCTATTTGAAATCACATTTAAGCAAATTCCCTTTTCTATGTACTCGTACTAATTGAGCACAATATAAGTGGGAAATTTGAGCCCAGTTATGTTAGATAATTATGGGTGTTACTAAAATGTAGAATATAATAAAGAGCCATAGTGCTGTGTTCTCAGTTATTTGTATGTAGCAAACAAGTAGCGAGCCTTGTTTCTCTGTTGCTTGCCGCGCTGCAGCCATCTCCGCAATCCCCAAGATTGTGTGCGAGACGATCCATGCTCTCGAGTTACACGATGAAACTCCTTCTTGGAAGATCATGGACAACAAGGGTCGCGTCACTGTGGTTCTCCACTGGGACCAGAGACAGCAGCAGCAACAGAAGGTGGGTGCGGCAGAGGGAGCCGCAGCTGCCGCTGCGGCGGCTGCGGCTGCCAAATACTCGCCGAGCAAGAAGCAGGACTCAATCCGGCCGTCGTTGGTGATCCAGACGAGCCTTGAGAAACTTGCGGGGATCCACGGTCCGGGATCCGCTGCGGCGACGGCGGCGGGAGGTAAAAAAGAGACGCTCATCAACGACGTTTATACACATCCACCGACAGCTCGCTATAACTCCAGTCCTCAAATCACTGTGATAAACCATGATGAGGTCATCAGCGGTAAAATGGTGAATCTTTTCGCGGCAGCGACAAGTTCCTACGGTGCAGGTGGGCCCCAGGTTCCGCCACATCACCACGCTCCTCACCGGCTCACCAAGCAAGGCACAAGCTCGTTCGAGAGTACAACAATCCACATCCACACGCCTGAATGTACCAACCACGTTCATCATCCCATCAGCGTCAGTCCCAGTGGGGCTGCAGGCATCAATGGCACCGATGTCAACAACATGGTAGAGTGCGACTTCCACTGCTGTGCTCTGCACGAGGAGGGCCGGAAGATCGCTGTGCACAAGTCTGTCGCCACGTCTCCCATTCAAGATGCCCAGCAACAAACGTCACCTCAGCCGTCGTCTCTGTCAGACGGCACGCGACGTGCGGTTCCGGGCAAGAGCGCCCAACACGTACGCTTTCTGGACGTAGAAGGAGGCCACCTACAGCAGCAGCAGCAGGCCGAGAGTTCAGAATCTGAGACGGAAAACACCGTCATGGAAGAAGAGGCGATAACATCCAACAAATTCCTTCTGCTCATAGACCAGCTGTCGGTCGAGCAGAAGAGACACCTCACCATCAAGGACATTGGGATCATACTGGAGCGCCTCAGTTCCAAAATAGTGGACGTGGAGAGGCTGGACCGGGAGAGTGAAAGTGACGACTGCTACAACTGGACGATCAAGGCGACCATCAGGGGAGATGTGCTGCGGGAGCTAGGCGTTATCTACAATGGTAATTACTACGCCATCTCAGAACACCCAGGATACAAGGAGGAGTCCGAGGAGAACAGGGAGGACGGCGATGAGGAAGAAGAAGAGGAGGAAGAGGACAGGCTTTAAAAAAGACAGAAGGCTAGGATGCAATGAAAATAAATTAAGCTTAGCACACATTTAAATTAGTGTTTTTTAGAATTGGCACAGAAAATATCTTTACAGGCGGTGCAATGTGGACAACATTATTATGACTGCAATTGACAATGTAAGCTTTGCTGCAATAATGGACGGAGCGAATCCGACTGGATGCGACAAAGAAGCAGCACGCACGTCACTCAGTTTACTGTGAATAATTAGCAAATTAAATTGACATTAAGAGACTGTTATAGCAATTGACCATCAACAAATGAAGGAAATGTAAATACAATTTCCTTTACGAAACTCAAAGGAGAGAAATCAGTCCCTCATTTCTTTGTTTCCGTAAAATATGATATGGCGTCAATGGGAACGTCGATGGTGCTGCCCACATATATTTTTTTTTTTAATTTTTACTCACAAAGAGAGCAATAGCTTTATCCACAGCCCAAGTGCTCCAATCCCTTATTTCCCTTGACAATCTGATGCTAACAAGCATTTTTGTTTCCAACCCATTGCTGAACATAAGACCAAGCGACCGTGGGTTCTATAGTAAAACAACAATCAGTAACATTAATAAATAATAAGCATCATTAATCCTTGATAGAATTGTTCGAGTCATCGGCACAAAATGTGAACAGCAACTTTTGGGCGTGTGAACAGTATAAAAAAACAAAACTGGTGGCACATATCTGATGTGAAAACGAGTTTACATCCCATGTGCATCTTTTCTTAGTGAAAATATTCCAAGGAAAATGCAAAACTGGCGAAATGAAGCACGAAAAACGCAAAGAACCAGACACCGTGAACAAGTTGAAATGAAATATCGATTTATTTATTTATTCCGAAAGAGATGTGTACAAAAGTTAACGTATTATCATTTTAATTGTGACGTTACGTGTCTCGTTTTACTCCCATCCACTCCACCTATCCGCGAGTCAAGTGATACTACAGGGAAGTGATAAACTTACTTTATACGTTATGATATTTGATAGGGTAGTTTCCTTGAAGGCAGGAATGTGAAATATTTAGGCCCTAAAAAAGACAGAGTACATGTGCACTGTAAGACAGACGCCCAATTTCTATCCGAATTCTGCATGCCGCCATGTTCGTGCAAATCGCAGCTCCACGGTCGCGTCCCTCGCGGAAGCTCACAACGAAAAGTGAGCAACGTAATATGTGCGAGTTTCACTGTGAATTCATTAAAATTATGAAGACTGTTGTGATTCCTTGTAGTCAGGTACAAGTGTACCTGCCACCTCCATCATCATGGCGATGGGGGCAGTAGGATCCTCTGAAACACTATTAGCAACAAACAAGTTTTTCCATTCATGAAATGTGACACATGTAGCCGAGAATTGCTTGTAAATATATCACTTATTTTTTGTAAAATGGATTTTTTTCAAATTATTAAAAAGTACTATTACAAATATTTTTAAAAAAGTCTGAAAGTAAGTCACTGACAAAAAAAAATTAGCGGAAACAAAGAACTCTGTAACATATGGGCCGAATGTTGCAACTGATAACGCTTGTTGTTGCTTAGAAAACTGGATCTAAATTTAATAAAACTCGCGTCACTAATCTAGGGCTTACGACTGCAACGCCCACTTCAGAAGTTGTATTTCCCCCGTGGAACATTCTCGACCACATATAGTCTTGGCACATCAGGCGAATGTGGAGAGGAGCATCTCTCTCTCTCCCTCACACAGGGGCAGGCATGACCTCGATCGACTGTACCTACAAATTTAAGTTTTATAATATTACTTGCAACTGATTAGAGAATGTCGCGTGTATCTTGTATATCTGAGACAGTGGACAATGTTCAATGTAAAATTCTGTCAGATGCCAAATTTTACCCCCTTAGTTTTAATTTAAAAATTCCATAAAAAAGAAGTTAAGTAAGTTTATAATTACCCTGTATGAAAGGAGCGGACATATATAACATGGCAAAAAACAAATAAAACGATTTTATCAACTACAGGATATTATGGGGCGATAAAATATAAACAAATAAGTGTTAAATTGTTAATAACCATAAAATCACTCATTACCACTTTACTGAATTGGGAATATGTCATATGTACAGTCATCTTCACTAAAGTGTCACTTTTTTCCTTCAGGTTATATATATTTTTTTTTCTTTAAAAAAGTCCACTTTCAATGCACTAACAAGCAGCTTTAGTTTTCACTTCTTACATTTTTCGATCTCAACAGATAACCCATACAATCGTACAAAACGAGTTGTGAGGTATTTTTGTTATTTTCTTTTGTTTGGTTTTCTTATTGGAGATCTTCTTTGTGCGTGTTTAATTTTAATAAGTGCACAGCAATTCAAAGTAACTGCGTGTCTTATCTTGCATTCACCGAATGCGTGAACTCCTGCAACACAACAGACACAACGTGCAAATTTTGTAGATTTCCGTCTACCACCATTATAATAATCTCAGAGTTTATCCAAGAAATTACATAGTCGCTGATCAGGGTGTGGCAACCTGGGTGCACTAAAATTATGAATATGGCTGTACATTCGCTTGTATAGAATTGTGTTTCATTTTTCCCCTCTTCTATATAACTTTTGTCTCTACTTTTTTGAATCAAGAGGATTGATCGCACAATATTATAGTTTATCCGAGTGTATTTGTTTATATTTTTTTTGAATCTGGGTATAGAATGTAAAATTGGCGGTTTTTCGATATTGTGGACTTAATGGATAGCGATTACCATCGGAAGGCAACAAGTAAACAAGAAGCTGGAGGGAGATCAGACTGGAAAACAATAATTGCTTACTCACCATCCATTGTATGAATGAAGAAGAATACTAAATAAATAACGCGCAGTTAATTATAATAAGGAATTGAAGCTCGGTAAGTTTAATACCTTTAAATAATTTTTGTTACTTTTAAAATGAGTGAGAATCGGTTGTGAAAAAGCAGAGGGTTGATCCCACTTCCAAAACTGTGCCAAAGGTCAGAGATCAAAAAATAAGGAAAGGTTTGTGGGTTTGTGGGCCTATATTATATAATTATAAATGCGCAACATGAAAATATTGCCATAAATAAACTTACAAACTACAAATTACAGATGTAATTCTAAAGTCAGAACTCTAGAGAAGAAAAGAAGAGGACTTTGATTGTTGATATGACGTAGTGATTGTTAGTGTTACGTTTACAATTGTTGGTTCAGAAAAGCAAAGTTAGCTAAACGTCACTGCCACAGATAAGACATCCAGTTGACAAGCAGAAAATTCTTAAGTTGTAATTTGGAGAAGACTATCATATTTACAATATTACACTAATTATCACGATTATTGGTTACTGGTTACTGTTAATCATGAAAACCATTGGTTGATTGTCATATTTATTATTATAATTAACTTTAAGTAGAGACGATTATTATCTATTTATTGTGAGAGAATGAAAACTACGTTGATCGTAGTTCATTAATTATTAATTAATAATTAATTAATTAGAAAATGCGTATTTTCGCAAGGTGAATAAATTTTGTAAATTCATTGTTTGACGGTTTACACAGCTTGCGTTCTTCAAGTACAAATAAAATACAGGAGTTTATCCTGCTATTCGAAACCTGTTCAAGTGCTGTACAGGAGAGTTTAGTTCATTCACACACAGCAAGGAACCCTCAAACAATAAATGCAGCGAATATACGCCTGTAGTATGGAACAAACGCATTTGGGAGTCAAGTGATGGGCAATAAAGTTACGAGAAAATTATTGTAATGAACGGACAACACCTTTTAAAAACAAAAGAAATAAATATGCAAGGAATATTCAACTAACTTCCAAAAACTATTATTTGAACTTGTTACCTTCTTTCAAAATTTTATTCCTTAAACGCATCACCCAACATCAACCAATGCTAGTATGCAAGTGTGAGGTCAAAATATTTTAAGTTATATTTATCTTACTTTCAAGTTGTAACAGAAATCAGTATATTATATGACTCTGGCAGGTTCGTTATATGTAACGGCATATTAGAATACACCTCGAATGAGACGGGTCTTATAAACCGTAATTGATTTTTCTGTCTGTAGCACAAATACTAGTGCAATGCTGTCACTACATGTAATGGAATTACACAGTTAGCTTTTTTTTACATTACCCCCTGAGTTTTGTATTCTGCTCAATTATGGAAAAGCATGTCATTATTTCATGTATGTTTGTTACAACAAGAGGTACTCAAACTGGCCTTCACAGAGTGAGAATTCGAAAGCGCGAACTGTCGGCCAAGAATGATAAAAATGTGACGCTTTGAGATTCGTTAAATGGGAATCATCCTAAAAGCGGCGAGGCTGTTTCTGTAATAGATTAACTGGGTTAACTGTGAGTAAAATAGAAATTGTACTTCCTAACCTTACGCATGTTTACTTTTGCCCCTAGTGATATCATGAATTGCCAACTGTGCGGCTACAGAACCAGGCGTCCTTTTTTGACAGGCGACAGCTGTGGATCAGTGAACTTACGCGATTTATGTCGTTTGTTTCAATCAACAAGAGCTTCTGCGTAATTTAAGAGAAATAAAATTTACCTTGATGTATGAACACCGTACATCATGAAGCCGTATAATTTGGTAAGTGGCTACCAACTTTTCGGCGACATATACTGTCTCAACCTTTACTTGAATCTTCACAGGAGAATGTACGATCCTCCTAGGCGTTGGTCCCCACGTCAGAATAAAGATCACAGCCCAGAGGATCAAAACGTGTTCAGTGCCATAAGGACATCAAATATTTTATGCAATAAAATCACTTTAAAAGTTTCGGTATGAAAGAAGTTCTGCAAAATATTTGGTGTTTCCACCAAGTGTACTTCTGGCAATCACTGACAAATTCATTACCCGCATGTCTCAAATCCGTACAAAAACAGTAATTTTAGTTATGTCATATGAAAATTGCGGTCATGTGGGATGTGACGTCCTATAATTTAGTAGTTAGATACTTACGTTTCGTGGGAACCTACTTCCGCGATCTCGTATCCTGACGATGGAAGCTAGAGACTACAAAATGCTTGCACCTATCTACCAAATTACACGGCATCGCTTCCCAGAAGACCGCATTCTTCACATTCATCGCATAAGCTACGGAACGACATGCTCATGCTCTAGATTCAGAGTGAGGTACATGGCAGATTGCAGATAATGAAAATAATTTGACGAATTCGGAGTTATTATTTGTGACTAGAACATAGACTTTATTTAAGCGGCACGTCAATGAACGAAAAAGGTGTGTTGTGCCAAAGTTAGGACGCTGGACATGTGAAACTTCACGTATTGATTAAAGCTGAAGAGCTTCTTCCGAATAAATGGGCATGAATTCCATAGAAGTAACATAATTTCAAAAGGACAATACCAAAGATGACTAATACGTCAGAATATCATTCACTTTTGCTAGATTAATACCGACGTAGAGAATTTATTTCAGGACAGTGCTGTAGCTAATATTCTGAGTTAAATAAGCTCCAAAATTTCAGGTTAGAAAAAGAAGGGCAAATACTAACTTTATGCCGCTGAATTGTCTCAGCTTTCGCTTTATCTGACTTTTTAGTGGGCCTTAGCAGGAGTTCTGTACAGTCTTAGTCTTGAGTACCTCTAGTTTGCAACAAATATTGTTTACAAGAATTTAGTAGAAGTGAAGAGGTAAAAATGCTTTAATTCAGATATCTACTGTTAGTAACTTGTTGCACAGTGGTGATGATTTTGGATTGCAAATAGCGTAACAGTAGTATTCAACAGCGAATTATTTCTTGAGCACAGAGGGACTGTTGAACCAAAATAGAAAGAAAACTTTATTATGTGAAGATCGGATTCATTCCCTAAAGCTGCAAACCTCTATATTGAGGACAGATCAGCCTGTACTATGAAAACGAAACAAGCTGTTAAGATCAGGGTCTTTTAATGCCCTATAATTTGGTAGGTATCTTATCTACCAAATTATAAGGCGTCACATTTTACTCACAGCCATGTAACCTCAAAGCTTATTATATCCACGTTTTTATGGAATAGCTCTCACTTTAGCGAGAATCTAACAATCAGGTACTGCAATTGACTTTTCTCTGGTTTTAACGCCAGTAAGTATTGAGCTTGTTACAATGTGTAATCTTGAAGATGGATGCCAATATTGACGAAAAACGTGTCCGCCCTCTCAGAGAGATTAATCAGTTAAAATCTTTAAGATAATGGTAGCATATTCTCCCGAAAGGTCTGTGTCTGCCTGCAAGACTGTAACATTAAAGATGGATTAATATCATTATAGGCAATGGGCGTGTTTTTAATAATTTCTGATATTTATTTATATTGCAGTGTTTTTTTCTCATTATAAATATCTTACGAATATATATTACAGAGAAAGGAAAATACCTTACATTGGAAATGACATACTGAATTTCATGAGAGTTATATATTAAATGTAGAGAGTCAAAACATTTGCCATTGATCTCAGTTTTATGATTACAAGGAATAGAATTTTAGAAGTACGAAAACAGCATTTGGCTTAACAATTGGGTATGTATTATACTTTAATTGAGATAGAAATATTTTTCATGAACATCCTGGATTTGTGTAAGTTCACTGCGTAAATTTATTCATCCATTGTTACATTTATTCCATATATCAAAGCATCTTAAACGTCATAACATAATTAGCCGCCACAAAGTCACGCGTGTTCATATCGAAAGTTTTCCTCATTGAAAAGGCATTAATGAGAATTCTATAAAAATCCGGTCCTCACATAATAAAACGATTGGAGAAGTAGAAGTGTTATCTCGCAAATGGAAGAAGAGGTGGCTGTGTAAATGCAGTGTATTGGCTTCCTTTATCAATGACGTTCTGACTAGAGTGAGCCAGACACGTCATACATGTTTTAGCTCATAGCTAACTATACGCACAAGTACTTATACAGATCAGTAGTGTAGAGAATGTGTTCGTCGTATCTATACAATAAAAAGGAATAAGGGTTATTGATAATAAAGACGGCTTGTGCCAAACTATATTCTTTAAAATTATGGTGATTATTATTGTGAAAGAGTAACAAACGCATGAAATACTCGTAAGAAGAGATGCATGTAGTACTTGATAGACGAAACAAAGTATTTGGGTAATTGGTTTCCCTTTCTCTTTTGGAAGTTAAGGAGGAAACTACAAATTCTCTAACAGATTTATTTTAATACATATTGAATGGTTCTGTGCGAGTGTGTCTGAATTTATTTTTTTCAATTAATTGAACCCCAGAGGTATCAAAATGAGTCTTCAACTCCCTTTGAATGGGGGGATGGTTAATTTTTGTTCCAAACTATGTTCTGTCATGACTCTCATAGGCCTTTTAAACAGACGCTATTTATTCCATGTCCAGAAAACGCTGTACACAAAACAAACAGTGTCAAGTGCCAAAATGTACCAAAACTCAGCGTGCAAATGTTGCTGCAACTTGCTGTGAACCAAGAATTTAATTCCAGGCCACTTGCTCGACAGAACCACAAGCAAATTTTGAAGACGTCTTTTAGAATCCTGTCGACTTGTGTTTGTTAATGTCGCGTGTCAGGTATCCCCAGCATCTCATCGTTAACCGTCTTTAAAATTGCCGATTTGTCGTGAGGCTGCATCAAGGTTCAAAAATGTGTGTGTGTGTGTGTGGTGCGTGCGTGCGTGAATTTTCCACAATGAGGAGTTGAAACCGTAATAGATGGGCCCTAAAGTTTTTCCCAGTGCTTCCTTAAGCACCATACTATAAACACGTATGAGGAGTGGAATTATACCTCTATACATTCTTAAACTGTGCACTAGATGGGGAAATGGTATCATCTTCAAGCTTCGGCCGCTTTACCCTCGAGGAGGAGCTCCCGGTACCCATTGCGTAGGAGTTCGGGTGCGCCCCTGAGCCGATCTATGACCGATGGTGAAGAGAAAACTCCGCTTTTCATAGTCTAGCTTGCAGGTTGACCGAACATCTGTTTACACACCTGGTTGCGAACTTTTTCAGCTTCGCGACTTTGGCATCGAACCTCATGTTAGTTTCGTAACACTCTTAACGGAATTCTAGGTCCAAAGGTCAGAACTGCTACCTATTTGGAGATCCGAGTTTGAAATGATGGCCCGGATATGGTGTATGTTGAGGATTCAGGTCTTCTGGGATTTGACAGTGTGTTGCCTGGTTACTCTTTCCCAACGGTGAGAAGGCACTACTTTCTTGGCAGTGTCAGGAACCACTGATGCAGCGATACTGCGTCACATTTCGGAGACCCTGAATCCTCACGCACACCGCTGTGAAAAACAGAACTCGCATAGCACAGGCATAATCCATCGCTTGTAATTTTAATATATGTTTTTCATTTGGAGAAATATTATTTTTTTAAAACAGAAAGGGCTTCGCGGCATAAAAGGTTTTGACAACACCCTAGTGAACTGTTACGGACAAATATGAGATTGACTGTGCAACTTTTTGTGTAAACTTCCCCATTTTTAACTTAATTCGGGCCTGTTAGTAGTAGCTCAGTAGACGGAAGCCATAAGAATAGCTCCGAGCACAAACAAGTGTCAGTGATCTGTGTACTGTACAGTATCGGTCGATATTTCTTACTGCGCTACTTAATGACCTCAACCGTAACTACTTTCCTCCCTGTATCGTGAAGCCCAGTCCATAAAGAATGTGACCTACATATGCAGGACTGAGACAAGTGCTCTCATTTCCTTGTTACAAAGTTTTGTACTGATAAAGAACATGGAGACTACATTATATCACATTACCACGCAAGGCAGAGTTGAAAAATCATTATAAATTTAGCAGCCTGCTGTTTCTTGGATGTGACATCATGCAATCTGTCAATACTTATTAACGTTTCGAAAGAATCAGCTGCCACCCACTTATTTATAGTACAGCCCACGGTAAAGCGGTCAGTGGGCTTTTCCGCAAGGAAAGCATCACATCCCTTAAAAGTATCGCCTTGTAAACCTCAGAGCTTGAAAAATTTTAATCGGGGAACCTGAAGGAAAGAGACCAACTTCGAGATCCGGGTGTAAATGTAGAATATTAAAATGAACTGTGAATAAATAGTTTGCGAGGGTCTGATTTGGATGCATTGGCTTCATTGGTCGAGTCCAGCGGCGTCCTGTATGTGTTTATTTATTTAACGGTCCTGCCAGTATCCCAGGCTACATTGCATCGAATATTAGGTAGGTTTCACCCTTTCATTGGCCACGAAGGCCCTTAGGGAGAGCACAGGTATAGCTCTACTCTAGTTTTGACCTCGGCACTAGAGGGGGGTGAGGGGTCAGCGTCACGCCCCGGCCGCACCTTTCCCCTGGGAAAGACTCAGTACCCACTGTAAAGGAGGCTGGGTGGGCCTCAGGGCCGGTCTGGACAGGTGCGGAAAATCTCGCCCCCCACCGGGATTTGATCACCGGACGGTCCAGTCCGTAGGCAGCCGCTATACCGACTATGCCACCCGGCCCACGCATCGAATATTAGGATGATTTAATTAAAGATAAATTGGAAAGTATGTGAAAGGTGAAAGCATAGAAGTTTCTGTGTGTAATTAAGCACCACAAAATACAACCTTATGGGACACTGAGATGTAGCTTCAAGCATTTATAAACCTTGCACTAAATCGACAAGAAGGACTAGTTTCAGCCCCTAGCCTCTTTAGCCGCGTGACGATAGCCCTGGGTGCTCACTGAAGAGGAGGTTAGTTAGTGACGTTTTGAAGTTCAATTTCCGCGGTTCATTGGAGGGATTCAGAATGCGTCTTCTTGTGAACAGTTTGTTCCCATAAAAGAAAAATATTCTTGAGAAGCTGAGCGAATATTAGCTTTTGAAGGGGGTGTCTGTTGTATGGAGTTAATTTAGTTAGCTAGTTTAAAATAACGATCTTCTGTCATGTGACACCGCTTAGTTGCAGGAGAACCCGAAGTTCCTGAGTATAAGGTTTAGGTTGTTTTCCTCAGAATTTTCCGGTAGCCTGTGGTCTTATATCCTCGCTTCCCTCCCTCCTCAGGGGTCAGTGTTATACCCAAAAGATATAGGCATCATGTTTTGCCTAGACGGTGGTACCTACATACAGAACCATACGTGTATGTGTCACATTCCGAAAGACCGTAATTCACCGCCCGTCGATGAAACCGGTACCATTTGGACATCTGCTAAGAGGTGTAGACATTACAGCTGCTTTACAAGTCTCTGCAAGACACACTGGTACACTCTAAAGCAAAACAAGATGGTTAATATAAGAGTCCACACCAGAAAACTTCATAGCTCGCACGATTTACGTAGAGTCCGCGCAACTAAACAGGATAAATCACGCAAAATACATAGGTGTATAGTCCACACAACACAACAGGATAAATCACACGATACACATATAGTCCACACAACAAAACAGAATAAATCACGCAATATACATAAAGTCCACAAAAAAAACAGGATAAATCACACGATACACATATAGCCCACAGAACAAAACAGGATAAATCACACGATATACATTCCACTTAACAAAACTTGATAATTCAAACGATATATTACAGTCAACGCAACAAAACATAATTGTTCAGACGACATATTTGCAGTCCATACAACCATACGTGATGGTTCATACGATATAGCTGTTCGCAGTCCACATTCCCAACCATGTATCTTGGAGATAAAACTTGCGGGAAATAAATATAAAAATTTCGTAATGCTGACATTGGGAAGGAAGTAGCGGAGAAGTATTTTAGGGCTCATTACTCGACCCATGCGCTTCTTCAAAGTAGGAGGCTATTTTTCCGTGAAATCCAGTGCTAGGAAGGAAAGAGCTGGAATAGCTATGTCAGTATACCAACAATGCCACGAGCCGGACGACGGAGGAGGAGGACTGGAGGTTCGTTTCTCAACATCCTTCAGGCCAGCTATGGCTGCCATCCATACTCCTAAGGCAAGGGTCTCGGTTGTAAATAGGCCTGAAGCTAACCGCTTACTTGCTTCCAGGCCGAAGATTATAAAGAGTTTGTAGCACTATACAGGGTGTCACAGGAGGAAAGGGCCAAACTTCGGGAGGGTGTTCCTTATGTTAAACTATACCGATATAACCCAAAACACCTATATCCAAAGT
>JGI20166J26741_10403337_pt1 | contig 16102 bp, 7 predicted proteins | sample TergutCu122P5_FD_26741 | JGI IMG/M metagenome (IMG submission 26741)
TGTCGCGGAATGGGAGCATGTGGGAATAGGAAGGTCTCTACGGAGAGTTTGTATTTGTTTTGAGCACGGCGTCGAACGCGGGCTTGGGTTTGCCTTCGCGGTCGAAGAGCAGCGGATAACTCGTGCGCCCGCGAACGGGCCAGTTGTTGAGCCATGAGTTGCCGTCGGTCACGCCCCAAAAGGTGACGCGCGCGATGGCGTCGCGGTGCTTGAGATACACGCCAAAAAGCTCCGCGTAGCGGCGCGCGAGTTTTGCCTGCATGTCGGCGGGCAGGCCGCGCGCGTAGGGGTTGAGCGCGGGGTCGGCTTTTTCGGCGCGGGTGATTTCGGCGTTGCCGTCGTTCGCGCGCGTCTTGGGATTTTTCGGCTTCGGCAGGACGTCCACGTCCAGCTCGGTAATCATGACTTTCAGGCCGAGTCGCGCGAACGCGGCGATGGTGTCGTCGAGGTCGGATAATTTCGGCCATGCAAGGTTGACGTGCTCTTGGATGCCGACGCCGGTGATGGGCACGCCTTCGGCCTTGAGTTTGCGCAGGAGCGCGAGCGCGCCGGCGCGTTTTTTCGGGTTTTCGGTGCTGTAATCGTTGTAGTAGAGTTCCGCGTCCGGGTCGGCCTCGTGCGCGAAGCGGAAGGCTTGCGCGATGTAGTCGTCGCCAATGATTTTGCGCCATGGCGAGTCGCGCAGCGCGCCGGTGTCGTCGAGGGCTTCGTTGACGACATCCCAGCCCTTGATGCGGCCTTTGTAGCGTCCGACGACGGTGTGGATGTGCTCGCGCATTCGGGCGAGCAGAGTGTCGCGCGAGGCGGGCGAGCCGTCGGCGTTTTGGAAGATGCTCGCGGGCGTCTGCGCGTGCCAGACAAGCGTGTGGCCGATGGCAAACATGCCGTGTTTCACGGCGAAATCCACGTAACGGTCGGCATCGGTGAAAGTGTAGCGTCCCTCGGCGGGATGAATGCTCGCCCACTTCAATGCGTTCTCGGGCGTGACCGAGTTGAACTGCGTGGTGACAAGCGCGGTGATGGCGGGGTTCGTTTCATGGAACTGCGAAGTGTTCAGGGCCGCGCCGATGAGAAAATCCCTCGCAAACGCATCCTTGAGCGTGGCGGCGCTCGAGCCCGCCGCGACGCCGGCGGCGGCGGATGGCGGCACATTTGCCGCCGATGCCGCGAGTAGTATCAAGATGGGTAGTGTTGTCCGGTTCATATTGAAAGTTTTGCGCGTCGTTCGGCGAGGTCGCCGGCCATTTTGAGCGTGGTCGTTTTGTTGAGCGAGCAGGCGAGCATCGCAATCATGCCGCCGATGAACAGCAGGCCGACCATGATGGTGCTCGACGCATGGTAGCCGGCAATCGCATTTGGCGCGGATGTCGCGTGCGTGTCATAATTCCAGAACAACTGCATGAGCCAAAGGAAGCACGCGGAGCCGAGCGCGAGTCCCGCTTTCAAGGAAAAGCCAATCGTTGCGAAAACCATGCCGGTGAAACGCCTGCCGGTCTGCCACTCGGAGTAATCGGCGGCGTCCGCATACATCGACCAGGCGGCGGCGATGGTCGGCGCATAGAAAACCGAGCCGAGCACCGCCACGGCCAGCATCCCGAATGTCGCGGTCGGCGGGAGCAGCCACATCGCAAAGGCGTTCAGCGCGGCGAGGCCGAAGCCGGTGGCGATCACGGCTTTTCTGCCGAAGCGTTTTGAGAATCCAGTGGACAAAATAATCACGACAATCGTCGTCGCGGTGCCGGCCATGTTTATGATGCTGTTGAACACGTCCGCCACGTTGGAGTTCGCGGCGGTCTCGCGCGTGCCATGCACGATGTAGCCGAGAAGATTGAGCAGCCCGCCTTGCGCCGCGCCCTCCGGCCTGGTCAGGCCGAGCATGGACACGAAATCGAACATCGCGGATTTGTCGGCGTAGTGGTGGTAATAATTGTAGTGCGCGCCGCCGCGGAAGGTAAGCATCGCGAAGTTGAAAACGGTGAAGATGACCAGCGCGAGCCACGGGCGGTTTTTGAGCAGGTCGAGAAAATCCTGCTTGGGCGGCGATTTCACGTCGTTTATCGGCGTGATGCGCTCGCGCGTGGTCAGGAATGTCACGATGAACAGCACGAGGCACAAGGCGGCCCAGAGCGTCATGACCATTTGCCAGCCGTGCCTGTGGTCGCCACCGGCGGCGGCGGAGAATTTCGCCATGAGCGGCAGCGTGAAACCGCCCACGATGAATTGCGCGATGTTGACCGCCACGAAACGGTAGGAGTTGAGCTTCGTGCGCTCGTGCAAGTCGCCCGTCATGACGCCGCCCAGCGCCGAGTAGGGCATGTTGTTCATTGAGTAGAGCGTCATCAGGAGCGTGTTGGTGATGCCCGCGTAGGCGATCATGGCGGCGGTGCCCCAGCCGTTGGGCGTGGTGTAGGCGAGCACCATGCACACGGCCCACGGAATCGAAGTCCACAAAATCCACGGGCGGAACCTGCCCCAGCGCGTCTTGGTGCGGTCGGCGAGCACGCCCATGATCGGGTCGAAAATCGCGTCCCACAAACGCGGCCACAGCAGAATCGCCGCCGCCGCGCCCGCGCCCAGGCCAAACGTGTCCGTGTAGAAATTGGTCTGGAAGAGCACCATCGTCATGAAGACGAAGTTGGCCGCCGCGTCGCCCGCGCTGTATCCGGCCTTTTCGATGAATGAGAGTTTTTGGGATTTTGGAGATGTATCCATGTGTCAGGTGCTGGAAGATTGAGGGGAACGCCACCGTCGGACGAAACTGGCCCCGCAGGATGCCTGCGCAATAGCTTTGTTGTTCTAACATTAGAGTTTCCTTGCGCACCTGAAAACACTTGGAACACTGCTTTCCATGACAAACACGGCCCGCCGCACCACCCTTGCCGATATCGCGCGCAAAGCCGGCGTCCACGTCACCACTGTGTCGATGGCCTTGCGCAACCACCCGCGCCTGCCTGCCGCCACGCGCGAGCGCCTTCAGTCGCTCGCCAAAAAAATGGGCTACGCGCACGATCCGCTCATACAGGCGCTCGTCGCCTACCGGCGCGGCGCCATGCCGCGCAAAAATCCGCCAACCATCGCCTACGTCACCAACTGGAACACGCGCCACGGCTGGCAGCGAGTGACCGCGCACCCGGAGTTTCATGCCGGCGCGCAGGCGAAGGCCGGCGAGCTTGGCTACAAGCTCGACCATTTCTGGCTGCGCGAGGAAGGCATGACGCATGACCGTCTCAGCAACGTGCTCCACTCGCGCGGCATCAACGGCATCATCCTTGCCTCGCACGTGCGCGAAATCGACGACGCGCTTCAGTTCGACTGGTCGCGTTTCAGCGCGGTCAAGATTGATTATTTCCCGCATCACCCGGAACTGCACAACGTGACCAACAACCAGTTCCAAATCATCCGCCTTGCCATGCAAAAAGTGCGCGAAGCCGGCTACCGGCGCGCGGGATTTGTGATGGACGAGGGATGGGACATCACCGTCGATCATCTCTGGCAGGCGGGCTACACATGGGAACAACAGTCTTTCGCCGCGCGCGACCGCATTCCGCCGTATTTGCTGCCCAACAAAACGCCGTTCCGGGAATGGCTGAAAAAACACCAGCCTGAAGTCATCATCAGCAAAGCCGAGTTCGTTCAGCCCTTTTTCCGCGCGTTGAAACTCTCGGTGCCGCGCGACATCGCGTTCGTGGATATTTTTCTTGAGGATAATTCGGGCAAGACCGCCGGCGTGCGGCAGAATCACGAGACAGTCGGCGCGCTGGCCGTGGAAATCGTCGCCGGCCAGTTGCAGCAAAACAAATTCGGCGTTCCCGAACTCCCGACGACGACCTACGTCGAAGGCACTTGGTTCGACGGCGCATCCTGCCCCAAGAAAATTAAGAATTAAGATTTATGTCCCTCTACATTGGCATCGACTCCGGAACCCAAAGCACCAAGGCCGTTGTATTCGACCTGGACGAGCGCAAAGTCATTGCCGAGGCGCGCGCCTCGCACGCGCTCATCGCCGGCCTGCCCGCCGGGCACATGGAGCAGCATCCGCGTGACTGGGCCGCCGCGCTCGACACTGTCATCGCCGCCGTCTGCGAAAAAATCGGCGGCGACGCCCGCGCGCGCGTGCGCGGCATCGGCGTCTCCGGCCAGCAACACGGCTTCGTTCCCCTCGACGCCGGCGGCGGCGTCATCCGCCCCGCCAAGCTCTGGTGCGACACCAGCACCACGCGCGAATGCGCCTTGCTCACCAAAAAACTCGGCGGCGAAAAGGCCGTGTTGCGCAAAACCGGCCTCGCGTTTCTCCCCGGTTTCACCGCGCCGAAAATCCTCTGGCTAAAGCGCAACGAACCCGCGAACTACAAACGCCTGCGCCATGTTTTGCTCCCGCACGATTACCTCAATTATTACCTCACTGGAAATTTTTTCATGGAACACGGCGATGCGTCCGGCACCGCGCTCATGGATGTGCGCCGGCGTGGCTGGTCGCGCGAAGCCATCGACGCCATCGACAAAAACCTCGCCGATTTTCTCCCGCCGCTCTCCGAATCGCACGAGGCCGCCGGCACGCTCCGCCCCGCGCTCGCGCAAAAGTTTGGTTTTTCGCCGGGCATCGTCGTCAGCGCCGGTGGCGGCGACAACATGATGGGCGCCATTGGCACCGGCAATGTGGCGCCCGGAATCGTCACCGCGAGTTTTGGCACCAGCGGCACTATTTACGCGACGGCGGCGAAACCCGTTGTCGATCCCAACGGCGAAATCGCCGCGTTCTGTTCCTCGACCGGCGCATGGCTGCCGCTTCTCTGCACGATGAACGTGACCACCGTCACCGAGCAAATCCGCGCGCACTTTGGATACACGCACGACACGCTTGCCAGCGCGATTAAAACCGTCCCGCCTGCGGCGGACGGCCTCGTGCTCCTTCCGTATCTCGCGGGCGAACGCACGCCCAACGTCCCCGACGGCACCGGCGTCCTTTTCGGCCTCAACGCGAAGACCTTCACGCCCGCGCACCTCGCGCGCGCCGCGATGGAAGGCGCCACGCTCGGCATGAATTACGGCCTGCGCCGCCTCGCCGCGCTCGGCGTGAAGGCGGAAGAGATTCGCGTGACCGGCGGCGGCGCGAAATCCGCCGCCTGGCGGCAAATCATGGCGGATGTTTTTGGCGTGTCCGTCGTCGCGATGGTCGAGGACGAAGGCGCGGCGCTTGGCGGCGCGTTGCAAGCCGCGTGGTGCGTCGCGCGGCGCGATGGCAGGCGACACGCTAAAATTTCCGATTTCACCGATGGCTCCGTCGCGCTCAACGAATCCACGCGCTGCCACCCCGATAAAGCCGCGCACGCCCGCTACCGCGAACTGCAACAAATTCAAGACACCCTCAGCAGCACACTGCATCCAGTTTTTGCCAAGGCCGCGCTTGCTCGATGAATCTTGGCGGCAAGCCGGCCATGTTTATGGGTGTGTGGCGGTTGATTGTGCGCGCAGGGATTCGAAGCGTTCTATTGTGGCGCCGTCGGGGGCCATTCGGATGCCGCGTTTGATGAGCATGTCGGCTGTCGCGGGGGTGCCGTGGCTGGCTTCGAGTTGCGCGGTGGCATGGAGCAGGTCGATGTTTTGCGGGTAACGCAGGACGCCTTCCAAAAGGATTTCGAGGTTCGCATCGGTGGGTTGCGCGGCAGCGTGGTTCCATGCCTCGGCGATAAGCGCATAGGCGTCCTGCGTGAGCGGGAGCTGGGCGCGCGCGGTGAAGATGGGTTCGAGGACGCTGGCGAGCTGGCGGGCGTCGAGTTTGCCGTCGGCAGCGGCGGGGGCGGCAAGAGCGGCGGCAAGGCGCAGTTGCGCGAGGGCGACGTAGGCGCGGGGGCGGACGACGTTTTCCTTGGTGGCGTCTTCGAGGAACTTGCGCGCGCGGTCGGGGTCGTTGTCCTGCATTTCCAACAGGCCGATTGAGGCGAGGAGGTTTGGGTCGCGGACTTTGCGCAGGTAGGGGATGATGAGCGCGTTGCTGGCTTCCTTCAGGCGGCCGGCGAGGCGGAGCGTTTCGCCTTTGATACGGCCTGACTCGGCCTCGGTGGCGTCGCGCAGGTCGAACGTCGGTTTGGCGTAGATGGGGCCGGAGCCGCTCTTGGTTTTGAGCAGTATCGAGGTGTGGGTCGGCCTGGCGATGTAGCTGCGCAGGGCAGATTCCATTTGCTTGTAGGTGAGGCCGAAGGATTCTTGGAAATCTTTTTCGGTGACGGGGCCGGCGCAGGCGCGGCGGGCGTATTCGACGAGGCCGGCCTGGTATTTTTTCTCCGCTCCATACAGGCAGAAATGCACAAAGGCGAAACACTGGCGCGCCCAGCCAGGGGCGCCATTGCGCACGGCGGGGTCGTCGCTGAACATTGTCTCGAGCGGCAGCAGCCGTGTGATGGTGGTGTTGCCCGCGCCGGACATGGAGGGGGCAGGCTCGGTGAAATTCGTGCCGTCGGGGTCCTCGGAGCCGAAACTGGGCGGAAGGGAGGAGAGGTTGCTGATGTTGTTGCCGTCCGTGCTCTGGCCGAATGCGGCGGTCTTGAGGGTTTCGAGGTTTCCGAACTCGAGCCATTTGTTGTTCACGTCGAGGGTCGTGAACAATTGGGTGATGCCCGATTCGAACCATGCGGGGAGTGGGCGGTTGCCATTGGTGCGGCGCAGGAGGAAGCGGGTGTATTGGCGGGTGAATTCGGCGATGGGGTCGATTTGCAGGGTGTTGAAGTCCTTGTCCAATGCATCGGCGAGCATCAAGTCGACCACTATGGCGCCGCGTTCTGTGTCTTCCAGGAAGAGGCTGGTCGGCGAAAGGTAGATGTCGTCCGTGGCGTTTTCGGGGACGAAGGATTTGAAGCTGTTGCCTCCGCAGAGGACGACAAGCGTGGGAAGCGCGGGTTTGGCGCTGCGGAGGAGGTCGGGCCAGACGAGGGCGATGCCGGTCTGCGCGCGGGCGAATTCGCCGAGGAAGCGCTTGGTCATGCTGTCGCTGGTGTTGGAGATGACCTCGAATCCGCGCAGGGCGATGTAGCGCCACGATTCAGGCGGCGGGAGCGGGCGCGTGTCGGTGACGGTGAAGCGGGGGAGAGCGACAATTTCGTCCGCCGGCGGCGCGGGGGGCTTCTTGGGTTGCGCCGCCGACAGGCTCGCGGGAAGGGCCAGGCTAATGACAAGCGCGATGGCGCGCAGCCATGGCGCGGGCGCCGCGAGGGCGGATGCGCCGGCGGCGCTGGCGGGGAGATTGAGGGTTTCGCGTCGTTTCATGGTGTTTGCGTGGATTTGTGCGTGGGCGTTTGTTTATTTTGGAGCGCGGTGGCAGGGCAAAGCGGCTGCACCTCTTTGGGCGATTTGCGCCCGCAGTTTTTTCGCGCGTTGATCAAAGCGGTGTCGGCGGGCGCTGACGCGCCCTCTGCCACCGCACTCCAAAGAGCGCGCCGAGGGCGAGCAAGAACCAGAGGCTGGTTGAGCCGCCGCCACCACCACCGCCTTCGCCGCCGCCGCCGGATGTTGCGACGGTGAGTTCCATGATGCTGCTTGTCGTGCCGGTTGCGTTGGCGGCGACGACTTCGTATGTGCCGGCGTCCGATGCCTTGACGGATTTGAGCGCGAGGGTTTCGGCGTGCGCGTTGGGGATTTGGACGCCGTCCTTGAACCATGCGTAGGCGGGAACCGGCGATCCCCAGGCGCGGCCGTCGAGCGTGAGGTTTGCGCCGGGGGTGACGGTGGCGCTTTCCAGGAGTTTGAAGATGTAGGGTTTCGAGAGCAGGACGCGGATGGCGCTGTTGCCGGTGTCCACGACAAACACGTCGCCTGTGCCGGCGGTATCAATGGCGACCGCGGAGGGGTATGTCATGCGAGCGGTGACGCCGTCGCCGTCGATGGCGCCGGTTTCACGGGGGGCGCCAGCGATGGTAAGGACAAAGCCGGTTTTCGGGTCGCAGATGCGGATGGTGCTGTTGCCGGTGTCGGCGATGTAGAGGAAGCCGGCGTTGTCGATTGCGAGGCCTTCGGGGGTGCGGAAGCGGACGGTGGAGCCGGTGCCGTCGATGTTGCCGTCATAGCCAGCCGAGCCGGCGATGGTGGAGACGGCGCCGGTGGCGAGGTCGATGGAGCGCAGGGTGCTGTTGAGGGTGTCGGCGACGTAGAGTTTGTTGGCGGCGCGGTCGCAGACGAGGCCGGCGGGGGCGTTGAAGGTGGCGGTGGCGGCGTCGCCGTCGAGCGAGCCGGGGGCGCCGTTGCCGGCGATGGTGGAGATGGTGCCGTCGCGGGCGGCGATTTTCTTTATGGCGTGGTTGCCGCCGTCGGTGAAATAGACGTTGTCGGAGGAATCGACCGCGACGCCGCCGGGGGCGGACAGGGCGTAGGCGGCGGTCCACACGGTTTTGTCGAGGGCGAGGACTTGCTTGATGGCGTTGTTCTGCGAGTCGGCGTAGTAGATGTTGCCTTGGGAGTCGGTCGTCATGGCGCCGGGGGTGCCGATTTTCAGGCCGAGGATGTAGCTGGAAACGTCGCTGGTTGTGGAGATGACACGGATGGCGCCGTTGTTGGAATCGGCGATGTAGACGGAGCCGGAGGAGGCGTTGATGGCGGCGCCGGCGGGCTGGTCGAAGCGGGCGGCGGTGCCGGTGGCGTTGACGAAGCCGGGGGTTTGCAGGGCGCCGGCGTAGGTGAGGAGCGAGGAATTGGTCGTGCCGATTGCCAGGATGATCGTCGCCGTGAAGGTGCCGTTGGCGTCGGTGGTCGTGATTTCCACCGCGTAATAGCCGCCCGCCGCGGGGGTTCCCGATATGAGGCCGGTTTGCGGGTTGACCGAGAGGCCGCGCGGGAGGCCGTTCGCGCCGTAGGTGACCACCGGGGTCTCGGCGGTGATTTGATAACTGAACGACTGCCCGACAAGGCCGGTGGCTTGCGCGGGGCTGTTGATGAAGGGGCCGGGGGGAATGGGGATGACGCTCAGGAGAAATGGTTTCGTGCCCGTGCCGCCCGAGGTGGTCGCGCCAAGCGTGAGAGTGAAGTCGCCGGTCTGCGTGGGCACGCCCGAAACCAGGCCGGTGGCCGTGTCCACGGCGAGGCCCGCCGGGAGTCCGTTCGCCGAGTAGGATTCGAGGGCGGCGGTGGTGTTGACGGTGATTTGCTCGGACCAGGGGCGGCCTTGGAAACAGGTGGCGCCGCGGGAGTTGGTGATGACGGGGACGGGGTAGTATTGCTTGACGGTGACGGTGAGGGTGCCGGTGGCGACGCCCACTGAGTTTCTGGCCTCGACGATGACGGGCCACGAGGAGCCGGAGATTGCCCAGGTGGCGGGGTCGCCAACGCAGGTGCCGGAGAGGGTGGCGGTGCGGGGGTTCCAGGAGAGCCACGAGGGGAGCGAGGCGGCGTTTGTCACCGTGCAGGAGTTGACGTAAGGCTCGGCGGCAAAGGTGAAGGTGAACGGCTGGTTCAAATAGGCGAGGGCGGCGGGCGGGGTTGTGAATTGTGGCTGGGCCATGGTGGGGATGACCTCGACGCGCAGGGGCTTGGTGTCGGTGCCGGTGGTGTTGATTGCGCTCATGGTCATGGTGGTGACGCCGAGCGCGGTGGGCGCGCCGGCAAAGGCGCCGGTGAGAGGGTTGAACGTCACGCCTGCCGGGGGCGCGCCTGTGACACCGAAGAAGGCGGGGGAGTTGTCGGCTTGGATTTGGTAGTCGAAGGGCTGGTTTTGCGCCCAGACGACACTTGTTGCGCTGAAGATGACAGGCGCGCGCGTGGAGTTGGCGATGATGATGGTGAGGGTTGTCCGGGTGTTGCCGCTTGGGTTTGCGGCTTCGATTGTCAATGTCCATGTGCCCCCGCCGGCGGGCGGCGTGCCGGACAACGACCATGTGCCCGAGGACGGGTTCTGGGTGAAGGTCATCCATGAGGGCATGCCGCTGATAATCGTGAAGGACTGCGGGAGGTTGTTTGCGGTGATGTCATATTTGAAGGGCGCGTTTGCGGGGCGCGTGATGACCGGGTCTGTCGTGAAGACCGGGGCGGGCATGGCTGCGCGCACATCAATGGCGAGCGTTTGCGTGACGGTGGCGGCCGGGTTGGTGGCGGTGATGGTGGCGTTGTAGATGCCCGGCGCCGCGGTGGGGCTTCCCGAAATCGTGCGGGTGAGCGGGTCGTAGGCGAGGCCGGCGGGCAGCCCGGTGATGCTGGTCGTCTCGGTGTCGCTGTTGAATGGCACGGCGTAGAAAAACGTCCACCCTAGAACGGCAATCTGGCCCGTGGCGGAAATCACGGGGCGTTCAAAGAGCCTGAGAATGATGCCGGCGGGCGCGCGCGTGAGCCTGTAGCCAAAATTTGGCCGGGCATAATCGGACGAGACGGCGTCAACGGACAGGCCGGCGGTGATTTCATCGGTGAGCGGGTCAACGGTGAGGCCGGTGAAAGTGTCGTTAAATGCGCCATCGGTTTTGAAAATCGTATATGAGCCTGGCTCGGCCGCGCCGCCGGCCAGATCGATTATTTTTATGACATTGTTGGAAAATGCGATAGTCGGGCTGGAGACTCCCGATGCCTTGACTGCGCTGATCGAGGTGCTTGTTTTTCCTTTTCCGAGGGCGAATTCCAGTTTCACGCCCGCCGCAAGAGTGAGCGCCGGGTCGGTGCCGGAGAGCGATTTGTCGATTTTCAAGACGGAGCTGGTTGTGCCGATGGTGCCGGAAAACGAGGTGTCGGAGACGATAAGGGACAGGTCGCCGGGGGAGAGTGTGCTGCCGGGGTTCATGGTGACGATGCCGGCGGTGCCGGAGCCGCCGAAGCCGGCGTTGTTGCCGACGATGACATTGCTGTTGCGGATGGAGCCGTTGGCGAAGAGGAAGCCGGCGGTGACGAGGGTCGTGCCGGAGTAGGTGGTGTCGTTCGAGCCGCCGAGCGCGAGGTCGCCGGCGCCGGTTTTGGCGAGGGTGATGCCCGCGCCGTTTAGCTGGCCGTTCATGGCGAGGCGGCCCGCGGCGACGGTGATGGTGCGCCGGGGGCCGGCGAGGTCCACGCGCCCGGTTCCGAGCACGAGGTTGTTGGAGCCTTTGAAGGTGAAATCGCCTTGGATGCTGATGACGGGGTTGGGCCTGCTTGTAATCGCGGCGCCGCTTGTGTTGTCGAATGTAACCCCGTCGCGGATGGTGAATGTGCCCGTTCCCAATGCGCCGAGGTGGTTGATGTTTAATGTTCCCTGCTCGAGCACGACACCGGCCAGCACCGACGCTCCGATGCCAAATCCCCCCGGGTTGTCCGCCACGCTCGAATTATCCCCGGCCAGCGTGAGGATGCCGCTGCCGCGCTTGTAAATGACGGGACTGCTGCTGACCACGTATCTTCCGTTCAGGATGAAGTCGCCGGTTCCGTCAAAGACGGCGTTGCAGAGGTTGCCGCCGCCAAGCGTGAACAAGACATACTGGCCAAAAGTCATGGCGTTGCCGCCCGAGGGGTTGTCGTTGCGAAACAAGAAAAAGGCGGGGGCGGCTGGCATCACGGTATCCCCCATCACGAGACGAAGCATTCCGGTGTCCGCGGCGCCCTCGAATGAGAGGGGCGCGGCGCCGGCTTCCATGATGAAGGCGGGCTGGGGATTGGCCAGTGTGGACACGCCGATGTTGCCGAATATGCGCAACTGGCGGCCCGTGCCGGTGGCACGGATTGAGACCGGGCGGGTCTGGTTGCCGGTGACTCGAAAACCCTTGATCCCCTGGCCTGCGTTGAGGGTGGCGTTCGCGAGCAGGTCCATCTCGGAGCCGGATCCCTGGCCGTCGAAGTTCATGCTGTCGCGGTCGCCGGGGATCGTCATGGCGGGCGCGAGGGTGCCGCCGGACATGATCTTCCAGTTGGCGGTTTGATTGATGTTCGCGTTGGCGCCAAGCCCGACCCAGTAGTAGTCGATGTCCACGGCCAGGGAGGGCAAGGCACAGGCGGCGAGGGCGAAGGCGAGGGCGAGGGAGGCGATGTGGCGCCCCTTCAGGGCGCGGTTTTGGGACGATGCAAACCCAGGGTCTCGCGGACTCGACCCTGGGCTGACGAGTGGCACGCCGTTGGCGTGCAAGGCATTGGCGGGGGGCGCGTGAAATGACGGCGGTTTCGGAGAAACCGCCCTACCTTGGGATGTGTGCGATGCGGGTGCTTGTGATGGGTGTGTTGTTTTCATGATTGGTAAAGATTTTGAAGGCTAGAAGGCGCCCTGGATGCTGAAGGTATAGCGGCGCCCGGTGTTGATGATGGTGAAGGGTTTGAGGCCGCCGGGGGTGCTGGGACCGCCTTCCCACTGGTTGGTGCGTGGCGCGTTGGAGAGGTTTTCGCCGTTGACGATGAGCGAGAGCTGCCGCGTGAGGCGGATGGAAAGCTCCGCGTTTATGTTCGTGGATGCCTTCCCGTAGCGGCGCGCGCCCACCTCGACGTAGTCGTAGCCACTGCTCTCGAAGGAATCCGAGATATACTGCGCCGTATAAGACCAGTTGCAACGCAGGCTGCACAACTCCCTGCCGCGTTGCTGCACCGCGACAAAGATGCCCGCGCGATAGGAGCGGGGCGCAAATTCGCCGCCCGTTATCCGGCTTGCCTCCACGCCTGATTTTTGACGCCACGAGGCGCCGGCAAACACACTGCTGCCCTTCAGGGCGCGCGGAATGAACATGAGCTTGCTGAGCTTCTGGGTATAATCGAGCGTCAGCTCCCTTTGCGTGAACTTGTAAGTCGAGTTGCTGAGTGTCTGGACATAGAAGCCCTCATACTCCGGCCCTATGCCATACTGCTGCATGAGTTCACTCGTCAGGAGGTATGTGTCGCGTATGAAACGGTTTGTATAGTCGCGCGTGTAAGCGGCCAGGGTGAGGCGCCCGTCCCACTTGTTGTAGTGCGAGATTTCCGCGCGCCAGGTGTAGGCGGTCCAGGGCTTGAGCAGGGAATTGCCACTGGTCATGCTGATGAGGTTGCTTGAGTTAGTGGGGGTGGAATTGGGAGAGGGGAAGGTGATGGAGCCGTTGTAGATTTCGAAATTCGGGCGGCCAATGGATTTGAACCAGGAGAGGCGGAAAACCCACTGCCTGTCCTGGCCCGTCTTGAAAATGGCGTTCATGCTCGGGAACAGGTTGCTGTAATCCACGACGAAGTGCCTTGCGCGCTCGAACCAGTCGGTGGCGCTGCTGTTGCTGGTGGTGGCCGGGTTTTTAAGCGGGCCATCTCCCGTGATGCGTGTGTGCTCAAGGCGGGCGCCGCCAGTAAGGGCCAGCTCGCCAAGCGGGCCATTGTAGGGGGCGAGATGGAGCTGGGCAAAGGCGGACGAGACCGTTTCCTGCGTATAGCGGGAGTCCCTCGTGTTGGAAACGGAGGCCGCATTCGGCTCGAAGTATTGGGGGTGCGTCGTGTAGAGGTTGTAAATGAGGGAGTTGTTGGGATACTCAATGAGGCCGCCCTTGAGCAGTTTTGCCGACTGGATGTAGGTGTTGTCCTTGAAAGGTCCCGCGTGATCGTCCGAGGAGTCGGGTGTCGAAAAGTCGGTGGGGGTGGTGGTGCTGCCGTTGCGCGAGGCGGGGATTCCATCCGCGCCGACAAAGGTCCAGTCTTGGTAATTGGTTTTGTAATCGCGCACCTCCTGGGTGGTGTGGACGCCGAGCTTCACATACGCGGGCATCTTGAGGACAGTGAAGTTGCGTCGCGCGTAGGCGTAGGCCTGCGGTTTCACGTTGCTGGACTTGCTGGCGCGGGATTGGGTGTTGGTGATGACATACTCGTCCTGCGAGCGGTAGTCCACCGGAGCCCCGGTGAGCGTGTCGCGCAACTCGATGACTTGGGGCATTCTGCCCGCCTGTCCGATTTCCATCGTGAGAGCCAGCCTGCCGCGGTCGGAATAGATGGAGCGGAAATAGCCGTTGTCGGTGTCGCCATACCTGAGCTTGGAGCTGGAGATGCCCGCGCCGGCCTCGATTCTCCAAACCGGGCCGAGATGCAGGTAGGTGAGCGAGGGCATGATGGTGGAGCTATAATTCCTGCCCGCAATCGTGTCGGCGCGGATGTTGCCGGTGCCTTCCGTGTGTTCCGGCCCCGATGCGCTGGGATCGACAAACTGCACTTTGAACTGGCTGTCGCGGCGCGCGTTCGCCTCGTCGCGGTAGGTGTAGCTGAAGGCAAAGGAAAGGCGGTCGGCATGGCCCAGGCGCCAGTCGGCGGTGATGCCCACGCTCGTGGTCTCCGTTATCCTGGACTCAAGCTGCCCGTCGAACTCGCGGCAATAGGGGTTCGAAAACGGGTTGGGAACGTTGGACGGCGGGTAAGTTGAGTCTGAGCGGAATTGTTCCCCGATGCCGATCCAGTGATAGTAGTATTGGTCCTCAATCATGGTGCGGTAGGTGTAATTGCCGGTCACGGTGAATCCGAAGTTTTCGCTCACCGGGTTCAGGTAGGAGAAGCTCCAGCTCGGCTTGGCTTTTTTCGTGGGTTCGTAGAGGGGGCCCGGCGTCGTGCCCAGGGTCATCTCGCGCTCGGTGAAGAGAAGCGCGGCGGTGAATTTGAACTCGGGCCTTTTCCTTTCAAAGGCGCTGCGCGGAATCGCCGTCACGCGGCCGGCGAGGTCCTTGCCCGGCGACTCGGGCAGGGGGGAGAAGTTCACCTCGACGAAGGAGATGTTGTTGAGCGAAATCTGCTGCAAATCCACGGAGCGACTGCCCATGCTGTTGTTGGCGCTCGCAAGCTCGAAGTTGCCGATGCTGATGGGCACATACTCGGAGCCGGCGCCGCTCAAGCCGATGGAGCTGGCCTCGCCGTTGGAGCCGACGCCGACCTCGACGCCGATGACGTTGCGCAGGAACTCGCCGATGTTGCCGGTGGGGTTGTTGCCAAACTGGTCGGTGGAGACGACCGTTTTCATGTTGGTGGCGAAGCGCTGCTCCTGCTCCGCGATGGCCGAGCCGAGCGTCTCGCGCGAGGCGGTGACGGTGAATGTTTGCAGATGGACGACGTCGTCCTCGTCCTTGCCCTTGGCGGTGGTGGCGGGTTTTGCGGTTTCGGATATTTCCAAGTCGAGCGTGGTCACGCGGCCCGGGATGACGGTTGCCTTGGCGGAGACCGGGGGCAGGCCGGGGAATTCAGCGACCACAGTCACCTCGCCGGCAGGCACGTTGAACAACTGGTAGAAGCCTATCGCATCGGTCAGCGTTTTCTGCCAGGGGAGGCCGGCGATGCTGATGTTTACGTTTTCGAGATAGCGGTCCTGCGAGGGAAGGTAAACGCGCCCGGTGAGTGTGCCGGCGCCTTGGGCGGGCGCGGCGGGCGCGGGCGTTTGTTGCGGGGCTTGCGCGTTTTGAGCGCGCAGGGTGGCGGCAAGCGAGAGGGCAGCGGTCAGGGTGAGGCAGGTGGCGAATAGGAGGGAGAAGAAGCGGGCGCAGGTGTTCTTCAAGCCGGAGGCTTGAAAGAAATTAGCCGGTGGTTGAGCGAGGCTTGGCGAGCGATACCACCGGAATCCTGTCATGAAAAATACAGCATCCCGGAGGGATGCCAGATGGCAGGCGCCCTCATGTCTGGCACCCCTCCGGGGTGCGGTGTTTATTGGCATATATTCCGGTGGTGTCGGTCGCTGACGCGACCTCAACCACCGGCTAATATCTGTCAAGCCTCCGGCTTGAATGGAGCGGGTCGTTGCGGGTCGAGTCGTGCAGGGTGTGGTGTTCATGAGATTGTTTTCAGTGGGTTGGAGTTGTGCGGTGAGTTGTTGTTACCATGTGCGGCGGTATCCGAGGTTGAACGACCAGCGGCGCGTGTAGGTGTCGGCATTGGCGAATTCATACTCCATGTAGACCTGGCTGCGGAGGCTGAGGACATAGGAGCCGCCGGCGCCCGCCTCGGCGCGCAAGCCGTCGAAATCGGCGCGCATGGAGCGGCCATCCGCCGTGACGGCGCCGCCGCCGGTCGTCAGATAAACGGCGGCGAGTTTTGCGTAGGGACAAAACTTGGCGCCTCTTTCATTGTATCCAAGGCGCACTTGCGCGCGGTATTGCTGCGAGTTGGTGTCGGCGATGGCGACGTTGATGCCGCTATCCGTCTTGTAGCGGGCGCCCTCAATCATCGCGGTGGCCGCCTGGATGCCAGGCTCAATCCACCA
>JGI20166J26741_10404448_pt1 | contig 16100 bp, 7 predicted proteins | sample TergutCu122P5_FD_26741 | JGI IMG/M metagenome (IMG submission 26741)
AAGAAGAAGAAGAAGAAGAAGAAGAAGAAGAAGAAGAAGAAGAAGAAGAAGAAGAAGAAGAAGAAGAAGAAGAAGAAGAAGAAGAAGAAGAAGAAGAGATATACCATAATAGTCGTATGTATTCTACTCTCCGAAAACAAGAATTCGTTTTTCCGCACTTTTGAATAACAACTCTCCGACCGTGCTGGTTACATTTTGCATTAATATGGCCAACCAAGTACTGCAGTAGGTCCTATACGTGGTGCATAGTCCTTGAAGGCGTTGTAGTTGCTCAGAAAATCAAGAAATCCCCTGCATTTTATGGAACCCGAAAGTTCATTCCAGTCTTCAGAAAGCATAAACACTGGCCTGAAAACCGAGTCACAAAAATCTCATCCACCTATTCTATCTAAGATCATTTTTAATATTATCTTCGCATCTCTCCACGTCTTCATCCCAAGCGGTCTCATCCCTTGAAGTTTTCCCACCAAAATCCTGCGTGCAGTCTTCTTCTCTTCTGTATCATGCATGCCACACGCCCCGCCCATCTCATCCCCTTTCGTTTGACTACCCTAACATGTGACGAGAGATACTAGCCTAATCACAATTTACTCCAGCTACTTGTTACTTCAGTTTCCTAATACGGCTACGATAAGTGTATTTCCAGATATCAATCGTGCTGTCTGATCGTTGGGTCCAAATTTTATAGGACTGGATTCACACAAAGCGGCCCTCTTTATATGACACTCATCCCTCATGTTACAAAAGAATGGATTTCACAGACCAAAAACACTCCTGCTCAGAGATGAATTCGGTATTGATCTTGCTCTCCTTCCTTCGTGAGTGACGCAGCACCCATGTAGCGTCTGTACAGTTCTCATAACTACAAATCTTTTCTTGTGACCACTATGTACACCGCAATGTGTTGCCGCTTGCAATAGGGTTCTCACAGTCAATAACCTTAACTAAAACATCCGAAATATTTAACAAAATCTATTCCACGCATGCGTCAAACAATATGCTTGTTCCACTACAGGGAATAAAAAAGACATTAACCATAAAGGCAATGTACGTATAAACGTAATACTGAAGCTTGTTCGCGTAAGCATTTTTGCCATGGAAAAGCAATTTGTATTACATACTCTATGTTTGTAGCCTTGGTTATCTAGCATTCAGTGCGCATGCGCCGTATTATATTGTAATCTGTGGCGTGTCTGGCTGTACCATAATTCTTCCACATTATCTCATAAACGGAACGATTTTCGAAAAAAAAAAAATACTGAATATAAAATGTCTGTTTTGATTTTCTCTATGGCTGCTGCACAAAAAGGTCTTCATGTCAAGTACCCGTTATTCTTGTCATATTTTCATGATACTTGAATTTTCTCGACAGATATTCGAAAAATCCTTACATATCAAATGCAATGAAATTCCCTCCAATGGGAACCGAGCTGTTCCATACGGAGAGATGGACAGACCAGGACGAATCAGTGTACTCAGTTTTTATTCCACCCATCAAATGCACAATGCTATTTATTCGTATACATTAAAGGCGTTTCTTCGACATGATTTGGTAAAAGCATGCCATCTTCAAGGAGAATAAAATGCCAGTTTTAAAAGCAAATGTCAAACATAAGCTATTATTTGCAAGGTTCTTCATTTACAAATGAAGTACAATTCACCCTGAAACAGACCGTGGAGGTCCACAGGGAGAGGTACAGCTCTACTCTTTCTTTAACCTTGGCGCTAAATGGGGGTGAGTGGTCAACGCCACGCCCCGACCGCTTTACCCCCGGGAAGAGACCCGTTTCCCATTGTATAGGAGGCTGGGTGGGCCCCAGTGCCGGTGTTAACGGGTGCGGAAATCTTGCACCTACAGGAATTCGATCCCGGGACCGTCCAGCCCGTAGCGAGTCGCTATCGCGGGACATCTTTGCAAATGACGCCGAACTTAAAACAAATCTTCACAGCGTGGCAATCTGATTGATAACACTATGTAGACTGCTGTTCGATCCTCGGAGTGCTTCCCTAGTATAAGAATGTAAATGGGAAAGTTTGGTAACAAATCCAGTTCATGCAAATAACAAATTAGTCCTAACCAAACTTTGTTTTGAACACAGTGCACCTCAATAAGAGAAACCATTGGCAATGTATGCAGTTATACGTAACAAAGTGCAAGCAGCACAGCAGGTGTTCGAGCCTGGCTAATGTCTAGCTGCCGATGGCGCAACCGCGATGTTCAACAATGAGACAAAAACACGTTTTCTTTTGCGGGCGAAGTAATTATATCGTGCATGTGTTAATAACCAGTTCAGGAATTTTGGTCATATGATACAGTATTTGGGAAAAACAAGTTTGATTACGCTTCCGCTTACGGGTTCTCAGGCTGAGGGATTACGAATCAATGCGAAACCCAAATTACATGATTTAAAACCCCACCAAAATTTTGGCCCGCATTGCATATATCGACATTCCTTCAGTTCTTGGTATGCGACGAGTGAACAAGTATCCGGCGGTATTTTTCGATAACCAAACGTGCATAACGCAGGCCTTACAGTGTGAAGGGTAAACACACATACTTGAGCTTCGGCTGCATGTTAGTCAACATACATTCTGGGCTTAGCGTAGAATCCTACCAGCGAACACACGATTCCGAGTTACTCTTCGGCCAACAAAAACATCGCTCCACCTCTCAGCCACAATTAATTAAACCAGTGGAGCACCCAAGGACGGATCCAGGTTTTGTGGTCATGAAGCTTATATAATTTTTGGGGCCCTCTTTATGAAAAAGAATACAAAATTAAGTATGAGAGTGAACATTTATTTAGGGCCCCCACACAGGGCTTTGGAAGGGGTCCGTACAACTGAGGGGCCCTGAAGCTTAAGCTTCACTAGCAAGCGGAGGGTGGGGGGGGGACCACATTCTGGCAGCCCCCACAAATCGATACTTTAAAAACACAGATTTTGTACACATGACGGCATTAAACATTTTACATGACTTACCTTCAGTCGAAATTAGCCATTGAGATCTGTTGACTACTACATTGGAATTTTGAAAAATAAAATAAAACCTATGAGAACTTAGATTAAATTAAAAAAAACCAAGAGGATTATTCTTTGTGATTTAATTTAGGTGAAAAGTCACGAAAAGAACACGTAGTTACATTTGTATGTATATAAATGCAGTTGCCAACAGCGCTTTGTTAGTCATACTTACATGATTTTTATAATAATTTTTACCATCAAACATGAATTATATATAGCCTCAGGGTCAGCCCCCCTGCCCCCAGATAAAACATTCTGGGCGTGTATCTGAATTAAACCACAAAAATTTGAAACTAACATTTAATTTTCAACGTACCCGGACGTGTGACTGCTACAACTCTTTGTAGACGCTGCGACATGAGTGTTCATCTTATTAACCGCGTTCGACAACACAGTGCCTGCGAATACATTAATTTGTTATACAACGAACTATTACTACATCGTTTGGTCCAGTGCCACCAACGGCCAACAATTTCAGTTGTCGACTTCGGTTCTGACTCTGCATGATCCCTATGACAAATCTCACGTTCCTTACGGGCGAAAACTAGGTCAGAAGCACGAATTACAGTAGCTACAACCAAGCTGTACGTCCTGCAAGTTGTTTCTGAGGAATATAATGTAGCCATCTTCAGGATGACATTGTCTGGTTTCAGGTGTTCCATCTTACGGTGTTCTGAACATGGATGCCATACCATGTCGGTAAGTCGCTGCCTCTCATCGCGGAGGAACGAATTCGATCCCAGTTCAGTCCATGTGAGATTTGCGGTACAGGAAGTGGCACTGGGGCAGGTTTGTCTCCGAGTACTTCGGTTTTATCCTGTCAGTATCACTCCACAAACGCACCATACTCACTTTCACAAATATAAATTCGAGGTCTGACATGGAATGACGTAGTTAAAAAAAACACATCTCTTTCTCTCTCTGAAGACAGGGTCACTGTGTTCCTCCGAAACGTCGCTATCATCCACAAACTATACAGCAGCATCAATCATCACCGCAATGACAAAATTTAAAACTCGTTTAAATTGAACCTAATACAACCTAACTGTAGCGCCATTCCGACCATCACACATGTAAATACTACACTGTCACAATTCGCTCTCCGGGGTCACATGGACTTAACTGTGGGCTTGGAATCAGACATAAGAGGTCTACACAGTAGATGGAGACAGCTATGCTAGCACAGCGACCAGGCTACGGGCTGGATGATCTGGGGATTCGTATCTCGGTAGCGGAAGAATACCGCACAGGCCGGCTCTGGTGCCCACCCATTATCCTCATTCCGTGTGTACCGGGGGTCGCCGGGGCATCATGTTGACCACTCACCTCCGTCCAAGATCAAAAATGAGTGGAGCTATAGCTCTGCTCCACCAATATGCCTTCATGGCTTAGACAGGGACAAATTTGCCTACGTTATAGAATTTATCCCTTAATCTTACTGCTCCCTTCTACTGTCTCCAATTACTGTTTAGAAGTGGACATTTACGGTGTTCTGACAGTAAAGTTCGCGAACTCATCGCAGTAAAAGTGCTACATACTTCATTGCTTAATACCACTGTGGTCGCCTTCAAAGTACTCCCCTTGGGAAGCTATGCACCGATGCCAGCGCCTGCCTAGTCCACCCTTCAAAACAATTTTGGAACTGGTTTTGTGGAATGACCTTCAGAGCTGCCGTTGTATTAATCCTGATGTCATCAATGTCATCAAACTGCCTTCCTTTCCTTTATCTTCGGGAACAGAAAAAAAGTAATTGGGGGCTAGATCCGGTAAATAGGCAGGATGTTCCAACAGTTATTTGTTTAGTAGTTAAAAACTCTTCTTTGCTTTTGTTCTTCGGTGAGCTCCTTTGGGACCATTTTCGCACACACCTTCCTCATGTCAAGATCTTCAGTTAAGATTTCCTTAACTGTTTCTCTGTCGATGTTCACGTGCTCTGCTATGCTCCTGACAGTCAGCCGACGATTTTCACGCACAATTTGACAAATTTTGCAATATTTTCTTCAATTCTACTTGTTGCTGGCCGTCCTGATCTCTCTTCGTCAGTGACACTTTCTCTTCCCTCAGAAAAACGTTTCACCCACTTGTAAACTGCTGTTTTTTTCATAGCATTATCCCGTAAACTTGCACTAACATCAATATCAACTAACAACAAGAAATTTAATGTTCATTCGTTGGTCTAATTCAAATTCCAACATTCTCGCGGCGGCACACCAAAACACACGCAGACAGTATTAGATGCCACTCAGGAAGAGACTGCCATAGATCAACAACAACAACAACACAGTTGTGAAACGCTGATATGTCAACGTAATCAAACCATACTAAGGCCTTTGTCCAGTGCTGCCACGGAAAGCACACGGTGGCGAGTTCGCGAACTTTATTGTCCGACCACGTATTCAGGGCTTTCAATAAATCATTTGCTGGTTTCCGAGCGGATCATTCGATAGCGTCTTCAGTATTTAGTCTACGGACAATCGCACCACCGTACCGATGTGCAAATTCCCTTAAACTTTACTGTGCTACTTATTTAGACAGTAAAGTTGCCCCTGTGCTTTAATAAGCTTCACATTCAGAAGATGTATGGAGAAGTAGAGATATGGCACTCTGCATTCTTAACCTATTCACTATATAGAGATGAGTGACGATCTTGCCTCGCCCGCTTTAACCCTCGAGACAGATCGCATGATGCCCTAAGCTGAACAGGCACCAAAGACGATCTGGACAATGTGGAGAAGATTGAACTCTGAACCTACTGGGAATCGAACCCCAATTCCCTGGTCTTCAAGCCCGTAGCCTATTCACTAGACGTCGTCCTAAGAGAATTAAAAAATAATGTTTATAACACACAGATGTAATGCTTATAATATAAATCGGTGTAATTATGTTGAAAATAATTTACAAGGCGAAGACACTGAGTACAATGTTTCTGTCAACGTCCCTTGCAACCCAGTAACCTTTGAACCAGCTGGCCAATCTTTATAGCGTCCGGTATGGACGTTATGAAATGGGACGCCAGTTCATCTTCGTGCTTGCTTAATCCCCTAACATAAATAATATAAAAATGACGGAAATAACATTTTCCTCATATACGATCGACACAACAGAATTAAATATGTGATTAAAAAATACTTTTTGTTTAAATACTACAAAACACGTTTTGTGCTGTACATTCCGCGTGGCTTATCCAGCAAATTACGCCGTATTTACCGCTTATTACACACACTCTTTGCCGGACCGCACCACGCCATATACAAAACTGTCACCACCACCGCGTTCGCAGGAGGTGCTGACGGTGACGCAAATATAATCAACGAAACGCTTTGGTTATGAACAGAACAAGTGTGACAAAGACTGACGGTATTTTGTAAGAACATAATTTATTTTGATCTTTTAAAGCCTAGCGGTTACTCTACGCACCACGAGGTTTAAAATTAACAAATTCTACATTGTGCTCACATCGCATTTATGTGCTTTGTACGACTCAGAACAAACAGCGACTTTTGCCTTGAGGCAACCTCAACAGATTGGTTTTGTATATACGAGGTGGAGAGTGTGTACTGCGCGGTAGGCACTGAGACCTCACATAAAACAGAAACGTTTCGTCTTCAAAGGGTTAAAAAGCATGCAAATCTTGTGCAATATTATTTCAATTAACTATAAAAATAGCATCGTGAGAGGATAACGTATGTGAGATAGGATTCATAATTAAAAATCAAACGTTATTTTAATTAGGTATCCTATGTGAAATAAGTTTGAGAACTGGCATAGCGTAGTCGATATGCGAAAGATTCTGCACCAGACTTCAGCGTCAAGTTAAGATCGAGAAACGCAGAGTGAGTAAGCAATTTAAAACACATTTTCACACCGCTGCAGCAATAAACATGTCCTTTTTTCGTTTACGTACATACGGCTCACTGTTCCAGTAATGACCACATTTGTTTTAAACTACCAGAAAGATACATTTTTCCTGCCCACGCCATGAAGGTATGTATGGGCGCAGCAGAGCTATAGTTCCACTCATTCTTAACCTCGCCACGAAGTGGATGTGAATTGCTAACTTAATAACTTACTCCGGGAATAACTCAGGTACTAACTGCACGGAGGCTGGTTGGACCTCAGAGCCGGTCTTGGAGTTTCGGAGAAGAGAAAAATCTCTTGCTCCAATCGGGATTCGAATCCTGGACCGTCCAGCCCGCAGCCTAGTCGCCCAACGACGGTATTCCGGTTCCGTTCGAAACATGTACGAAAAAATTTCGAAACGCATTTCCCCACTTTCTGTTTTGCAGTCAGAAAAAGAGTTAAATATGAAGAAAGAAGGCAGACACCACACCAGACTTGGGAGTAACAGATTAAAGTCACTCTTCTCGGCGTTGTCTGTACGCATCGCTGAATCGTTTACCGATCGTTTATTACCATATTTCAACTTGCTGTACGTAAATTAAGCTGTCAAAACAATGTTTATCTGACTGGCATGGTTACAGACATTCTTTCATAAGTTCATAACAGTAATAAACAAACGAATTTGTCTATCCATTGATTGCAATTCGAGTGACAGCCATCTATGGAATATCAAACACAATAACACATTGAAATAAAGCGAAGCGTGACATATGTGCACAAGTACCACAACCATGCACTTTGAACTGTAATGGCAGTAGGATCATACGGATAATTATCCGTATGATCCTACTGCCAGCCATTAAAGTATACCTGGTATAAGAGCTATGCATTTTAGGCGTTAAATAGAGAAAAAAGGCCTGATCTAGTATCAGCGCTCAAACCGTTTGTCGGATTTCCATGAAATTCAGCATGGGAGATACTTAAAAAAAAGTTGTCGCGATTTTGATAAAATTCACACCTGCCCAATAGCTATACAGAATTTCAAGAAAATCATACAAACGGTGTAGCCGCTGATACAAGGTCCTGGTCAGATGGATTGGCGGATGGAAATCGCCTCCACATAAGTCGTTATTTCTTACTTCGTAAGAGTGCCTTAAAAACGAGTACTTCCGTTCCGTAACTTGTGGTTAAACGACATTCAAGCACGAAGAAATTAAGACGCGTATGTTGATCTGTAAAAGGGACGTATTATATTATACTAAGGGAAATGAGTCTGAACAACACAATCAACATACTCAAAGTAAGCAGCAGGAAAAAACATCGTGATGGAAGATTAAAGATTTGCAGCGAATCCTATTTTGTACATACTTTTCCTACACTTCGATAATCCCACTGCAATATATACACGTCGATTCCAAGAATTCTGTATGTAACCTCCACCGTCAAATTATTTTATTTAATATATTTAACACTTTTTAAGGTTCAAATTATACTCTTCAGGCATTCTGTATCTTTTTCATTATAAGTATAATTTAATTGTAACCTGAAATGTAGTTGTGAAGTCCCCCATTATTATACCTTTGTAATTAGGCCTGATGCCGGTCCGGGCGGCCGCGCGGTCTAAGGCGTAGGTCTGCGGCAGCTCGTCTGCTCGGACTGTGAGTTCGAATCCCGCCGGAGGCAGGGACGTTTGTCTGTTGTGAGTGTTGTTAGGTAGAGGTCTCTGCGATGAGCTGATCACTCGTCCACAGGAGTCCTATCTACTATGCTGCGTCGTTGTATACGATCTAGAATCCTCAAGAATGAGGAAGCCATGGCCCGGTTCGGCCGCAACACCACAGGAAAACAACAATAGGCCTGATAATGGATTATCATTTTCAGTCGAAACATGTAACCTTATTCTTGCTGAATATAGTGTTGTGTTGAATGATCCTAACACTCATTCATATTCAATAATGCAACGGAGATGTTCCACTTTAAAAACTGTACAATAATAACTTTAAAACATTTTACAAGAGCGCAGCTGTTTCCGTATGTTTCTTACACACACGCCACAATTTGCATCCGAATGAATGAAATTTTAGCTTTTCACGAGCTATAAGCTGTCACCATACTGCCAACATACGAGAATTTTAATTAAAGAGACCAGAGATTTAAGAAGGTAAAATGTGACATATTCTTTGGTTTATATAAACACAAATACAGGCGGTTATAAGTCGATGACCGGAGGGGCGTAACCCGCCAAACTACTCCAGCAACTGGCTGACGAACCCTGAGATCGATGGAAAATTTGTATTCACTGCTTAAATTGCAATGGAAGTTTGAAGAAAGTGCCGACAGTCATCCTCTTTCCTGTACGCATTTCAGCATCCGTCTACAAGAAGTGCAACCGGGACTAATTCTGTACGCATACAATACGTTATATACAACATAAACAAGTACAAACTGATCGTAATGAAACCGGCCAATCAAGAACAATATAGGAAATCTACGTGTAACGACACACTGTGGCACGTTCGCGTAATGTTTTTACCTCGTCGGCTACACTAACTGCATGATACCATTTCACTCGAAAAGAGCACTTTGATGGCGATTTAAAACCGCCGGCAACACTACAACGCACTTAGGCCTTACTGTTAAGTGCCCCACATTTTTGCCCGGTTTTGACCAAATTTGGAATTCATTGAAAGATTTTCAGAGAAGTCCCAAAAATCACATTTCACGGAAATCCGACCACTGGGAGCCGCGCTGATACATGCAGACAGACGAACATATGGACTAACAGCCTGATACCATTTCAGTCGACAGCACTTTATGGAAATTTCAAGTAACCGACAACACTAAAACGTACTTGAGTCTTCGTGTAAAGTTCCATATATTCTGTCCAATTTTGTAATAAAATTTAACTTTCTCGACATATTTTCATAAAAGTCCCCAATATCAAATTTCACGTAAAAATTGTCCAGTGGGAGGCGCGCTGATATATGCGGAAATACGAGTACGTACATGCCGAAAGGTAAAGGGGGCTTTTCGCGAGTATCCGAATGCGCCTAATAATAATAATAAAGCGCATGACAATTTTTTAAACAATGCAAGTTCGGGAAACGAAGGTTATATCTTGAGCAGGTAACATTTCCTTTTAGAGGGCTTTAAAATACCTTCCTTCATATATGGCTCTTTATAGTTCGTGGCACGGCAGAGAAGCAATGAATACAGCACTTGTTTTAAGGCCAAATGTTAGTGAGGTTCACAGCATTCCAGAATTTTATTTTAAGTTATCTCAGGAACGCTTTATCTCTGCACTTATATCTCTGGGTATGCAGTAACTAGTGTTTCTCAGCCGGTGGGACGTGAAAGATCGGACATGTGGGGAAAGGGGTCTCGAAAACACGAACTTACATTAATGATTAACAGAATACTAAAATGCAGCACGTAACTTTAAAACACACTTAATTGGGAAAGGGAGGGGGAAACTCTTTTTTTTACTGGCGAGACTGTGGTTTTGTTTGACAAAATGAAAAGTGGGATGCAAAAAGCAAAATGTCAAGAATCACTCTAACACATAAAGTTCGTAATATGGAGGCACATTGCAAGGAAGAAAAATTTCATGTCCTTGGCCGGCATCGAAATTCGAATCCTTTGTGCTCCAGCCCACTGTCCAGCTAAAAAAAAAAAAAAGACATTAAAACCTAGTATTTTAATGTCGTAGACATGAGTATTTTAAAATAATCTTTGTCGTCAGCTTTACAGCCTGGATCCATCCGAAAATTTTAACCCTACAAAGGGATCTGACAGTAGAATCAGATTTCAAACAATCCTGCACTTATAAATTTGAAACAAAATATCTGGAACTGAATCCTACTAAAAGGTCTTCAGTAGTTTGCACGGGAACAGTGTCAACGAAAACATTTTCATGTTAATGACATTTGCTCCTTTCAGTTTTTGGTCTTTTAATAGCAACAGCAATTACTTGGAAAGGTGATCACAAGTAGTATAAAATAATAAGATCTACAGTACATCTGGAATGTTACCATTAGACCGACTGCAAGCCAGTCGGACAATGTGTATGCTAACTATGAATACGACACACTTAACTTACAGAATGAATTACACACAGTACGTGCATGATTTCAGGCTTCCGCCGCGATTTAAATGAGGTCTTCGCTTTCTGGGATGTTTCTCAGCGTAGATTATTAGTTACCGACGCTTCAAGACAACTGTCCCATCTTCAAGGGTTCTTGGACTGCTTGCCTCTTGAAGATGGAACCCATAGGACTTTCCCAAACGTCGTTAACAGCCAGTCAACGCTGCGTAACGTTTCAGAAGAGCGAAGACCGCATACACAGTAAAATTAAACAAGAGTGGCAGTAATTGATACAGTAGTCATGCAGGACCAGAGAAACAGGACGGAAGGAAGCTGGGGCGAGACAAATACTTTACGTCAGAAATCAGAGAGGGAATTACATTTTTTAACCTTAATGAATTTCGAATATTCTACATTCCAATACGCTTTACTACTGTTACGATTGCCAATTGTACTGGGGGGCTTTTAATTCCACAAGGTTTCTAAAACTGGGTCTGTTTTCGTCTCCATGTGAAGAAAAATGACCCGTGGTGGGGTGGGGGTTGGAGACAAGAAATCCAATTTATATATATTCCAAAACATCGTCATGCACAATAAAATAGAAAAATCTTCAGGCTACTACTTTCGCCTTACAATTTAGCCATCGTCAGACCTGTTCAACATCACGAGGCACAAAAAAAACATAACTGAACAGGTCTGATGATGGCTTAATTGAAAAGCCGAAACTAGTAACCTGAAGATTTGTAAATTTTGTTGTGCATGACGGTGTTTTGGAATATTCGGTCTCGAACTCGTTGCCTAATAGCCCAGAAGAGCGCAGTTCTCACGACGGGGATGCATCACCTGAATATTAAACGGCTAATTTGTTGGAACCGTTTACAAAAGCAGTTTCTACAACTACCATGTCAAAACGAAAACAGATCCAGTTTTTGAAACACTTTGGAATAAAGAAAAAGCTCAAAGACAATAAACAAACGCCAAAACACAATCATAAACCGTATTAGGGTTATCTTCCTTGTAACTGCTGTAGACTACGAATACGATCGACGCTCCCCCAGTCTGTCAGGAATGAAGACATGAACTACAACACAACGGCTCACCATCATAATTTCAGCGACTATGCGGTTCGCTGCTGGTATTCGGACCAGCACGACTCACCATCAGAATTCCAGTAGCTACGCCGGTCGCTATTGGTATTCGGACAGCACGTCTCACTATCAGAATTCCAGTAGCTACGCAGATCACTGCTGGTATTAGGACCAGCACGGTTCACCATAATTCCAGTAGCTACGCGTTTCACTGCCGATTTTCGGACTAGCACCCCTGTCGTGCTGCCTCGGCCTTCCCCGCCGTCCTTCTCTAGAACTAGTTAACCTTCAGCTGTCTTGAGGATTCTGCTGCTTACTGTGGTGGTGTCATGAACATAGCTTGCAGTGTATCCTACCCATCTCTATTTCCTCTTCTGCTTTGTTGCCTTACGAGCACCTGTTTCATTGGTTCTCACAAGCTTCAGTTCATAATAATGCCTGGCCATCGAATTGCAAGCGAATTAAAAATATGCGTTAAACAAAGATCTGCCAAGATTTCATTCTGGCCCGAAGCGTTTTATACCCGTAAAGAAGGATGTATTAGACAGTGCTACTAACAACTCGGCCGGATACAGGCATAAATGAGAAAAAGTACACATGATTTTATCCAAAACTATAATTATTAAGATACCCAGAACTATAAATTTGTTCAGGTTGGTGTGAAACTTGGTCTCTCACATTAACGGAGGAACTTAGGCTGAGGGTGTTTGAGAATAGGGTGCTGGGGAAGATATTCGGGCCTAAGAGGGATAAGGTAAGAGGAAAGTGGAGAAGACTACACAAAGAGGAGCTTTATGATCTGTACTGCTCAACAAATATTATTCGGGTGATCAAATCAAGAAGAATGAGATCAGCAGAGCATGTGACACGTATGGGAGACGGAAGAAGTGCACACAGATTTTTAGTCCGGAGACCCGAGGGAAAGAACCATTTTGAAGATCTAGGCGTAGATGGGAGGATAATATTAAAATTGATCTTCAAGAAGTGGGAAGGGGAGGCATGTACTAGATTGATCTGGCTCAGGATAGGGACAGGTGACGGGCGCTTGTGAATGCAGTAATAAACCTTCGGGTTCCATAAAATGCAGGGAGTTTCTTTACTAGCTTCTCAAGGACTCTGCTCCACGGAGTTAACTGAGTTAGTTCCCAAGATTTGTGATTTATTCTTCTTCTACCACCATATTTTCCACCTTCACATGTCTTGACTGAACACATCACTGCATATTAACTACGTTATTCCCTCCCTCGGGCACCGAGAAGCTCTCAACCACTCTAATTTTACTGCCTCGTTTGTTCTCGAGCATACGACGAGAAAAAGTACAGGAAGTACTGGGCTCTCACGAGGTAAATGTAGATGTTAAGATGAATTTGTTAAGTGGATAGGACAGAACACGTTCTATTTCAACGCATTACTTGCATACCGACTTAAATATATTTGAAGAAAGTAATGAAAAGGTAACTGTTGTGGCTGTAGGCCAAGTAAGGCCAGAACGAGGGCGCTGTTGGATAATCAGAGAAAGAAGGAAAAGTAGGTGGAACCCAACGTGCCACCACTATTTTTTTTTGCGGCGCAACAGCCAAACTCAGGCCTAGGCCCCCCTCTTTTTGAGGTTGCTAGATCACACACAATTAGACACCCGGCAGGACTCCTCTGATAGAGTGATCAGCACGCCACAAAGGCAGCTACCTACACAGCAAACAACCAAGACAAGAGACGAATATCAATTACCTCAGCGGGATTCGAACACACGATTCCAGCAATCGAGCGGCCGCAGACCTACGGCGTAGATCGCGCAGCCACCGGGATCAGCTACTATTACTATTGGCCAGCTATAAATCCGTTGAAAACAACGGTAATGATACACAGTACACCTAATTCACTCTTCATTTGATGTGAACAGAAATTCATTTAGCACCACACTGTGGTGTAACAAAAATAAATCGCCCAAGCAAACAGTAAGTGTGGAGGTTAAGAATGAGTGGAGCTACACCTCTGTTCTCCCTATGGGCCTCCACGGCGAGGAGAGGTACAACTATACATTCAGACCGGTGAGCTCACCAAACTTTACACTTACCTGCGAGTTCTAATTTCGTAGCCATGCACCACAGAGTATACCATTCTTCTGCGATATGGTGCTGTGTCAACCGGTAATCGGATCCCAGCGTTTGGAAGCGATGTAGTTTCCTCACCTTCAACGGACTTCTAGAACACTTCGGCCCTTCGAGATGAGGCACTATGTTGCATCGAAACGTCGGGATCCATTACTCATTTTGCATTCACCTGTTGAACAGGTCTGAAGAAACCTGCGTCATTTGGGCCCTATTGTAGGCCGAAGAAGCTTTCGATGTATACATTAAAGTGTTTTACTTCTGACTATAACGCGCCAGATTCGCCATACAGCAGTCGTAATGTATCTCATCTCATTAAATCAAAGATATGAAAAATAATTTCTGTATGTGTTGAATATTTGGAGTACCATTCACGGTAAAGTGAAGCAACTGCCCTATACAGTGCAAAATCAGAAACTGTTTAAAATAAATCAAAGTGTCTAGAACAGAAGCGCACAAATCCCGGGTGCCAGGTTGCCGTGACGACTTATTTTTGTACAGTGCCGCTTAATATTTGTGGGTCCCTACTGTGGAACTTGCTTCATGTCATCCTTCTGGCGCCTAGAGTTTTGAAACGACTCCTGGAGTTTTGGAAAATATGTATGCCTCCGGTCTAGAAGTGTGTAGTATCAAGCTTAACGAAGATCAAGACAGCAGACATAACTAGACAGACCCGTCTCTTCTGACAAGAGGATATCCCAAGGCGATTCCGACTGCTGGACCAGACTGGTTACTTTATAAAATCTGGTCATGAGCCCCGCTGGGGGAAAGGGCCTCGACGCCAAGACGGGCAGACTGACGGACGGAGAGTGACTTGGGCTCAGCCTTTAAAGGGATAATAAAGTACAGCCTTTGTGTGTGTATAGTAACTCAAGCGCCGTTTTATTGTAGGCCAAAGCGCATAAATGATAAAGTACGTTACGGTTAATGGACAGTGACGATACGGCAGAGGTAATGTGAAATGTTTCAACAGCATTTGTCCAGAAATCCAGAAGAGAACCTGAGGCAAAATCTACGGGGTCATCTAGCTTCCGGAACGAGAAGTGGAGCTACAGTCATCACATCGTAACGACCAGTTACATCCAAATATGGAAAAGAATGGCAATTAGAAATCGAGTGGTACAAGATTATACAAGAATTTACCACCAGCTAACTACATGGAGCAGAGCCCCTCTTGAGAAGCTAAGATTTCCTCAGCTATGAAAGAAATACTCCGCGCGGTATGAACCCGAAGGTTCTTCACCGCATTCACTAGATCCCGCCATCTATCCCTAAGTTGGGCCAAATCAATCCAATCCATGCCCCCCTCCCCTCAATTCTGTTTCTTCAAGATTCATTTTTATATTATCTACCCCTCTCCGCCTAGGTGTCCCATGTCGACTCTTTCCTTCGGGTTGCCTCTCCAAAACCCTGTATGCAGCCCTCCTCTCCCCCCATACGTGCCACATGCATCGCCCATCACATTCTTCTTTATTTGATCACCCGAATAATACTTGGTGAGGAGTATAAGTCATAAAGCTCTTTATTATGCAGTCTCCTCTAATCCCTTTCAGACCCAAGTATCTTCCTCGGCACCCTATTCTCGAACACATTCAGTCTGTGTTAGTACATGAATTTACTACGCCGTAGGCAATATGAAGACAGCCTCTAGTAATACAGTTTCCCGCGCTGATAGCTCAATCGACTGGAACTCTCAACTTTGGTGTCCTTAATGACCACGTTTACCTAACACCACACACTTTTATCTTTCTGAGCACATCGATCGGCTTGTGTTCGGGTTTCTGTTGCAGGATCGGAGTATCCCGCTTGAAGCAACCATGGCCAGAACCGTAGTCAGCAGACACCGAGCTGGTTAGACCAGTCTGATCTGTATTCGCATGGCACACAGTGCGAACTTCGAAAAGGCAACTGGCCTCCCTAGCTGATATTTGCAAGTTTCTTCCCCCCCCCCCCCCC
>JGI20166J26741_10405559_pt1 | contig 16099 bp, 13 predicted proteins | sample TergutCu122P5_FD_26741 | JGI IMG/M metagenome (IMG submission 26741)
CTTCGGGTTCCAAAAATGCGGGGAATTTCTTGACTAGCTGCAGAACCAGTTAGCTTCTCAAGAAGGACTCTGCTCCATGGAGTAAGTAAGTAAGTTAGTACGAAAGTAAGTATGCGAATATCAACTTTCGTGAAAGTTCTTTCAGTGGGAGCCGAGTTATTCTATGCAGACGGACAGACGGACAGGGAGACAGACGGAGAGACATGACGAAGCTAATAGTCGCTTTTCGGAAGTTTGCGAATGCGCCTAAAAACTGCAAAGCATTTCCTCCTACTCATCAGTATTAACTGGAACGAAGAGGTAATCAAAGTTCCGCCATTCACTACATGTATCTGTCTATAAAAATATAATTATACTTTAATTTGTTTAACGATGTCTTCTCATTTTCGCAAGTTGTATGTCAGTATCATGGAATGGTAAGTCGCCTTGAGGTAAGGATGTATAAAGAATACATAATAAAGCGATCGTTAGGTACTCTAGGATACTATCGCAGAACTTCCTTCATGGACGGGAGACAGAGGAAACCTGGACCTTCCAAGTACGAAGCAGAAACCTTATTCAGTCAGCCATGAAGTTCGGCGAAATTAAAATTAAACTTACTTCATTAACTTAACTTTTCTTCCTACCATTTACACAATTACAGCACTATACAATTGTTTATTCTATAGTTTATAATGTTTCGGCTAAATGTAACCTCTTTAGGGAAGATTTTAACACCAAAAAGAAGGGAGTGTTTTAGTAACTACTGAAAATAGTTAAAGTTAGCCGAACATGTAGTAGAATACACCATAGACTAAAAAAATAAAAAGTGCTTTAAACGTGCATGTGGTTGGAATAGACTTTTTCGTACATCATAATTCTTAGTTAATTACTTGTTTAACTCTTTAAAGAGTAAGATAAATCCGAATTATGTAACAATATATAGGTTGTACCGCGCTGTTCATCTCGGTTTTAGGACCCAATCAATATACCCCGCAATACTGGCGTGTATCACTTTTTCTGAAATCCAGATTTTCCACTTACTATCTATTTTGAGGTACGGCCTACCTTTCTTGAGCAGTAACAACCTATGGCTTATCTTCATTATTGAGGGACGTTTAAGTATCCACAATTCCTATGTCTAAACTCCATCTTCAAAATACTTAACTTAATAAGGACATTCAGTTCGTCAAAACATTGTTGTGTTGACATAGAATAGTTTTGCACAGAGGAAAGGAAATCATCGCTGTTTTTCGCGAGATCCAAACACACCACATGAAAGCACCCCGTTTAATGTTAAACCTGGTGGTACGTGAAGCAATCACTGGGCTTTAAAAAGTTAATGCAGTAACCCTGAATTCTTCTATTCGAGGGAAAACACCATAGGAGCCTTAAGGTAACCACTAACCTTCACCGAGTGCAAAGGTTAAGACTTCGTGGTACTTGACGTATATTTTCCCCAAACGCCTCTCAGAAGTGACGCTTAGGTACGAGGAGTGCTTCTACTTATTCAGCCTCGTCTCTTGCTTCCTTGTATTTTTATAATATCTTTAAATTCAAATTCTCTCTCCCTCTCTCTCTTCAAAACTCTGCTTGATATATGAAAAAGTGATTCAATCGAAAATAAAATACTAACCCGACAAACATGAAGATTCATCTATAGTCCTAGTGTACAGAAAACATGAGTACTGTTGCTTGCTGACATATTGACTCTAATATATATATACACATACATTTCTAGAACACCAGAAATGCTAACACACCTAAGTCAATATTACCTGGTGTTGTAATATTCGCCTGTTATTTTACGTTGTATAGTCAAGCAATTGAACGACTTTTTATCTCATTTACTTTCGACACACGAGCCGGGATAGTGCTGTCGGTAGAGAGGCTGTACTGTGGGAATGACGATATGGTGAACAATTCCCGGCTAGTTTTCTCTTCTCCAGAAATTTCAGACATACTATGCGTCTCACCCCGCCCCAATCCAACCTCCTATTCAAAGGGTACCAGATGTGACTTCCCCTGGGATAAAGCGGCTACAGTCTGAGACTGACTACTCTTGTACACATACTTCCGAGGTTGAGAAGTGAGAGGAGCTATACCTGTACAGCCCTGTATGCCTACGTCGCATGCACAGGGAAGACCTTACCCTTCACTTTTAGGCGCGTTCGTAAAATTGCGAAAAGCGACTGTTAGTTTCCTCATGTCTATCTGTCCGTCAGTACGTCTGTACAACCCTCCGTCCGACCTTTCCTGGAAAAAACTCGGTTCACATTGGACGGATTTTCATGAAATTTGATATTTCAGCATTTTTCGAAAATCTGTCAAGAAAATTCAACTTTCATTAAAATCCGACAGGTATAACGGGTATTTTACATGAAGACAAATATATATTTTTATAATATCTTGCTCAATTCTTCTTATAATGAGAGATGTTACAGATAAAAGTTTTACACATTTTATGTTCAATAATTTTTCCTCGAAAAATCTTACAGTTTATAAGGTAATGTGGAAATACATTGTACAGTCGGACAGACCACTGGTGACTGTATAATACGGCGCATGCACATTGTAAGATGGATAACTAACGCTACAGGCACAAACTCAGAATATGTAATGCTTATTGCTTTTGAGTGCACGAAAACACTCAGTGGTAAGGTTTGCGTACCTTGCTCGTTTTGTAGCTTCTGTATTGTTTCTGTGTAATTGAACAAACGATATTACGTAATTCAAATCTGGCAAAAAGGAATATGCAAATTAATATCGATACCTTATTCCCAGCCTCACATCCTGCAGTCTCCAATGAAGACGTTTCATAAACATTATTTTGATACCTCCCATCTGTGAAACACTCCATTAATATCGACAAGGAGCATAGTCCTTCTTGAGAAGCTGATAGTTTCTTAACTAGTAAAGAAATTCCCCTCGTTTTATGAAATACTGAAGTTTCATTAACACATTCATAAGAGCCAGCCAGATCAATCCAGACTATGCCTCCATCCCGCTTCGTGAAGATTATTTTCCATTGCGTACCTCCTACGAAAGGCTTATTTCAAGTCGGCAGCTTTTTGTTATGGCCTGTAACATTATACATTTGTAGGTCGAGAAGTCGTTACCACCTTGTGCAAATCCCAAGCTGGAAGACCACTCCTTTTCGGCTGTCCGTGACTGCTTATTCAATACATTCGCAGCTACCTTCCTTGCTGGAGAACTTTCCTGCATCCGCAGACTGAGGAGGTTCGATGTCGTTGTGACATGGACCCGCTTACCATGGCTATCTACAACCTCATAGGATAGGCGTTTTAGGTATGACGAAATATAGAGGCTTCTTCGCCGTGGAAAGACAGTATTAAATATTCTTAAGTGTATGTCTGTAGCCCCAGTCATCCAGCACGCAACGCGCTTGCGTCGTATTTTATTGTCACCTGTGGCCCGTCTGTTTCTTTCATACATTCCCACATTATCTCATAAAAGGCAAGTTTCTCGGAAAAAAAGAAAGAAAATAAGGTTGTTGAATATAAAATGTGTGTTTTGATTTTCTCCATAACTTTGCGTGAAACATTTCTCATTCTAAGAAGAATTCAGCGAGGTATTATAAATGTACATAAATCTTCGTGTATAGTACGACTTATTCTTACCAGATTTTAATGAAAGTTGAATTTTCTCGACAGACTTTCGAAAAATCCTCAGATATCAAATTACATGAAAATCCGTCCCGAGGGAGCCTAGTTTTTCCATGAGGATGGACAGTCAAACGGACAGACATAAAAAAGCTAATAGCCCATTTTCGCAATTTTGCGAATGAGCCTATAAACAAAAATATTTTTCAATATATCACCGTTATTTGCACCCTGAATTCCCCTACTGATTTGTCACCTGACACACTTTGTACGTTTAGATTTTCTCGACCTGGCACAGAGATTCGGTTTGTAGATCGGTAACCACAGCGTGATTATTTGTCACCAGCAAACAATTAGGTATCTCCATGGGGCAGAACTTTTCTTGGGAAGGTTATAGTTCCTCTCCTAATCAAGAAATTCCTCGCTTTTCATGGAACTCACAATGTAACTGCGGCTTTAAAAATAGCCACTGGTCCGCATCCTAAGCCAGATAATTCAGTCCAAGCCCGTTCCACCTATTTCTTATGTCCATTTTAATATTATCCTCTAGTGTTCGCGTAAATCTTCCAAATGGTCTCTTTCCTGCAGGTTTCGTCACCAAAAACCTGCATTTCTCTTCTTTCACATACATTCCACCTTTTCCACCCTTTCTCCTCGATTTGATCAGTTTAGTAATACCTGGCGAGCAATACAAATCACGAAGCTGTGAACGATTAAGAAATTATTATAAATATTTCAAAATTCTCATAGGCATGCATTTGGATATTCTTGACGTAGCCTAAAAGAGCACGAATCTCAGGTTCATTGACATATCATTATTTCGCACAAACAGATTTAGTTTGTGGAGTTATAACATCAAAGTATGTGCCTGCTACTACAATAACGTAGGAACAAGTGGAAGAATTTTATGAAAAGTTGTAAGCCCTTAGTCTTAGAGGTGTTCTCTCTGTTTTGCTATTTAATTTCTCAATTTATGAAGCGTAGGCGTTGCGGCCGAATTCATGTGTGGGAGGGTTATTAACGCAAGTTAATGTAGGTTTCTTAAATTTAATTTGGCACTAAATATACGGCAATTGAAATATTTTTAGGGTTTGCTTATGTGAAATGTAAAAGGAGGAAATATAATTCCTGATTTGACTTCCAATTTAATGGAGGTATGTAATTAGCCCATTGAGCTTGACGTGCAACACCTGTTAGGGCATACAAGCAGTTACAGATGTACAAAATCTACTAATTACGGATATGAGAGCAAATTTTTTTGATGACAGTCAAGTAAGTGGACATACGCCTGCGTAAATTATGGACAGATTGTAGCATTAAGTGTTATAATTAGTGTAACTGAGACCTGCACAACATACGGCTTCTGATTACATTTGGAATTATGAAGGCTGTCCAAAAGATTTTGCAAAGCAGTTCTTTTATGGCTAGTATTTTATTACGTGATCCTTCGAGCATACTGAATAAGTAGGTGAATGTGTGACACATAATTCTTTGGCATAAACTCCATAAACAGCCTTGCCCCAACGAGAAACAAGTTTGTATTTTACACTCGCAGATACTTCTTCACTTCAGTAACCTCGTCATGAGTCCCATACCTTTACCCACAGTTGGAATCTTTGAGGGTGCTCAAAAGAAGTGGAAATCTGAGTGAGGAATATCTTGGCTGTGTGGTAGGTAGGCAAGAATATTATGTCCGAGTTTTGCTTTTGCCTCCTGTGTTTTCAAACCTGTAGGTGGTCGTGCGTTTTCGTGTTGAAGGAGGGGTTCAGCACCATTTGGAAGGTCAACTCTCCTGAAAAGCTCCTGCTAGGTTTCGAGTGTGAATGTAGAAATCTGGGTTGAAGATATGACCACGTGGGTTAATGTCTATGCCTGAGTGACCGCTGTTGTTGGCTGGCCAGATCAACTTGACATTTTTGAAGCCAAACTAGCCGTTTCTCGTGTTCTTATCAACAACATTGACGTTTAATTTTTTAACAGCTTTTGAATATTCATGACTAATTCCTTCTGTCACAAGAAAGTCAATAACAATCCGATGTTTAAAAGCACGTCACACTACCACGCTAACTTAACAACCATCTACGCATACGTGAGAAAATACATTGTTTCGCGGCACTGAAGTAGCACGCGGGACATTCAGAATTACACCAAGGAAAAAAATGTTAATCTTGAATGAAGGACAGAAAATGTTGCAGAAACTTTTAGGCAATCCTCGTATTATTTATTTTTTAACACAGTTTGAATTTTGGAAAGTTGGAAATTATGTCGCCGTCGACATTGAGTTTTTAAAATTGTTACTCTGATGAGCATGTAAAAGCATTCTCTGCCATGAACATGAATAAAAACCAGGAATGTTCTTCTCTGACTGATGATCATTTAGAGAGATGTCGAAAACATCCATCTCATATATGACCCCCGAATATGAAAAGCTTTTGCCGAAAAGAGGTGTAATTTCTGTCATTAAGTTTGCAAAGTTACTAGGAAAAACACAGATGTTTTCTTTCATCGGAAATTTTCTTTTTATTTCTCAATAATTTGAAATTAAAAATAAAATAAATAGGTAAATCTTATTTTATTTAATTAAAAAATGTTAATAAACTACCTTCCTAGGAATCTGCACAGCAATTCGCTTCCCTTTTCTTTGGAGTAATTTGTCTCTCTCTTCTCTCTGAGTTGTGCTGGCCTGCTTCAGATGACGGGAGTGTTTGAAAGAAAGTTAATTCGAAATTTCTTCTTAAATTTGGCCAAAGAGTTAAGACTTCCTGCAGCATACTAGCACACCGCGTATCAGTAACTGGAAGGAGTTCTGTATATCCATTCACTTATTGTGACCGCCATCAACACTTCATAAATAAAAATACATAGAGTAGTCTCTCCCCTGAGAAGCTGGTGGTCGCTGAGCTAGTCAAGATGCTTCTTATGTTCCATGAAACCAGAAGATTCATTACCTCGTTCGTGAGATTCTGCCAGTTGACCCTATCCTGAGCCACATTAAAACACTCCATAACATTATTTCTTTCCTTCGGATTCATCTGTGTATGGGCACCCAGATCATCCATCTGGCTTCTTCACGACTGGTTCTCTAGTTAAATCGTGCACTAATTCTCGCCCATCCCTTACTTGACAAATGTATTATTAGCCTCCTCTTACTTTCCGATAAAGGTTTCATTGATGAGATAAACTTTTTGACCCAGACTGTACGGAAGATGAGATCATATAGTATAGCTTTGCCACCCACCTGTCAGTTCTGCCACTCTTCTAACTTCTTCGCTCCACCCTACACACATTTGCCGATGTCTGGTTTGCTAGGCCCAAAAGTGTTAGGGGAGAGACGTAGGCAGCCAACGTGTTGAAAGGTTATCCATGTTTGCTAACTCAACTTGCTTGTTGCTTTGCCACCTTCTCACTTCCACGTCTGAAATTGCTACTCTCTACCCCACTTCGAAGGACACTTCACATTCGTGCGTTCCTGCAAACATGGTGCACTCAAATTTTTAAACTTTTATGTATGGGTTATGGGTGTTTTATCGTTGCTATGAGTTCATGTTCTTGACACTGCAGACCAGAAATGGAGGAACTTATCAAGTCGAAAATTTCACTTCATGATACGGAGACGAAGTTATTTCCGTACATGTGACGTGTGGCTCACGTAAAAACAAGGTAGTATAGTTTGATGGGCCGTGCTGCTTCTGTATAAGAAAAATGTGTATCTAGTTACGACATAACTCCAAAGTTATGCACCCGGCCTCTCGTCTGGCAAGTCAGGGCACTCTATGTGGGGTTTGTGGTGGATATGCGACTCTGGGACAATTTCTTTTCCGAGAAAAGTGGGTTTTACCTTTTCACTATTATTCCACCGATACTCCGTACTCATATTCCATTTATCCGTCATCGACGCTTTCAAATCATTGGTACTGACTGTACTGAATGACAAAATATTTCTTTGTCCCTAGGAATGTCACTGTGTGCACTTCATTCCTCTTACTCCGAGAAGTTTCACAGTTCATGGGTTTCTTTAAACTTCACACTGAACACAACATTAAAATACCAAATGGTGTCTTATCTCGAAACCCATTTTAGCTACTGTAACTCCTCGCAAAACGCGGTTTTGCTCAGTATGATTTTGGTTATAAATAGTTTAAAATGATTGCGTGTATCAGGGGGTGGGAAATTTTGCCTAATGCTGAAAAATTTAAATACGCTAAGCTAAACGTGGATGGTTTCTGTCTCAACTGCTGCGGAACGTGGCAGCATTAGCTACCCCATAAGAGTGTAAATGTTTACTGTCCAAAAATGTAGTATATCAAGCGACTGAGAGAGGGGTCCTTAAGCGTCAGCGTTCACGTAACCATACTGTTCCCATAAAAATTTTGCGTAGCTGGGGTTTGTCCATCACACTGCTATCGATCCACTTAACCTCGTGTTGGACGAGGGATCACTGTGTTCTTATGTAACTGATTCTGTTACCGCAATAATATCCTTACAACTTTCCAGAAAATTACAAAAACTGAATTTTAGTCATTTGTCGTACTTGATGCAAGACCCGGCAAATAATTACATTAAAAGGAACCTCAGGCATGAGAATAAAAAATGTCATTGGAAGGTTAGAAAGAGAGGTATGAGACAGCTACGAATTGTATTCTGTAGCATGTACCTTGAAGTACACTATCGCTTTAATAATGCGTCTTAATAAATTGGTTGTAAGCGAACTTGCGGCTGGACCATTTCCATTTCCATTAGGTTCCAATTTACGCTGAATTCTTGTGTCGTGCGATTCGGATGGTCTGATTTTTGTTCATTGACTTAGTGTTTGTTTTATCTGCTTTTGAAGTAAAATATTACTTTGTTGTAACGTTTTGCAATTTAATGTTTTGCCATAGTTTATATCTACCGGGGGAGGGGGTTTAAAATATTGTTTTATTTTTTGGAATTTTATTGTGACGTACCTTGTGTATCATAGTTCAATGAATATTATTATTTATTTTTACTTCCCGACTTTAAAGTAGTTATGGTTTTTCTTAGTTACTGTTTCAGCAGTATTAATGATAAATTGTTGGTAGTGAAATGTTATTCGATTTCAGTTGTTCCTGGTTTCTCAAGAAATGAATTTAATTCATAGGTCTTATATAATTTTTATTATATATTTATTTTTATTTAGTGTTAAGATTAAGAGATTGGCTTTTTTATTCTATTCTTATTATTTCTTAAATTTAGTTTTGTGGATTGTACGCTGATTTTCAATTGGATTATATTAAAATTTTATTTGTTCTTTTAGTCTATTTTATTATTATTTATTTATTTATTAAAATATTTTGTACCTTGGTTTGTTGTGCAGTTATTGTGTAACTGTTAGTGGCAATTTCTTTTTAGGAATTAGCAAATCTTAATGACCGCCTGCTTAACAAAAACCTAATTTCTCCTAAGTGTTTGAAGTATGGTCTACCCGCTGACATTTTATGAAGGGTCACAGTACTTTCAGCCTAGTTTTTCCGTGCGGATGGACAGACGAGCGGACGGGTAGACATGGCGAAGCTAATAGTCGCTTTTCGAAATTTTGAGAACGCTCTTAAAAATTATAGGCTTTGATGGCAGTTCTCTTGAATTTCGAAAAGAATTCATGTTTACTCGTCGCTCAATATTTCATGACGCCTGCAGTCAGGGAGCAAATATAACCCTTATTAGCAAAATTACTACTCGAAATACGTCAACGTAAGGGAGCGTGCAGTTGCATGCATAATTATATGTATTTATTGTGCTCAAATGTCAAAAGTCAGGGGATGCGAGGACAGCCTTGTTATTTCATAGCCACACCTAATATTTCATTATATTACCTGCATTATCCATGCCATTTAACACAGAATGTAAGCAGTAAATATCATGACGCATAGATTTTTGGAGTTATTTTATTTTTCAAGGGCGGTCTCACACCTCAGCAGGTTTGTCGGCTGTAGAGACTTGGATTCATTAGGGTAGCATCTGTGGTGTAAAATGGCACTGAGGTAGTTTCCTTTTGGCACCTCGGTGTTTCCACACCAGTTATAATTTCACCGATGTTTCATATTCATGTATCATTAGGATCCTGTAAATGCGCCAATTTTGAGGCCAAAATATTTTCACCCCAGTCCTGTAGGTAATTAAGTAGACGTACGGCCACTCTGGGCGGTTGAGTCCAAGGGTTGACAAAACTGGTGGCCAAACAAGAGTTTTAAATGAAAAAGAATTTGATCTGTTGCGATCAACGAATTTTAAATTACTTTACTAATTGAAAGGAGAATCAATAAATGATTGTTCCTTTGAGTTTATAATTGCTGTCCGAGGATTACTCATCCCAAAACCTAGATACGCCATTGAATTTATATTTTGTTTTCTCAACAAAAAAAATGCGTTAAGAAGTTCTGAACACTGTTCAGGCATCCATCTCGCATATGCAATATAGCTTCAGTATGCTATTCTGGGTAGCGTATTGTCATTGTGCCATCCTCAGTACTATCCTGTCTACGTAGAATTCTCCAAAATTTGGGAAAATAATGCATCTAACCATCGATATTTGAATTTCAAACGACTGGACAGACACAGGAAATTGAATGACTGCATTCCAAAGGAAAGAGAAAGCAGCTAAACGCGTACACTGTGTAACCGGTGGGAAAAATTATTTTGTTAGAAGGTCCAAAATTATTTTCTGAAATGTAGGAATACATATGTTTCCGAATGAGGGAGGTCAGAAGAATCTGATAAGGGATACAAAAGCTCAGGGGGGTAGCAAAGAGAAGGATGGTTACAGGGCACAGAGTGAGAGTCATGTGTGAAGTAGGATAGACAGGTAACTGAAGAAAGACAAGTAGAGGTTAGGACAGGGTAGAAGGTGCGGTAAGCATTTACAAAAGAGAATTCTAAATATTACGTATTTGTCAACGTCAAGTTTAATGGGGTTTTGAAATCTGCTGGGACAGCCAAAATTCGATGGTTTGACACTTTTTCGAAATGTAAATCACGAGGGAGTGGATACCTTTTTAGTTACGATAGCACATTAAAAATGTTCAGTAGAAGACTTTATTCGGGGGTTACATATGTTAAAAGATATCGCGCCAGTCATTAGGAACCAATGGGAAGAAAGAATACAAAATTTTAAAGTTTTCGGCCTATTACGTGACTGCTAAATTTACAGGGGACCAATCAGACTAGTTACGCAAATTAAAGTAGGGGGGATTTTGAAACAGGGAATCTAACTTCGCATATTGTAGCGAACGAGACACAAAGTTTTTCGATTGTCGTAGGAGGAGGACGTGCGTGTACATCGCTCCAGATTTAGGCCAGATTAACAGAATAAATTAGATAATTAGAAACTTATAAATGTTCTAAGGGGGTACAGATTTAAAAAATTTATATTAAATTGGACTTCATAGGTATTACCAAGTTTCGGACAATATAATTTTATTATTCCTTAAAGGTTAATATACAGTGAATACGCTACGTGAGAGAGTGATAACTTGTTACGTTTATCGTATGCAATGAGAACTTGTAGCAATAGCGCCCATTAACTAAAAGAAAATCACAACAGATTCTCCAGAATAGCAGTTAAACCCAAAATCGTATTAATAGTTCATCACCACCAAGCCCATCACACTCAACCACGGTAGTCCTTGAAAATTAGGTCTAACCGAATGAGCGAGAAAGGTTGAGCCGGACGGTTGTAACTGTTAGTACTTTAGATTAAATATTAGCCCAACTTAGCTGACCGCACAAATGAGGAATAAACGTGTCGGTAAAGGTAAGCACAGGGGATTATTTCGTTCGCAGTCCTCATTGTCTCCATAGCCTAACCAGCCTTCGTCTTTGTAAGTATATTTTCGGAAAACTGGTAGACTAACGAAAACACAAGGAGAAATACTGTGGTGTGTTCTGTGCGTTTCCTTTGCTCAAAGCAAGTCCCGCTGTACTGGAATGGTGTTCGGGTGTGAATGGGCCTTCACATCGTACGGTCCTCCTTACTTCAAGCCAACCTGTTCACATTAGTTTACTTGATGAGCCAGCATCCTGCGGAATCATTTTACTTAAGTTCGATGGTCTTATGCCATAGATTTAGAGTGAAATTCAATGTGAAAGTTTTACGCACTCTAAAATTGAAATTAAATGTACCAACAGTTTTCATTTAAGTTGGACCGTCTCGTAAATGTAGAACCCTTGCTACTGTCCACGTATTTCTACAGTATTTGTAAGTGTTATTGAATAGCTTCACCCAGTAAATAAAGAGATTGTTCCTTACTTATATATTTCTCATGGAATTTGTATTTTGGAAGTTCCGCTGGGAAACTTTCATGGGCTGGGTTCATCTGGCTTACATTAATGACCAGTTTCGGATTTTTGTGGAAATCCATAATGAACTTATTTCACAAATGTCAGCTGGATAACTTTACGTTTTTAAGTATTTACTCTACTGCGCCCAAATAATAATTCTCATTCCGTTCAGTTATATACTTACGGTACACTGACTTCATAGCATAATGGTTACTCGCAACGTAAACACGATTACACAAAACAAACGTACCAGCAAATACAAGTCAGAAAATCAGAAAATACGAAAGAATCGAAATGAATTAAAACCTTCTACTTAATAATACTGTTACATCTGCTGCTAAGGCATTTTTTTAAAATTTAAAATGTAGAATGGGCATAAGCTAAACCGAATCTAATTAAGGTACAAAATTTAGATTCAAAGTAACACAATAGAATGCCATTCACAACTGTAGTTATTTAACAAAGTTTACTGAGAAAATACCAGCTTTATTAGAGATTTGCTTGGCAATTAAGTACTTTTATCTTAATATTTCTATAATGGTTGAAGTAAGAGGCTTGGCTGACATAAGTGATTTTAGGTAGTGGCATCTCCTTTGATACGTAACAGTAGGTACAAATGCCAAGAGAGGGCGCGATCACGACTGAAGTTATTTAACAATGTTTAATACCAATTTTTTAAAACACGTCGACCCTTTTGTCAAAATTAGTAGCTGATGTTCATGTAGTAGAAGGACAGTTGTTCATAAACGGCGGGTATTAGATGTAGAAAAAAGGACAATATTTGAAACCAATATAAATATTGATAAGAAACAGGGCAACTAAATGACGTGATAAGTGGGTCCCTGTCACCGCGGCATGGCGCGTCCTCAGGTAGCGGATAGAGGAACGGCCTCCAATATGGAGGGTAGCTGCAAATATATTGAATAAGCAGTCGCGGACAGCCGACAATGGGTGGTCCTCCAGCTTGGAGGTTGGGCGAGATGCTAACAACTCCTCACCTTAAAAACACATCTTGTTACGAACCGTTTATAAAGAAAGTCTCGGACCTGGACTATACTCTGGTACGACCTACGCAACGAAAAAGGGATATGAGATTTGTTACTTCGAATGTTAGGAGCCTGTAGAGGACAGGTTCACTTACAGCAGCAGCAGCCAGGGAATTAGCAAGATATAAATCAGATGTAGCTGGTGTGCAGAAGGTTAGGTGGAACAAAGGAGGCACGGTAAGAGCAGGGAATTATAATTTTTTCTGTGGAAAAGGAAACGAAAATCTTCAATTGGGAACAGTTTTTTTTGTACACCACAGGTTAGTATCAGCAGTTAGGAGAGTAGAGTTTCTTAGCGATGGGTCGTCATATATATAGTTCTGAGGGTTCGCAGGTGTAATATCACTGTTCTGAATGTGCATGCACCAAGTGAGGAGAAAAGTGATGATTCAAAAGACAGTTTAATTAGGAATTACAGCAGGTTTTTTCATCATTTTCCTAAGTACCATATGAAAATCCTTTTAGGAGATTTTGTTGCAAAAGTGGAGAGAGAGAATATTTTCAAACCGACAATTGGGAATGAGTGTCTACATCAGGATAGTAATGATAAAAGTTATTAGAATAGTAAACTTGGCTACATAAAAAATCTAGTTTTTAAGAGCACGATGTTCCCGCACCGAAACTTTAATGAATACACATGGATCACTCCTGATGGAATGATCCACAATCATATTGATCACATAGTGATAGAAAGGAGAAGGCATTCGAGTATACTAGATGTACGACGTTTCCGGGCAACTAACTATGATGCTGATCACTGTCTGTAGGTTTCAAAAGTTAGGGAACGATTCACAGTAAGTAAACAAAAAGCAGAGAAGTTTGATGGGGAAAGATTTACTCTCAGGAAGCTAAACGAACTGGAGGTTAGGCCACAGTATCAGACTGAGATTACAAGCAGGTTTGCAGCTTTGTAGAACATGAGTGATGACGAGGACATAAATAGGGCTTGGTAGAACTTCAAAGAGAATATCGAAACCTCAGCTAAAGAGGGTCTAGGTTTGCACGAATTGAAGCAGCATAAACCATAGTTTGATTATGAATGTTTAGGTTTTTTAGATCAAAGGAGGCAGGCTAAAATGCAGTGGGTACAGGATCCAAGCCAAAGCTCTGCAGATAATCTAAACAATGGAGGACGTGCAGCTAGCAGACATTTCAGAAACAAAAAGAAGGAATATCTGAAAGCTGAATTTGAGGAACTTGAAAATAACAGTAAGACAAAAATTATTAGGGACTTGTATAGGGGCGTCAATGAATGTAAGAAAGGTTACTAGCCTACAACTCCTACAGTAAAGGATGAGGAGAGTGATTTGGTTGTAGACTCCCGCAGTATTTTGGCTAGGTGGAGGAACCATTTCTTTCAGCTACTGAATATACATGGGGTTAATGATGTTAGGCAGACAGAAATACACACAGGAGAACCACTAACGTCTGAGCCAAGTACCTTTGAGCTTGAATTGGGTATTGAAAAGCTAAAAAGTTACAAATTACCAGGTATTGATCAACTCCCAGTAGAATTATGGCAGGAGGTAGATCATTTCGCTATGAGATCCACGGACTTGTTTCTATTTGGAACAAGGAGAAATTTGCCTGAGGAGTGGAAGGAGTCGATCATTTTTCCTTTCTACGAGTATAAGAAGGGCGATAAAACAAATTGTATTAATTTTAGGGGCATATCACTTTGCCAACTACGTACACAGTTATATCCAACATCCTGCTGTCAAGGTTAACTCCATAAGCAGAGGAATTTATTGGGGATCATCGACGTGGATTTCGACGCAAGAGGTCAACTACTGGTCATATATACTGCATTCGTCAAATACTTGAGAAAAAATGGAAATACAACGAAGCAGTGCTTCAACTCTTTATAGACTTCAAAAAAGCTTATGATTCCGTTAGGCGGGAGGTCTTATATAGTATCTTAATTAAATATGGTATCCCCATGAAATTGGTAAGGCTAATAAAAGTGTGTCTGAATGAAACGTATAGTAGAGTCCGGGTAGGCAAGAATTTGTTTGACACGTTTGTAATTAAGACTGGTTTGAAATAAGGACATATTCTTTCGCCATTGCTTTTCAACTTTGCTTTAGAGTACGCCATTAGTAGGGTTCAGGTAAACCAGGATGTATTGAAATTAAATGGAACACATCAAATTCTGGTTGATGTTAATGATGATATTAATAAATTAGGAGGAAGCGTACATACTATAAAGAAAAACACAGAAACTTTATTAGTTGTTAGTAAGGAGAGTGGACTAATGGTAAAGGCTAAAAAAACTAAGTACATGGTCATGTCTCGAGATTAGAATGCAGGACGAAGTCACAGTATAATGATTGATAATGGCTCCTTTGAAATTTTAGAAAGTTCAAATATTTGGGAACAACCGTAACAAATCAAAATTCTATTCATGAGGAAATAAGAGCCGACTGAAGTCAAGGAATGCTTGCTATCATTCAGTGCAGAATCTTCCTTCTTCCAGTTTGCTATCAAAAAATACGAGATTAAGATATATAGAACTACAATTTTGCCTTTGTTGTATGAGTGTGAAACTTAGTCGCTCACATTGAGGGAGGAGCGTAGGCGGAGAATGTTTGAGAATACGGTGTTGAGAATATTTGGGCCTAAGAGTGATGGGGTAACAAGAGAGTAGATAAAACTACATCATGTGGAGCTTAATGATCTGTACCCCTCACCCACTCTTGTTCGGGTAATAAAATCGGAAAGAATAGGATGGGCGGGGCATGTGGCGCGTTTGGGTGAGAGAAGAGGCGTATAGGGGTTTTTGTTGGGAAAACCTGAGGGATAAGGTACCATTTGGAAGACCCAGGCGTAGATGGGAGGATAATATTAAGATGGTTTTTGAAATGGAATGTTGGGTTATGGACTGGAGCGAGCTGGCTCAGAATAGGGACATGTGACGGGAACTTTTGACTGCGGTAATGAACCGTCGGGTTCCATAAAATATGGGGAATTTGACTAGCTGAAACCGGTTAGCTTTTTAAACGGACAGCTCTTACCATTACACTTAACTTTACTTACTTACTCCATGGAGCAGAGTACTTCTTGAGAAGCTAACTGGTTCTGCAGCTAGTCAAGAAATTCCCCGCATTTTTGGAACTCGAAGGTTCATCACCGTACTCACAAGTGCCCGCCACCTGT
>JGI20166J26741_10406670_pt1 | contig 16098 bp, 8 predicted proteins | sample TergutCu122P5_FD_26741 | JGI IMG/M metagenome (IMG submission 26741)
CCGCATCACCACACTAACTTTTTACATTTTTAACAAATTTTAAAATCAGTGACTTCAATAAGGAATATACGAGCTCCCTGAGGATGATCTGAATGAGATCAAAACATGTTGGAGCTTTTTTAAGTGTTTTAATATGAACATTTTAGACTACTATTTTATTGTATATAAAAGTGCATTAGTTGGTATATAAAATTCAGTGAATCAAAATGCACGGTGAAACAGTGAAATTTGTTAAGCTGTAGTTTGGTGGAATCTGGTTCTGATAATGCAGATTTGATCATCACAACTACCAAATGCAATAAACAGTGATTTATAATGTGTGACTTAAGCTGATAAGGTTTATCTACATTTTATGTTAAATTATTTTATTTCTAATGCCAAATGATGGAAAGCTGTATGGATAAGATGCAGTAAAGTACACTAGAATTTTAGTGTGACACTTTGTAAGCATTTTAGCCTCATATATCTTTAAGCATTGTCTAATGGTCATCTCTTGCATTAAAATAAAGATACACGTCATAGTTTTTAAACAATAGTAATACCAGCTGTTAATTGGATGGATTTTGAGTCTCAGTGCAAGAAACAGAGAACAGTTCTAAAATATTCCATTACATCATCTACCTTGCTGCTGCATCGAAGGTAAGGTGGAGGCACAAGAGCATGAAATGCAAACATTTAAATCACTTGAGAAATGCTTTCACTGTACTGGCATGATATACAGATGTGATGCTTATAGGGTCAGCAGTTAAGATCAACCAGAAATGTACCATATTTTACTTTACCTGGAACTGCATTCATCTGCAGGGCATGCCAGAGATAAAGCGTGACATGATTTAAAGAGTTTCATGATCTTCATTAAAGAGTTTGCTTTATCTTTGACATGACCCTTAGCAATATCAACATACACAAACCCAGCATTAATCAATATTAAATCATCATAAATTCACAGGTCTGTGTATTACCAACATGGCTGCATTAGAAGCATTGGGTTCAAGCCCCTTGTCATAATATTCAACACCCACCACCCTGCTGTGCAGGGACACATGCCACAGGGTACAGATATTTCTGCAGCCAGTGGTGGCGCACTTGAAGCTTTCATCATTCTGAAGGAGTGGGCCACCATTGGCTTTCATAAATGAGTGTGCATGAGAAATGTTAAGCAATAAAGTAGTAATGTGTCTGATTCCTCGTCTTGTTTTAAACAGGTGTGCCAGAGAAATATGGGATCCCACAGTGAACTTCTAACATTATTGGTATTAATTACTATATGTTCTTTTTATTTAAAATAATAATATAGAGGACATGTCAGGGTCCAGTGTGGAATGTCATTACCACTGTATGCAAGAGCATGGAGAAAGTCAGGTTCAGAAACCAGTATCTTCCCAATCAGAATGAGTGTTTCACTTTACATGTTTTAACAGATTTTCCTAATTCATTTGGCTGTAAAATGAATATATTTGTATGTTAGATGTCATTTGAGAGTATATTATCTGTTGTATGTTCTACATGTGTATGGAACAAGGCTTTTCTTACTTGCTCTTGCAGAGAATGTGACTAGTTTAGGACCTCATGTGAACTGCATCCATACAAACATTCATCACACATGAGATAATGATGTGATTTGTTTATTAGTTATAGTTCACTAATTTGATTTGTGGGGAATTTGTTTTCAAGGGAAAGAAGATTCAAAATCTGAATAAACATACAAAAATATGGTAGCTGTACTTCATACAAGATATTGGGTAGATAGGCACTAGTCTTTCTAGCTTCTGGCATATGCTTTCAATGGTAGTGGCATCTGGAACAGCTGGAAGTTGTCTGTCCTTTGGATGTGATCATTGCTGTTTGAAGGCTCAACTGCAGGACAGTACTGAAAGTTTGTCCCTCCTCCTGAATGATATGCTGTGTTGTGGCTGTGCAGAACAAGATAAATGCTTTGGTTGTCTTCATAGCATCCACATCTGCTGCTTCTGTATCACTGCTGCTTGTCAGAGTTGTTGCTAGACTGCCTCCAAAAACTGATAATGGGAGTGGGGTGGGGGTACAAACATGGAATCCTGTGAGCAGATTTACTTATGTTACACATTTTTTCTTAGTCTTGGCTTTGTCACAACTCATGCTAGAGCTTTGATTAGGGTGCCATAGATTAGTTTAGCTTGCTATGTAATGTGCAGTCACAGTAAACATTGTCAATATGCATGTGTCTGCCATATGTACCATCTTCCTAATCAATAGCATATTTGATTTTTTGTGTGCCTGAAGTATCAAAACTCCAGCATATGCTGTAACCTGGGGCAAAATATATTTGGTGCTGGAGAATGGCAGTATTGTTTGCACGTTGATGTGGCACCAATGTAAATTGACACATGAACTGATCTCATTCAGACTTCTCAATTGGCAGTAGTTCATATGATCAATTTAAAATGTCTGTATATCTAGTTCTGTGTGACTTTTATTTGCAACCATTCTCAAAATGGCTTTGATTTTGAGAGTTTTACAACCATATTACATTAGTTTTCTGGGCTGCTTTGTTGAAGTGATCATAACAGTTTTTTACTGGAACCGCTTCTGAATCATGCAATTTTGCAGTAAATGGTTGCAGAGGAAAGTTAAATTGCATAAATAAAACTCTTACTCTTCTGGATGTAAATTACTTTATACAGATGGCCATGTAGAGTTCACACAGAACCAACAGGCAAATGCCTCAGTGTAAGAAGGTATAGGTTTCTTTGGACTTCATAAAGAGAAGTGGGATGACTACACTTGATTGCTGTTTGTACTGTTGGACTCTACTAACCACTTCTGTACAGCATTTCATACATCAAGATGTGCTTCAAGTTGTATACTTGCATTTGTTTGTGTGCAGGGTGACAAAAACAAACGGGAAACCTCTGGTCCAAATGAGATTGTGAGTTGCACAAACTGCAGTCCCAACCCATGTACACACACTGCTAACAACGGATGTGCTCCTGAGGTATGTTACAGTGAGCTTTCCATTATAAATATAAGAAGTGCTATTGTGATACACTGTAAGCAGCAAAAGCACCTATTCTTCTCTCAGGTTTTTCTTAAAATAAACAATACTGAAATTATTTATTTATTGTGGCAGTTTTAGAAACCTCTACTCCCATTGATTAAAAAAAAAAAAAGAATAATTACCAGAGGTTTTACTGGGGTTTTCTTAAAATAAACTCTAGTAAAATACTATCCCCTTATTTACCAATTTTCATGCACTCCACTGGGTTCTTCACTGACATATTAGTTCTTGCTCCTACACATTTCAGTGTTTATTAATACCATCTTCAGGGAGCTTCAATCAAACCATGGTTCCTGCACAATGCATCAAATGTTTATGCGCACTTTTTGGCCGTCTGTTAAAAATTGTGGTTTTCTCACAAATGTACCACTTTCTGTATCATTAAAGTTTTTCAGTTAAAATGTGTAACTCTTATCTTTTACTCTTTTACATGTTACATGTTTTGACAGAAAAATTTTAATGATACAAGAAGTGGTGTATTTGTGAGAAAACTGCAATTTTTAACAGTCAGCCAACAAGTACACATAAGCATTTGATGTGTTGTGAAGAAACCATAGTTGGACTGAAGCTCCCTGAAGGTGGTGGTAATAGACACCAAAACTCACAGGAACAAGAACTAATGAGTGAGTTAAGAACACAGTGCAGTGCACAACAGTTGGTAAATAAAAGGATAGTATAGAATATGGTGCATGGTGTACAATATTGAATTGTAGTGAGATATTAAAATTTATCGTTAGTTGTGGCAGTCTTACATGTGTGGTTTTTGTGTATCGACACATTTAAAAATAAACCCATGAGCCAAAATGATACTGCCCTCTGCAAACACTGTTGGATTTATTATGGAAGTTAATTACATGTGATTAAAAGGCAATGACTAGCCAGTAGCAGTAGTTTATTATGCCTATTTCTTACCAAAGCAGAAATATCGTACAATTTGTTTTTCTTATTATGCAGTATTAAAACTACAGTAGTATAGTGAAGTTAAAGTAACACAATTGTATGGTTTTTGTTTATATGAGCTTTGTATTTGTGAAATTGGACTTCTGTATCATTGTATTCTGTAAATAATAATAAAAGGGTAGCAAAGTTAAAACAAAATTTTTAATGTGGTGGTGTCTTTTATTAAGCAGACGACATGATTTGGTCCTTGTGCTGGGCGATCTTCAGGTCTAAACTCGGCTGAGACCAACAGTAGACACACTTTAGTGTTAATACACCGCATTGAGACTTCAACCGCACCCTCTGTGTTTAATATCATGGACTTTGTGACATGAATATTATCTTCTGCAACTGCTTTTAACACATGTAAACACCAGCACGCACACTACACCTGGACAACCTAAGAACAGGTCACGCCACAAACCTCTGCAGGCCTTGGCTGAACATGTGCCACTCATACGCTTATACCGCAGACGCCCAGCATTGGTTATGCCTAAGTCCACGACCACTGCTGACACACCTAGAATGGAATATCACCACTGGACAGGAGTGCTCTGCCACTACCCAATCACTGCGAACACTATGCTACAGTACACCTACCAGCTACAGATGTGTTCCCACGCCTACCTGGCAGCCCTACAGTGTTGCTGACCAGACTTTATTATCTGTGCAGCAATCTTGAACCTTCTCTGTACCACACACCATGCTGCCAGTCTACATCAGGCCCTTAGCTACCTTATGAATTATACCCCCTATACTGATGTGTATTATTGTTGTATATTTTCTAGCACTAGTTATAGCTTTACAAACACGACTGTACCAAAAAACAACGAGATCTCGTTGAGCTTGTAATGAACAACACATACTGTATAGTCTCCTCCGACATGCAAGTTTAGACCTGAAAATGGCCCAGCACAAGGGCCGAAACATGTCATCTGCTTAATAAAAGACACCACCTCATTAACAGTTGTGTTTTGACTTTGCTACCCTTTTATTATTTACATTTTTTACACAACGGTGATGTCACAACTCAACCTTGCATTCTATTTTACCAGTACCTAGACCTGTCATATATGTGTATATATATATATATATATATATATATATATATATATATATATATATTGGGTCTTGTAAGAGAGAAGGTTTGTGGCACTTTGTGTTAAAATCTAAAAGTGATTTTCAAATAAAATGAACTTTTATATGTCTTATTCTTATTAGCCATGTGCCCATCGTATGATGGGTGAGAATCACTTCTATATGACTGCTTTTAACAGATTTCTCTGTGTTATGAAGTTACAATCCATTAACTTTGGAAACTGTCAGACATGCCAACCCTGGTGTGGTACAAACCCACAATCTTGGCAACTAGTAACCATAGAAGACATGGTTTGATGTCACAGCTCAGTAACTACAGAAACTGGTACCTACAGCAGTGAAGTGTAATACATGCCAGTGTGTGACTCACATGAGGGGAGTAACTCAAATCTGGTATTTTGGGTATTGGGAAAGATAACTCTTTGTCTTCTTATAGGTGCGAAAGAAGGAACCTCCACATCCAATTCGAGTAGCGAAGACTATCGATGTCATTGCCAGGATCACATTTCCAACTGCCTATGCTGTCTTTCTCATCTTCTTTTTCATACACTACAAGGGATTCTCGTAAAACTAGTTGGAAATAAAACAAGTGTTCATGTAGTGTTGCCATCTCATGCACTGTCACACTACAGAATCATATACACATTGGCCTCTTGCACTAGGGCTTCTAGAATGTACAGTCACCCACAATTTATCAACACAGTTCAGTCTATCAGAATAAACCAGTCTGATGAAGACTCTATTATAGAGTGTAATTATCAATTATAATAATACTCTCTGAAGCAGTTTCCTAATGGGACATTGTTAATATTGGCAGTTGAGAAAAAGTAAGATGTGTTGAGGGATTGGTGGCATGCCTTGTTAGGTGTGTGGGTGACCATGATGTGATATTCTAATATTCTAGTCAAAAGATGTGATCATAGCAATACAAACTGATAACAGCCATGCTATTGTGGATTCCCCATATTTAAATGTAATTAATGAACTGTGTGAAACCCCCATCACTTACAAGGAAGATTATTTGTTACCAATACAGTGCTAGAGAGCATAATGTGTTTTGTGGTGGCTTCAACTATAAGTGGTGTGGTAGGCATTATTTTATTCTAAAGAAGACATTTTCAGAAATGAGTGTATAATGTTTGTTACTTGTTTTATTTTGTCTTTTCCATTGAGTATTTCTGTATGTTCAGCACAGTCTATGAACACTCATGTACTTGACCATATGGAGTTTTGCTTGAACAAATAAGGGTATGAAGTAGTTGAGGTGTTATGTAATGTCAAAACAAGGTAAGACTTACTGTCATATGGGAAAGAAGATTAATTTTATAATACTTTTTAAAAGGACTACGTGCCCATTTCATGAAACAGAAAAAAATAAGAAACGGGTAATGGGCCAAAATTTGTTCATAATGCAAGAAATTCCATTGCTTTTGCTTAACAGGTATAAGTGAGGTGATTTTTTCCCTCTCATATTTACCAAATGAAAATAATTCTGGTATATTTGTTTCTTAAATTTGTCCTCTAGCCCCTTCCCCCACTTTCCTACTCTCTAGTGTAGGTGCTACTTATTAGGTTAGTGAATGTTTGTTGGTAAGTGCCATATATTAGGTCATACCTTGTTTCTGAGATGGTTAGCATTTTGTAGTGATGTTCAAGATTTCCTATAGGAAATTAAATAGATTCCTCATCTTGAAAGTGATGTGCACTTTTTTAAATTGGTGATCTTCCATGTCAAAATGATATTCATACAGTTGAAACAGCGGGAAGTAAAGTCCAGTGTGATGAACTGTTCGAGTTGTTGTTGTTTGTGAAAGGGAAAAGTTAACATATTCCAACTGCTGCAAATTTTGTCAGCCTCCAACAGGGTCTTCATATATTACCAATTCTGTTGCTTGGAGCTACATCATTCAGTTGTTATCTGGTTTTAAAACTGCCTATATTGCTTGCATATTTTGTTTCACTGTTGATATTTTAGACATGATACATGCTAGACTGTTCTTGCATTTCTTTTACATGGCCAAGCCATCCCAGGATATTTTACAGATAGCACAGCAGCACAATATGGCAAGTCATCTTGCCATTTGTAACATTGTAAGTTGCAGTAACCATGGCAGCATAACTTAAGGCAGCATTCACAAATTTTTATAGAGTAGAATCTATATTTGATACCTGTACTCTTGCAAGATATAATTATTTGTTATAATGACCAATGTTTTGTGAGGTTTGAGGTTCTTGCAGCAGTACTGCTAAAGATTCAAGTGTTCTGGGATGTTATGCCATGTTGATTGGTAATGTCTTCTTCTTTAGGGTCAAGCAGCCTTCTTAGTTGCATGACCCTGAAGATGAAGGCTCTCTGGTCGTTTGAAGTGCCAGTTACTGTTCACAAGTCAGCACAGCTGAGCATCTGAGAAGACTTTAATCTTCAAATACTCTGATTTTTACATGAAACCCTTCTTTTCATCTAAATGTGTGGCAGCATTGGTTTTTCAAAACGGTGTCACAGAAAAACTGCATCTGCAATGATAGTCACTGATATTAAACTTTATGAATCCAAAAACATGAGCTTTTAGAATGTAACATTGTCATTTTTATATATATCGCTAATTTTATATTCCCAATCTCGAAATTTTTGTAATTTATGTCCCATCAGTATGTTAGGCTCAGTCATCAAAGTTTAGAGCAATTTTAGTGTAGCATGGGTTAAATTCTCACTCCCCACAGTCACTACCAAAGTTTACATGATGTTTGATGTAGCTCCTTGCAGCATCAGGTGTGGTGATAATGTTTGTATATCCCAGTCCAGTGCAGTGTGTATGCATGGTTGCAGTAACAGTTACTATGCTACAACACTGTCATAACATGTCAAAGCTGTTTCAGGAAAATTTATTACATCAATAATTGTGCCATTATAACTTTGAGCTGTCTATTACGTGAAATATATTTGGTTGCACACATGATATTTCAGATGGCCGGCTGTACTCCCATCCTTGAGTGACTGGTTATCAATATACTGACAAAACTTTTATTGTCTTTTTTATTGTAATATTATTGCCCATGTTTGGGACTGAACACACTGCTTTCTGAATACTAATTCAATACACCAGAGGTGGCCACAACTTGGCTCATGCATGTGACTGGTAGGGCTCACACAAATTGTCTGTTGAAAATAGTATTCATTTAGTTTACATACACACAAGGCTGACCGTGAATGATGTTTTAAACGATTTTCTAGAGGAAAGAGATTCATAATTAACTGTGACTAGCCTATTGTAGTTGGATGAACATAAATAATAAGCCACCAAAATGGAAAAAAAAATATTTATATGGCTTATATCTGTACCATTTGATTTTAATATTTTTTATTGTCTGTACACAACAAACAGTGAAGTGTTTAAAATACTTTATGACATTCATCATACCCATAGGTTTTCACAGCCTCTGTCTAATGTGTAACTTCAGATCTTGGGTTGGGACTGCATTGTGTTGAAGCTTTTCCAGTGTTTCAGCACACAATTCACTCACCATCTTCAGGACGGAGGAGATGGAAAGAATGTGTGGCCCAATATGTAGGTTTTGCAGTGTGAGAGTGATACTACCACTTACTGAGAGGCTATGGGTTTGTATATAAAATTCTCCCAGTGGAGTAAATGTGAGAGTGTGGAGTTGCATGCTATCCAGTGAGAAGGGGTGTTGTGTTTAAGAAGAATATGTGGACGAAAAGAGATGAAAAGTAGGCTGTACTCAATGTTTATCCATCTTAATTTTTGAAGTTGTGAGGGTGTTTGTCTACTTAAGTGCCATCCCAGATGATGCATTGACAGTAAGTACTGAAGTTTCAGTACTTCTTGTTTGTTCAATTTGATGTTGTATTTAGTGTCATTGGGATATTTGATTACTGTGAATTTCAGTCACCAACACTCCACCAAGACCAAACGTGGCATAAAATGTAACAAAATAGAAGTCTGGTAAATATTGTTGGATCCAGTCACCAGGGAAGAATATGGCTACAGATTTCACTGAATAGAGTCCCTGGCAAACATCATTGGAACCAACAGTCTGCAATGGCTAAATACTCTATCAAGATCAAATTTGGCTTCTGATTGAACAAAACAGAAACTATGTTAAACATCTGGGGAGCCAATGCAGTAATCAAACACCCACACAACTTCAACCATTACAAAATGAATGAAGTCTGGTTTCACCTTTTTTTTTTTTTACTTTAACTTAGTTCTGAACCAGATGGCCCTTTCCCATTTGTACTCCACACTGCCACTTTTGCTTCGGCTGCAAAACTTATGTATTGGAACGTGGCTTCGACAAAATGGATAGCACTGTACTCCATTTGGCCACTTTTGCTCCTGCTGCGAAACTCACATATTGTACCATGTTACCTGGCCATTGGATAGCAGTGCACTCCATACCCTCCACCTTTATTACCACCATGAGGCCATGTTCTACCCCTTTCTTGCATGCTGAAACATGGGAATGACTTCAGCAGGTGCTGTGACTGAACCATAAAACAGGCCTGCTCAACCTCTTTTGTGGTACAGGCAATTTACAGCAACATTTGGTTTGCATATAGGTAACATGAGTTTCAATGCACACACTGAAGGATGAATACATATAAACATAATTATGTGTATAATTTTATTTATGTGTGCTGCACATCATGTGCAATACAGAATGCACTGATAATAGGAAAACTTTGTAAAGAAATGTAATTTATAATATAGACTATGGTGTCACTACTTATAGCTGGTTTTTACAAAATGGATTGTTAATGTAATGTATATCTCCATAAACAAAGGCCCACAAGTTTTCAAAATTGTTTAGGCGTTCTGTCTCGGTTTTGCCAGGGAAGGTATTAAAAGGCGTTTTCTCATTTAAAATATCTCCATGATTAATGTAACACTTTGTGACAAGCAACTGTTGCCTGTGAGATTTGAATTGAGCAGACCTGTCTTAAAAGGTGAAGTTTCACATGTCAGTGATAACAGGTCACTTGAGAATGGGAACAGGGCCAATTCCCATACATTTTCTATATCAAGTATGTTTCAGACTTTGGACTGTATCCAAAATACTACTGGTATAATGTATCACCTGGAATCACACAACTTTAGATATTACATAGTTAGTTATTAATCTCAGAACCAGTATTCATGTTCTGTTGTGTGCACCTCATTATTTTCATTCTAGCAGCTTAGTTTCACCTTGCACCTCTTATTATGATACAACATTAATGTGAATTAAAGTATATGTACCTTTTAAGTACAATCAAAGAATCGATTGTGATTCGATTCCTGGCAGAGATAAGAGTTTTTTTCATTTCCAAAGTGTCAAAACTGGCTGTGGGGCCCACCCAGCCTGCTGTTCACTGAGTAATAAGAACTGTTTCCCTGCAAGTAAAGCAGCAGGGCCATGACACCAACTATTCACCTCCATCTAGTGCTGAGTTTAATAATGCATGGAGCTATACCTCCACTCCATCTTATGCTGTAATGGCATGCACAGGAACAACTTTATCATTCACGTTACTCAGCGTCTGTAATAAGATGATTCAGTTGATATTACAGTATAACTACATTGTTGTGATCAATGGTGAGAGGCTTGGATTAGTTGTTTATAGATGTGTTGCACATAATATGTTACTTTAGTTTTACTGCTAGCCATGTCATTTTTTTTCCTGTAAACTGTAGCTTAGCATGTATTGCTACAAGCCATCTGGTTTGTTCATGCAGTAGCCTACAAACACCAGCAGGATATTTAATAAATGCTTTGAAGAGCATGTACTAATGAGGCAAAGATGCGGCTAGATGTAGGTGACAGTACTGTTGGCCAAACCCAGTTGTGTTTGCAGAACAATGTGAACTCCTCACTGCTGTCCCCCTCCTTTAGCCCTTCAGATACTTTGCTGTGTGTCTGTAAGTGGTTTCTCTCCTCAAGCCAGCCTGCTACAAGTGCCAGCTTACCATATTTGGCTGCAGTCAACTTAGTCATGTAACAAATATTCAGTGACTACTGGGAAGTGTTAGGTCTTAACAATTATGGACACCATATACCAGTGGTTTTGGTTCATATGATGGACCTGAAAAGGGCTGTTTTTCATATTATTCTGGCCACTATCCATATTGACCTTGAACAGGCCATGGCTTTTCTTGCCCCTGTTGAATGTGAGGGACCACCTGCCTAGTAGCATGAACACTTAATAACCCTACTTATTAGACCCTGAGGCAGCATGTTCCTCTGAAATATGGGCAACATAGCCCACTTTCACACTGTGCCAAGACCTTTAACAGGAATGATATTAACATTAAATTACCATGAAACTTAATATCAGTTCTGTTGCTATTGTATATGCATGTTTATATGGCTGGATGTTGGTTTAACTCTGGTTCATAAATTTTGAGTTGCTTGGTGAGGTATCATTTTCTTTTAAAGTACAAGACTGTGTAGAAATATTTGCTGTTAGAAGAAAGAGTTTTATTAAAGAGGCTTGTAATTTAACAAAGATATATATATATATGGAGGTGTGTAAAATGTCATGGAATGTGAGGGGCTGGAAACAAGCTTGATAGTTATAGCTTTGCCGTGACCTTCAGCCCCTTAGTTGGTAAGTGAAACTATATATATATATATATATATGAATTGACATGTTCATGATGCTGTATGTAGGAAGAGTGTGCACTTATGTTATGTGTGTAAGAATTTATCTTATTCTTTTTTACATTTTGAATCTGTTGTGCTCAGATATCAGTCATACTTTTTGTTATTTTTTGTTTGAGAATATAAGATTGTTATAAATGGTTGTTGTTAAAGGTATATAGTTCTTATTTTGATCCATATTTGTTCTGTTGCTAACTTTTGTTGTTTTCATTACAAACAGTGTTGTACCTCACAGATGTTTCAGTGTTTAATAATGTTTATATCTTACTAATCCAGATATTCATGTATGTGTAAATTATTTCTTATTTACACTGTACATTTAACAATAGACAAGATTTCTGTCTGCTTTACCTCTACCTTACAAGAAGGTTGTGAGCCAGATGTGTGCAAGTGTTAGAATTAGCAGCCATGACTGTAGATACGCCTCCATTGAGAGCAGTTAAAGGACTTCTTTCCTACTCGAAGCTGCCTCATATTTTATCATGTTGTTATTGCTGAGACAACACCTTCTTCCTTTTAACTTTAGGAACGCCCACTCTTTGGATCAAAATATTGACATCAGTTGAAAAAATGAGTATTTTCTTATGTTTGGACTTTTGAAATTTAAATATTCATAGAGAATGTAACCTTTTCATTTTGATTCTCTTATTGTTAGTTTTGAATATAATAATGATCAAAATATCTTCATGAATTTGAGTATCATATTTTATATGTGTGCTTCCTTCTCATTTAAAGAAATTCATGGGGTATAAATTGAAAGTTGCTATGACTGTATTGTTGTTTTGATATTGTTCTTCAATTTCATGGGCAGATTTCATAGGAATGTTTCAGAACTTTTCTTTCCTTTCCTCTGCATAAACCTCATGTGTTATGTTTTTTCAGTGACATGAAAGTACCCAGACAGAATTACAGAGAATTTTCAGATGTTCTTGAATTGGGGTTAAGCAATTTCAGGCCTCTTGGATATTTTCCAGGTACTGGAAATAATTAGGAAGGCCATTGAATTTCAGAATAAGATGCTACACTGAAGCATTTAGTGGTATTAATAACAAAGGTATATAAACAAAGAAATTATGTCTTTATAGTACAGTTCTGTGTGTTGGAATCATTTCAGGTAGTGACAAGATAGGTAACAGTGCTGCTTAATTCCTTTTGTGAGTTAAAGGTGCTACTGGATGGATATGGAAAAATTCCCTGCTTAGTGTGAAGGTGACCAATTTCTATTGTTCCTTGTGTCACAACATCCAGTTCACTTCTGATTCTAGTTGTCTATCCTGATACCAATGGGCATAAGAATACAGTACCATAGATGTATCTATTCATGATGACTGTTGTGGTTTATTATGATGCAAGAGGTCAGAAATGAGACCAGGAGAGTACTGGTAGGTAACCAGAACTTTATTTTGTAATTGAAAACACATTGTGATATGGTGGGAATGACGTATACTTAAGCTTTAAATATTTTAACCAGGTATTGTGAACATAGTGCGTCACATTTATATAATATATGCTGGTTGATCACAAGGCTGTTGTGGAACATGATCTGTAGTATATCAGAGGGCCTCATATTGAAGATTTTTCATGTGGATTCAAACCATCAAAGAAACTGATCGATAACACATGCTAACCAAATCTGCAAGAGCATGAAATTAAAATTACATTCACAACAGTAATTTCTTGCTTAAACATAGGCATTCCATGCTGATGTCAGAGGTCCATTTACTAAGTAAAAATATTTATTATCCAAAGAGAACTGTGAACTCCATTATTAAGCTTTCAGAGGGTGTGAATAATTATGTGACTTGAACAGGCATGCTGGATTTGATAGACCCAGATTTTAACCTAGGTACATAATACAAATTATGAAGAAGAAACATATTTACATGAACTTAATAGGTATTATACTACATCGTGTACCAGAAAGAAACTTATTGGAGAGAACATTAAGTATTTGAAATGAGAAGTTACTTAGGAAGGTATTAATTTTAATTTTAAAACAAATCTGTTGCATAGAAGTCACTGTGGAATCACATGCTTTGTTTCTATGCCAAAATGAACATGAAAAACATAAGTGGAATAATAAATGTGAACCACTTCTTTGAAAAATTATTTGAAGTCTTCATCCCTCAGAAAATGTGTTCACATAAAGTTCACTGCATGCGGCAAGCATGAATATGTTTGAAGCATTTCTTGCACAAATTGATTTCTCTACTGTCCTGTGGCCATAGCTGACATCTTCTTATTACAAATGTTGGAAAAGTCTCTTCTGGAATTTTTCACACTACTGCTGTAGTTGTATGTCATCCTCACGAGTCTGGAAAGCAAGAATTGTTCAAGCATTTTTTTAACAAGTTCTCAGAAATTATTTTCAGTCCAGTGGTATTTTCTGTATGTTTCTGGGTAACCTGTTGCCTCCAAATTAAGGGGCTGTGTAGACAGAGGAGAATATCCATCTGAAACGTTGGTATCTAGCTACCAGAATTAATGGCATCACATCCCAAAATACAATACTCATTACTGTAACGAGTCTAGTAGCTTTGAGCATATTATTCAAGAATGGTTTATACACCTCACTGAATATTAGTAGGGTAATCAAATCAAGGAGGATGAGAAGGATGAGGCACATGGAACACATGGAAATGAATACAAATGCATATAAATTGTTTGAAGGAAAACCTGAAAGAAAGAGCCTGAAATTTTCACACTCTACTCCCTGTGTTTCCTTTTAATATTCCCTCCTATCTGCACCTAGTTAAAGAGATTTCTTCTCTTTGGTCCCCCTGAACAAAAATTTTTATCCATTTCTTTTCTCTCCATCCTGATTGTGTAATTTTCTCCTTCCTTCTGCTACCATTTTCTCCAAAAATATTTTTGCCAGTACCTTGTTCTCGTATACCCTTTCTCTGCGTTCTGGCTTGAGAGTAAGACCTAATTTTACATGTATGCAAAATAACAGGTAAAATTATGGTTTTGTTTGGTTTGGTTTATTTGTTTATCCATTCAGTCACATATGTAACACTGCACACATCAGTTACTGATTACGATTTACAACACAACTTATAATATATGGACATCCACAAAATACAATATAACAACATTACAAAATTTAAAGACTAATTTGAAGTTGACTTTGCCACTACATCGATATATATATATGTGTGTGTGCGTGTGTGTGTGTGTGTGTGTGTGTGTGTGTGTGTGTATTTATATAAATATACCTAAGAGTTAAGAATGCAAATTAAAGTAATAATATAGAATGGTATTGAGTTATGTTACATGTAAAAATATTTTGATGTTTACTTTTAAAATGATTACACTGAGGCAAGATCTCTATTGGAATTCCAAGCAAAATATTCCTCTAATGAGTAAAATGAATTTATAAGAAAGAAACTTTTTAAAACAGATCTGAATTAGTTTATGTCATGAGATGTATTTTTGATGCTAGTAGGAAGGCAATTAAAAACTTTGATTCCAAAATAAATGACCTTTTTGAAAAGTTGTTAAGTTTGCAGTTGGAGTATGTGAGTCAGAACTAAATCTAGTGTTAATATTGTGAATTTCTGAATTTCATTCATATGAATCTCTATTTTTGGCAACAAATAGTAAAAGGGAAAAATATATTGTGATTTTAATGGTAGAATTTTTAGATTCTTGAATAATTGATAACAAGAATCTCTGTTTCTGGCATTTATAATTATTCTAATTATCCTCTTTTGAATTTTAAAAATATTAGAGCTGTATGCAGAATTACCCCAGAAAATTATGCCATACTATGAGATGGAATGAAAATATGGAAAGTAAATTGTCCTTAGTGTATCTTGGGACATAAAATTTTTGACATACCTAATTACATAGCATGCTGTGCTTAGTTTAATCATCATTTGATCAATATGGCTTTTCCATGACAAGGAACTATCTGTATCTAATCCAAGAAATTTAGTATTTTTAATCTCTTTAATCAGTTTATTGTCACAACTTATTTTTATATTAATTTCATAACTATTTTTAGGCCTAAATTGTAAAAAGTAGGTTTTATCATAATTTAATGACAATGAGTTACCTCTAAACCAGTCATTTATATTATCAATTATATTGTTAATATCTTCCTTAAATTTTGAGGGACTAGGATTTGTAATTATTGTGCTTGTGTCATCTGCAAATAGAATCAGTTTCGATGGGTCAGCTATTATACAGGGTGTCCCACGAGTTCAGGTCACTACTTCGGGAGAGTGTTCCTTATGTTAAAATATACCAATATAAACCAAAACACCTATATCCAAAGTTGAACGGTTATGGAGATAATGGCCAGAGAAAAGTGTGGACATCTTGCATTTCCGCGTACTGTACGTCTACAGCTGTGT
>JGI20166J26741_10407781_pt1 | contig 16098 bp, 9 predicted proteins | sample TergutCu122P5_FD_26741 | JGI IMG/M metagenome (IMG submission 26741)
GACGCGGACAAGCCCCTTACCGACGTGGTCATCCAGAAGATAGAAATACAGAAATATCAGGCCCAATGACCCGCCTGTATAAATTTTTTGCCGTAAATATTAAATAATATTGCTAAAAGACAAGTCTTTTGATATAATTACCATATCAGTGACAATATGGTAATTATATTTTTTTCTTTATTTACGGGGGGCGATATAACGGAAACCGCGAAATGTCAGGCAAAACAGGAGGGGCGTGAGAGAGTAAAACGTTCTGGGGACGGCAAGTTTTGTAGATAGCACATTATACTAAGGGGGATACTGAGATGAAAAGATTTTTGGTGCCATTCATAACCGCGCTGACGGTGCTGTGCGCTGTCCCGGCTTTGTCCGTATACGCCTGGGACAAGCCCGTTCCGGCGGCCTCGTCCGCTCCGGGGCCGGCGGTCAACCCGATCTACCGGGCGCCGTTCACCTTTGACAAAAACATGTACGCGCCGGGGAAGATTTCAAACGGCGTGCTGCCGCAGATGGGCTTCAACACGTGGAACGCGTTTCAAAACAATATCGACGAGAACAAGATCAGGGGCATAGCGGACAGCTTTATCCGGCTCGGCCTGGACAAGGTCGGTTACAATTACGTCTGCATAGACGACGGATGCTACGCGACGGACAAATCGCGCGACGCGAACGGGAGGCTGCACTCCAGTCCGGTCACCTTCCCCAGCGGCTTTAAGGCGATGGCGGATTACATACACGGCAAGGGCCTTAAATTCGGCATGTACAACGACGTCGGGACGCTCACCTGCGACGGCATGTGCGCCGGGACATGGGGCAACGAGGATCTGGACGCGCTCACGTTCGCGCAATGGGGCGTGGACTATGTCAAATACGATTTCTGCAACAACCCCTGGAACGCCGCGCCGTTTATCTCCGCGCCCAACATCCGCAGCATCCTCGTCACGGACGACAGCGGCTACAGCAACAGGCTCGTGGCCTCTTCCGCCGCCTTCGCGCTCGGCCTGGGCGACAAATCATATCCAGGTATGTCGACCGGCTCCGCCGCGAAAAACACGACGGGCGACGGCTACATCAGCGGGCTCACCTGCAATACCGGGGCCACCGGCACCACGGGGGACTGCACCGTCACGGTCAATGTGCCCGCGGCCGGCACATACAACCTCCAGGTCGAATACACCGGGATATCGACGGCCAACCGCTGGCTTCAGACGGACGTCAACGGCGTCCGCGTCATCGACGGGCTCCAGCCCGCCACCGCCGACGCCTCCACTTATGTCTACACCGCTCCGGTCAAGGTTACCCTGAACGCCGGCGACAACGCCGTCCGCCTTTACTGCGAGAAGCGGAGGGAAGTCGGCATGGAAGAGTACGCCGCCTTCTTCGACGGCCTGGTCAAGGCGCGCGAGGCGACCGGCCAGAACATCGCGTACAGCCTCTGCGAATGGGGCAACACCCAGCCCTGGCTGTGGGCCTGGAAAGTGGGCCTTAGCTGGCGCACGACGGGGGACATCACCGGCTCCGCCGACGCCGGGACGTGGAGCGGCATGAGGAACAATTACAACTACAACGTGATCCTGGATCAGTACGCCGGACTGGACAAGGGCTGGAACGACCCCGACATGCTGATGGTCGGCGTAAAAAACACCTCGACGACGATCCCCGCCACGGCCGACGGGCGCTTCTCATTCGCGGAAAACGAGACGCACTTCAACGCCTGGTGCATGATGAACGCGCCGCTCATACTCGGCTGCGATCTCAGGAACGTCGAAACCGGCGACGATGTCTGGAAGGTCATCACCAACACGGACGCCATCGCCCTCAATCAGGACCCCCTGGGCATACAGGCCAAGAGGGTAAAGATAGTGGCCGGCACGACGACCCCGAACCCGAGCCTCTATAACAGCACCACAAGCCGCGTGGACTTCCTGGCCAAGCCCCTCGCCAACAACGACGTCGCCCTTATGATCTTAAACCTCGGCGACGCGACGACCACGACAAACGGCACCATAACAATCGACGAGATCTTAAACGGCACCAGCCAGTATCATATCGGCGTCGGCTCTGAAATGGTCAATAAAGACGCGTTTGCCTCCGCGGATTATTACGAGCTCTATAACATCGGCGCCAAGAGCAAGACCGCCGTCGTCATCTCCAAGGACACACCGATCTCCGTGGACCTCGCCGGGCACGCGTCCGCGACGTTCAGGATTTCCCCGTTCACCGCGGGGGACGATTTCGTCACGCTGACCAGAGAGGCCAACGGCGACGTGACCGCCGATTACGCCGTCAGCGGCGCGCAGGGTTATAAGGCTCTGCTGGCCATTGCCGTATACGATGAAAACATGGTGCTGCAATCGGTCGACCGCCAGACCGTCGCCGTGGACGCGCCGTTTACCGCCGGCACCATGACCATTCAGGCCCCCGGTTTGAAGTGGACCGTCAAGGCGTTCCTCTGGGACGCGGCGTCCTACGCGCCGCTTTGCCCCGCGGCGGTGTACGGTATGCCGGGCGCCGATAAAACGGCCCTCCACGCCTATATCAACACCGCGAAGGCTCTGAGCTACGCCGCGTATTCCCGCCTCAGCGCGGACAATGTCGTGACAGCCCTCGCGGCGGCGCAGGCCACAGACGCCAAGCCCAATCCCACGCAGGCGGAGATCGACACGGCCGCCAATGACCTCAGCGCGGCCCTCGGCCGGCTCACGACCGACATGAGCCTCTACACTAGGCTCACCGGCACGATGTACGGCGCAGCCGGCACATACGGCAGCGGCAGGACATACAATATGATCTTCGACGGGAATATAGCCACGTTCTATGACGCGGCCGCCGGAGACACCGGGTACGGCGGCCTGGACCTGGGCGCCGGCAACGAGGCGACCGTGGATCTGATCAGGTTCTACCCGAGGCCGGACACCTATTATACCAGGGCCAACGGCTGCACCTTCCGTGGCTCCATGACGGATAACGCCGGCGGAAACGTCGGGACGCTGCTCTATACGATAAGCGGCGTGACATCCGCGAAATGGTACGTCGCAGCCTCCGGCGACACCACCGATAAATTCCGGTATGTCTGGTTCCAGAGCGGCCCGGGCTCATGGGGCAACATGTCTGAGGTGGAGTTCTACACCAAGACCGGCGTCGACCGCTCCCTGCTCGACGACAGAATAACCTACGCGAACGGCCTGTCGGCTTCGGCCTACACGCCCGGTAGCTGGTCCGCGGTACAGGCCGCTCTGGCCGGCGCGGCATCCCTGCCGGCAAACGCGGACCAGGCCCAGGTGGATTCGGCGGCGGCCGGCCTGAAGGCGGCGCTGGCGGCGCTGGTTGCCAATTGACGCATCCGCTTCACTAATATAACGTGGGTTCGATTGCTCGCTTACACCACAACCGGCTAAAGCCGGAAGACTTGGTGCCGCCTGAAAGGCGGACGGAATGACTGACCGCGCGTTTGTAGATCTGTAATTACAGGACGCTTTTAATTCAGCGGGCGGACAGGGTCGTCCGCCCCTACGGCGGTTGAGCCGGTCTTTGGTTATCTGTCGGATTCGCGTTAAAATAAAAAGCTAAAACAACGCCTGTGCTGTTTTGCACAGGCGTTGTTTTATATCGGCGCGTAAATGTGCGTGCCGATCCCCAATAGGCGGCTGGATTGCGCAATGTTCTGTGTATTAATGATAAATTCGGCGGATTATTCCAGGCTTATACGAATCTCATTTTCACACCTTTCATTGTTCGGTCGAAACGCGCAAAAGCTTTCTCGCTTTTGCGCCTCCCTCCCCTCCCTCCAGTGAAAGGGTTCAAATTGAGATTCGTATTAGGATGCGTATGGGCGGACGGCCCGGTCCGCCCGTGTCCGTACTGACTGGAGCGAAAAAGCTGTGACCTCGCATTTTAATAGCGGTCCCTGCCGCGCCAGCCGCGGTCGTTGTCCACTTTTTCATCTTTCACGTCGTGCTCTATGTCGCGTCCGTTATATTCGACGCGGTCCTGCCCCCCGCCGCATTCCTTGCATTCCTTCGCTCCGCGGCTGATATTGTTTGAAACCCCGGCAAAGAAATCATCCCTCAAAGGCGGATTAAAGACGTCCATGGGGAATTCGAGGTTGTTGAAGACCTCGCACGGGTCTATCGGTGTCGGCGGGTTTAACTCGTTGTTGCATTCATCGGGGATGCAGACTCCGCTGGTTTGCACCTTGAGATTGACGATCCTGAACAGCCTGACGATGCTGAAAAGCCCGATTGTAACCTCGACCGCAGTGACGGTGCGCGTCAAATCGTGTCCGTTGATACGGCCGAGGTCCCTGGTAATCAATTTCGCCCGAAGGGCCATGGCCTTGGCCACCACCGATACAAACGGCGCCTCATCCAGCACGCCGCCGAGGCCGCTCAGAAGATCGGTGCCGACGGCGATATCCGAACCCTCAGAGCCGAAGAGGATAACGTCCTTTGTGAAGTAGTTCTTTGCCGTTATACGGCAGATGAATTTGCATTCATCGTCGCGGAATGTGAGTCTGTACTCAAATTCATACTTGATTTTTATGTCCCAGTAGCCTTTTTTGAATTCAATGGGTTCTTTATCGACAACGGTGATCTTCTTGACCCTCAGCCTGTCTATCAGAACGGAATCGGCGTCTGACGGCGGAATGACGGGCTCCCCTTCCGTTTGCCCCTCGCCGCACACGGTGTCGGTAACCGCCGACAGGGCCGGGCCAAGCTCCGCATAGGTCAGGCAATCCTGCTGCCGGCAGCAATCGTATACCTTGAGAGCAATTATACATGCTTCCCCGTTTCCTTCGGATTCCAGCGGGAATTGTTCCGCGCGGTTGTCATTTGAAGCGTTTTTCAATTCAAATGCTGCCATGTGACGTTCCTCCAACAAATACGATATTTTAGAAAATTATTCCTTAGTTCCATTGTATGTACGGCTTTTTATTATGCTACTGCTTGACATGGCGAAAAACATAATATATAATGCCATCAAGTAGTTTTACTTGATATGAGTGACTTGATATGAGTGACGCCGTGTTCCATAATTCAGCGGTTCCCGCGGGCCGCCCCGAGGCCGCGCGCGATGAGCTTCCGGATAACGCTTTAAAGAATAATTTTTTTGAGGACGCCGGCGGCGTGCTGCGGCTGACGCTGCTCTATGATTTTTACGGCGAGCTCCTCACCGCCCGGCAGCGCGAGTGTTTTGAGCTGCACATACTGGGCGATATGTCCCTGAATGAAACCGCCGAGGCGCTTGGCATCACGCCGCAGGGCGTGGCGGATATCGTCGGGCGCGCGAAGAAGGCGCTGACATATTACGAACAGAAGCTGGGCCTGATCAAAAGGCACGGCGCCCAAACGGCCGCGGCGGAGGAAGCCTTTGATTTTATCGCCGTCTGCGGCCTCAAGCAATCGGACAAAAGCGAAATGGAGTACCTCATAACCAGGATAATCAATAATTAATACTGTTTCTTGATGAAGGTTGACATAACAGCTATCCTCCATTGGCGCGCGCAGACCTGCGAACAAAAGGATTTCGCTGTGTCTGCGCGCATTCCGGATGTACGATGATTTATGTCACTGATAAAAAAACAGTATGATATATAGCTGATCAACTTAATTTGTAACTCGGAGGCTGAATTCGTTATGGTGAGCGAATGTAACGTTTTCGAAGAAAACGTTGTGAGCGAACCGTTTTAACGAATTTAGCCGGGGAGTTACTTCCAAATTTGATCGGCTTTAACCGGAGTGCGATATGGCGTTTGAAAATCTGTCTTCCAAATTGCAGGAAATCTTTAAACAACTGCGCAGCAAGGGCAAACTCACGGAAAAAGACGTCCAGGCCGCCATGCGCGAGGTGCGTCTGGCGCTTTTGGAGGCGGACGTCAACTTTAAAATCGTCAAGAGCTTCATCGCCGCGGTGACCGAGAAGGCCGTCGGGTACGATGTGCTGGAGGGCTTGAACCCCGCGCAGCAGGTCATCAAAATAGTCAACGACGAGCTGATCGCGCTGCTCGGGGGGGCGCAGAGCAAGCTCACCTTCTCCCCGAAGCCGCCCACGGTCATCATGTCCGCTGGGCTCCAGGGCGCGGGCAAGACCACCTTCTGCGGGAAGCTCGGCGTCTCCCTGCGCAGGCAGGGCCGCAAACCCCTGCTGGCCGCCTGTGACGTCTATCGCCCCGCGGCCGTAAAGCAGCTTCAGATAGTCGGTAACAACTTTCAGATACCCGTATTCGCCCGGGAGGACAGCGACAACCCGGTGTCCATCGCGAAATCCGCGGTGGATTACGCCCTGGCGAATGGTTTTGACACCGTCGTCATCGACACCGCCGGCAGGCTGCACATCAACGAGGAATTGATGCGGGAGCTCAGGGATATCAAGGCCACCGTCCGTCCGCAGGAGATACTGCTGGTGGTGGACGCCATGACCGGCCAGGACGCCGTCAACGTGGCCGAAGCCTTTGACGCGCAGCTCGGGATAGACGGCGTAGTCGTCACCAAGCTCGACGGCGATACCAGGGGCGGCGCGGCGCTTTCCGTCCGCGCGGTCACCGGCAAGCCCATAAAATACATCGGCGTCGGGGAGAAGACCGAGGATCTGGAACCCTTTTACCCGGACAGGATGGCCTCGCGCATCCTCGGCATGGGCGATGTGCTCTCCCTCATTGAAAAGGCCCAGCAGAATTTTGACGACAACCAGGCGCGCGAGCTCGAGAAAAAGATGCTCCGCAACGATTTTTCGCTCCAGGATTTTCTCACTCAGATGCGGCAGGTCAAGAAGCTGGGGCCGCTCAAAAACATGCTGGGCATGATCCCGGGCATGCAGAACCTCAAATTGGACGAAGACCAGCTCGACGAAAAGCAGCTCGATTACGTGGAGGCGATGATCCTCTCCATGACGCCCTTTGAGCGGGAGAACCCCTCTGTCTTAAATTCCTCCCGCAAGCGGCGCGTCGCCCGGGGCAGCGGGCGCTCCATCCAGGAGGTCAACAGGCTTTTGAAGCAGTTTGAGGAGATGAAGCGCCTTATGCAGCAGTTCTCAGGCATCTCAAAGGGGAGAAGGGGCAAGCTCAATCTCCCATTTTTTAAAAACTAATATAAAAAATATGGAGGTACACAAATGGTTAAAATCAGGCTTAAACGAATGGGCGCCAAGAAGGTGCCCTTCTACAGAATCGTCGTTGCGGATTCAAGGGCTCCCAGGGACGGCGCGGCTATTGAGGAATTGGGGTATTATGACCCCCTGAAGGAGCCCTCGCTGGTCAAAGTCGATCTTGAATCCGCGAGAAAGTGGATCGCGAACGGCGCGCAACCCACGGAAAAGGTGCGCGCCCTGCTGGCCAAGGCCGGGATAAACGAGAAGCCCCTCGCCGGCGCCGGCGTGACTGAACTCATAAATAACGTTATGAATGAGAATGAAGGTGCGTCATGAAAGAGTTGCTTGAGGTCATCGCCAGGAACCTTGTGGACAATCCCGACGCCGTGCAGGTGGTGGAGGTGCAGAAGGACCGCGGTACGGTCCTTCAACTAACCGTCGCCCCGGAGGACATGGGCAAGGTCATCGGCAAACAGGGCAGGATCGCCCGCGCGATACGTTCGGTCATCAAGGCCGCCGCGATTCACAACGATGTCCACGTCACAGTCGAAATACTGTAATAAAAGAAGTTGAGATGGGATTAAGACAATTTAAAATCGGTCACATCGTCAATACGCAGGGCGTACGCGGGGAGATCCGCGTCTTCCCGACGACGGACGACCCCGCGCGCTTTGAGCTCCTCAGAGGCAAACAGGTCGATATCGTAAAAAACGGGGCGGTCGAAAAACGCGCCATAGGGCGCACTGTCGCCGGGGTGCGCTTCAGCCGGCAGTTTGTGATCCTCAAATTCGACGGCGTCGACGATATCGGCGCTGCCGAGGGCTTAAAGGGCATGGATATCATGATCGGCGAGGCGCTGGCGCTGCCCCTGGATGAGGACGAATACTATCACCAGGACTTGTACGACATGTCCGTGTACACGGAGGACGGCGTCTTCCTCGGCACTGTCACCGATATCATCCAGACCGGCGCGAACGACGTCTATGCCGTCACCCGCGACGAGGGCGGCAAAGGTATTGAAATATTGATCCCGGCGATAAAAAAATGCGTGCTGGACGTGGACGTGCCCGCGCGCAGGATGCTGGTGCGCTTGCTGGACGGCATGGTATCGTGATGAATATCTATGTGATGACGCTGTTCCCAGAGATGCTGGACGCGGCCTTGAGCCTGAGCATCATAGGCCGGGCGCGCAAAAGCGGCGCCGTCGGCCTAAATTTCGTCAATATAAGGGATTTCTCGGGAAATAAGCACAATAATGTAGACGATTACCCCTACGGCGGGGGCGCGGGCATGGTCATGCGCGCCCAGCCCATTTACGACGCGTACCGGCATATAACGGCCCAGCTCCCCTACCCCGCCGCTTCCGCCCGCGTGCTGTTCATGTCCCCTCAGGGCCGGCGCTTTGACCAGCGCATGGCGCGGGAATTGTCCCGGGAGGCCAGCCTGATCATACTCTGCGGCCATTATGAGGGCGTGGACGAGCGCGTCGTCGAAGAGATCGTCACGGACGAGGTGTCCCTGGGGGATTTTGTGCTCACGGGCGGGGAGATCGCCGCGATGGCCGTCATCGACGCCGTCGTCCGCCTGAAAGACGGCGTGCTCGGCAGCGACCGGTCCGCGCTGGATGAAAGCTTCTCGTCATGCCTGCTCGAATACCCCCAGTATACCCGCCCGGAGGAATTTATGGGCAGGCGCGTGCCGGACGTCCTGCTCTCAGGCCACCACGCCAATATCGAAAAATGGCGGCGGGAGCGGGCTATGGAGCGCACCCGCCGCAAACGCCCCGATTTATTGCAGATGTCCGAACATTGATCAAGGTTTCGGCGCAGTTTCAGCACCGAGCATAAAAATCCCCGCCCGCTCCGGATGAGAGCGGCGGGGATTTTTTCACGCAATGGTATCGGATCGATATAGCCGATCAAATATCAGGCCATTATTGAAGCGTGGCGGCAGTGAGGAGCTTGAAGCCGGCGTTGCACCAGACCGCGTGGTCATAATCCTTGCCGTCGGCCGTCTCGTCTGCCGCGAGGCGCAGCACATGCCCGCCGCCTGTATACCCCGTCAGATCGATGTTAAATACCTTGTACTGGCCGGGTATGAGATTGGGGCTCTGGTCGATGAGCGCGCCGTCCACATAGACGGAGAACTTGACTTGATTGCCCCGCGTCAGGGTGACTTCGTCGTCGATGCCCGCCACGGCGGTAAACGCGGTGGCATTGGCCGGTATCGCGATCTCGATCGCGCCGGTGGCGTGCGTGCCTATGCCCTTGGCGAACGTGTTGCCGCACAGCGTCAGCGTGTTCCCGTCGATGGATTTATCCCGCTGCGTCGTGCCGTAACCCTGGGTTACGGATATCCATGTCATATCCGAGGCGTATACGTCCGGATTGGCGGGAAGCGGCTCCGCTATATAAGGATCATAGGTGTCCTGGGCCTGCGCCACGACCTGGCCGTTGTACTTGAGATAGGCCTTGACGGTATTGGGCCCGGTCAGGTTTATGCCGCCGGACGGATACGGGACGGCGTCCGCCGCCGTGGAATTGCCGCCGAGCGAATACCAGATTGTATAGCTGCCGGCGTCATAGGTGGACACATTCTCATAGCGTATTATGATGGGGTTGTTGATGTAACGGTCCGGCACGCTCGTCGGCATGATGAGCTGCACCGCCATATACCAGTTGGACATGCTGCCCAGCACGAACACCTTGGTATAGCCGTCGTTGTTCAGTATGCGCGCCGCCGTGACGCTCTTCAACGCGTTGTCGTCATAGAGGATGATCTCGGTCGCCTTGCTCATGCCCGGAATGGCCTCTATGGCGGGGATCAGGTTTTCAAGCGGGGCGTTGTAGGCGCCGCCGCCGTCCCAGGTGATGTGACCCGCGGCGTATTCCGCGGGCGTGCGCACGTCGACGAGCTTCGCGCCGTTGGCCACGTCCGCCTTGGCCGTGAGGTTGCCGATGTACGTGAGCTTAAACGGCACGGCGTAGGTGGTGGCGGAAACGGGCAGGTCATAGCTCTGGCTGAGGGCCAGCGGAGCGTTCACGTCGTTCCAGAGGAAGAACTTGACGGAGCCGTTCTGAGCGGCGGCGGGCACGGTCATGGAGCCGGGGACCGCCTGAACGCCGGCGGTGAGGCCGGTCAGCGCGGGCGATTTATTGACCGCCGCGAGCCTTGAACCGGCGTCATAAGCCGCGGCTATGACATGGGCCGTATCCGGCGCGCCGGAATAATTCGCCACGTTGGCTTTATAGCTCAGGACGCCGTCCGCGTATGTGACCGCGGGATCAAACACATAATCCGCCCCGCTTATGGCGACGGCGTCGAGCCTGAGCTGGGAATCGGCGCTGACGGCCACGGTGGTGCTCAGGACCACATGCACGAAGTCCTTCCCCTTGTACCAGACGGATACGACGGAACCCTGGCCGCCGCCCGCGTCAAACACGTCATAGCTGTACGCGTTTGTGCCGGTGGACACGTTGACCGCGACCTCCGAATTGCGCACGCCGAAATAGATATCGGCCTTTTTCAGCGTATCGGAAGGCGGGAGCAGGATGTCAAAGTACGATCCCGCGCCGCTTTGCGCCACGCCCGCCGGCATTTTCGCGCCGCCCGCGGCGTAACTGACGTCTGCGGCCGGGCTGTCCGTCACCGCGCCGGACGTGGTATAGCTGTCGAGGTAATTGCCGCCCGCTTTGCGCGCGCCACCGTTCGCCGCGAACGTCACCCAGTCGAGCTGGCCGGCGTTGTCGAGGTCTATGTTCTGCCCGGTCGTGGAGTGATCGGAGGCGTAGAAGAATTCCGAGGGATCCGGCTGCGGAGCGACCGCGCCCACGCCGACGGCGGCCGCGCCGATGAGCGCCGAGCCGTTCGCGCCGTAAGCCTGTTCAAGCGTGACCTTGACGCCGAGCGGCATGGTCTGGGTCTCGAGCAGTTCCGTGTTCAGGACGGCGTCGCTCTCCTTGCCCGGGCTGTCGATATATGACACGCTGGTCTTGTTGCCGCTTGTGGTCTCGACCTTGACGCGCGCGTTGGAGGCGCCCAGATACGTGCTGACCTGGCTGTTGCCGTATGTAGCGAAAGGCACCGGTACGGCGGCGCCGATCGCGCCCAGCTTGAAATCGTTGTACTTGACGACGTAACTCGTGGGCCCGTTGGAGAACAGGCCAACCTTCAGATTTGCGTTATTGGCTACGGTCGCGTTGGTCTTGGTGGAGACATTCGTCCAGGTGACACCGTCAGGGCTGACGGAGCCGGTAAAGCTGTCGCCGTTGCGCTGTAAGCGTATATACGCCACGTCGCCGTTCCAGCCCAGCGTCGCGTCGGCAACCGCGCCGGATTCATCGCAGACCGAGTTCACTTCCGATACCAGGTCAAAGCACTTGCCCGTGGAGACCAAATTGCTGTGATATCTCCTGAGGAACATGACGTAATTGGCCTTGTCCACCCAGGCGATGATGCCCGCCGTCGGATAATTGCTGCTGAAATTGGTCGTCACCTTGACGGTGGCGTCAAAATTATTGCCGGCCGGCGGATCCACATAATAGAGGTTTATGGCGTCGTCGGGGTTGGTGGAGTAGATATCGCCCGCGGCCAGCGTCGTGGTTATCTCATTCGGGCCGGTGGGGGCCGTGCTCACCCCGCGGTACAGGGTCCAGTTGCCGTTTAACCGGTATCCGGGACCCATTCCGGCGGGGATGGTGAATTGATAGGACGCGCCGGGGGCCGTGATGGCCGCGGCCTGCGAACTCGTGCCGGAGGCGTTCGGGGCCTTGCCGTCGGACCAGTTGAGGGCGACGCCGTAAGGCGCGGGGGCGACGCCGGTGTTGGCATCCGATATCATATTGACGGAGGCGGATTTGACCGCGCCCGACGCGAAAGCCTTCCAGTCGTCGGTGCCGACCTGCGTCAGATTGACTTCCGCGGGGGCCGGGCCGAGCTTGGAATTGAACAGATCGCCGGAGACAGCGGCCGTAGCTCCGCTGGTCACCTTCAGGACGACGACGCCGCAGGGCGGAACGGTGACGGTGTACGCGGAGCCGACGTCGATCTCCTGATGCAGCCACAGATCGCGCGCAACCACGCCGCCGTAGAACCCGAGGTCCTTGGCGAAGTCAAGGGTCATTTGCAGCGGGGCGGCGGTGTCCCTGTTGAGCAGCGCCACGGCCTTCACGTTAGAACCGGCCTTGCCCAGGTCTCTGACCCAGATCTCGCCGTTGGTGCCGACGGTCCTGGCGACATGCGCCTGGATGACGGCCGGGTCCTGATCGATGGCGATAATCTCCGTGTTCTTGAGTATGCTCAGGGTCTCCTGCGAGATGGTGCGCAGGTCATTGCCCAGCGCCAGCGGGGCGCACACCATGCACCACATGCTGAAATGGGACTTGTTCTGATCGTATGTGAGGCTGCCATTGCCGACTTCAAGCATGTCGGGGTCGTTCACATGGCCCGGGCCGCAGTACTGAGCCAGCGATTTTACGGTGTCGAGGCAGCTTAAGATGGAGCTCCAGCTCGCGCTGATATCGCCGCTGGTGCGCCATGAATCCGCCACGTCCGGCGCCCAGGACCCCGGGAACTGCCAGCGGCAGATATTAAAGACCTTATAATCGTTATCGGCGGCCGCGACTTTGCGGATCTCATTGGAGATACTCGTATAGCGGGTCTGCTCCTGGCCGGGGTTGGCGTGTCCGCCGCCGCACCAGTCCGTCTTCATGAAGTTGTAGGACCAGTCATGCATGTACATCGGCGCGTCGCGCTGCTCGTTGGGATGCTTCTCGACGCCGTCGTAGAAGCCGACGTTGAAGCCGTAATTGCCCTTCGCCGCGGTTGAGGCGCCGGAGCCGCAGGTGTTGTCGCCGGCGTCGGTGTACATGCCGGCCAGCAGGCCGTTTTCATGCGCGTAGTCGGCTACGTCCTTCATGCCCTTGGGGAATTTGGTCGTGTCGTAATTGACCAGGCCGGAGACGTCGTCGCGGCCCTTCTGATAGCCGTCGTCGATGTTTACGTATTTATAGCCTACATCGCGCAGGCCGTCCTTGACAAACGCGTCGATCTGGCCCTTGATCTTATCCTCCGTGATGTTCAGGCCGAAGCAGTTCCACGAGGACCAGCCCATCATAGGCGTCTTGCGCACCGGCACCGGCAGCGGCCAGTAGGGATATTTGGAGGTGTCGATCAGCACGTTTATCGGTATCGGGTCCCCCGCCTTCATGGCCTGGTCCGCGTAAAGCGGCTGCGTCGTGATCGGCATGGCCGGGGAGCCCATGTTGTCTACGGAAAGCGTCACGGCCGTCTTCGCGGGTATGTACGCGGATATCGGGATGACCAGCCCGGACGCCGTGTTGCTGAGCGAGACGCCGGCCGGCGTGACCGCCACGTGCAGCTTTGAGCCCTCGACGGTTATGGTAAAGAGATCGTTGGTCCCGCTGCTGTACTTGAGCGCCGCGTACTCATTGTTCACCAGATTCGACGTCGGCGTATAGCCCGCCGCGAAGTTGTTCTTCCAGGTAGTCTGGTCGTTCTGGTTGTTGTTCCTGGTCTGGGCCTTCCCGTACAGGAACACGCCGCCGTTAAGCACTAGGTCGAATTTGGCGTTGTCGTTGTAAAGATTGGCCAATTTGACGTTGAGGTTATTGACCATATAAAGGAACTCATTGCCGTTGCCGAGGGTGCCGATGGCGTTGCCCTCAAAGGCGCTGTTGGCGTCCCCGATGGTCGAGTAAATCGCCGTCCGCGCGGGCATTTCAGAGAAGCTCCTGGCGGAAATCACCGGCACGCCGCCCTGGAATATGCTGATGGTCGCCGTATTCTCCCAGGTCTGGCCTTTGTATACGGCGGAGCATTTGATGACCGCGCTGCCGGCCGCGACGCCCGTCACAAAACCCGCCGGCGTGACCGTGGCGAACTGCGGGGTGAGCGAGGTGAAGGTGACGCTGTCCGGCGTCACCGTGACCCCGGTCTGCGTCATAAACGTCGGGGCGAAGGTGTAGTTCTCGCCGATGGCGATGGCCGGGGGCGCGTTCATGGTGATATCCAAGGCGTTCGGGTCCAGCGCCTCATAGAACTCGACCTCGGCGATGTCGCCGTAGCCCCAGGAGGGCGAGATATACCTGTAATAGGTGTAGGCGGTATTGTTGTTGATATAGAAGCTCGTGTACGGGGCCGTGGTTATGAAGCCGCACGGCGCGTAGTTGAATTCATACAGGTTCGTATAATTCACGCCGTCGTTGGAGCCCTGTATAAAGCCCTTGTAAACGCGCATGCCGCACTGCGTCCTCGGGTAAACCCTGATCGCCTTGACGACCTTGGGCGCGCCGAACTGCATCCCGGCGTAACCGGTGCCCGCGCTGTTGTCAAAGAAAGTCGAGGTATTGCCGTCGAAGGCCGCGGTGAACGCGTTCGCCGCGTTGCCGCCATAAGGGCCGTCCGGGCTGCCGTATATCGTGCCGGTAATCTTCCGGTAACCGGACGTGGTATTGGTGAATACCGGGTCGGCGGCGTCGACAATCAGGAATTTCTGCGCCTGCGTCAACTCGTTCCAGGCCGTCTCGGAAGCAGACGCGGCCATGTTAACCGCTGAGTTGGCGGCAGTCCCGGACTCGTTGAGCACGGCCGTTGTGTAATTGCGGTTGACGAGCTTGAACGTGCCCAGCTCCATATTGCAGCCGTAGTTTGTGAAATTGGTCGCCGTATAGGGGATCCTGCCGTTCAGCGCGAACTGCTGGGCGTTGCCGCCTGAGGCGGCCGCCAGCGAAACCGCCGTGGCGCTGGTGGCGTTTATGTAATTCGCGGTGGAAACGTTTTGCATCGTCACGTAGCTGGTGCCCGCGACGACGGCCAGTTTCCATTTCTGCGCGTCGCTGTTGGTCAGCGCGGAAATCTGGATCGCCGTGCCGTTGGCCGTCACCGCCAAGCCGGACGCCTTGTTGATGATGTTGTACTGTTTAGCCTGGTCGAGTATAAACAGCGGATAGGAGCTGCGGATAGAGCCGGCGGCGTTTGACGCCACGGCCGTGACATAGCCGCCGCTCACCGCAGTCAATAGGCCGGTCTGGTCTATTGTCGCCTTCGCCGTCGGGGTGACGCCGTCCTGCTCGCAAACGCTCCAGACCAGGTCGTCCGCGCCGGTCGGCGTGACTGCCGCGCTCAGGGCGACCGTTTGCCCGAGCGTCAGATAATCCACGCCGGCGTCGTTTATCTTGACGGCCGTAAGCGGCGCGGCGGACACCGCGCTCACCGGGATCATCGTAAAGGCGAGGGCCGCCGCGAGGGCCAATGAAACAAAGCCTTTAATTCTCACAAATTTTACCTCCTTAATCATATGTGAGTTCGACAGATTTTCTTTAGCTAAATTCAGCAAAGCCGAGCTTTCGCATTCCGTAAAGGCGGACGAGCTGTCCGCCCGCTAAAATAAAAGCGTCCTATAATTACAAGACCCGTCCTGAAACCTATAGGGGCAGAGCTTGTCTCTGCCCTGGACAAGGGCAAACACAAGGTTTGCCCCTACAATAAACCGGGGTTTCAGAACACATCTACAGTTCTGCGGACGCGCGGTCAGCCACTTAGTCCGCCTTTCAGGCGGCACTAAGTCTTCCGGCTTTAGCCGGTTGTAGTGTAAGCGAGCAACCGAACCCACGTTAATCATAATGCCGTCTCAGGCGCTCCATAAGCAAACACTGATTGACCGCCGTCGCGCCTACCGCGCGCGTCCAAAACGCCAAGTAGGCGTTTGGACGCGGTCGGCGGCGCTCATGAGTCCAATCAGTGTTCGCTTTCAGATGCTGTCAGGCGATTTTGTCGCGGATTTGGCTGATTACGCCGTAACCATCAGCAGGAACATATAGCTCTTGCCGTTGGAAGCTGTGGCGGTGATGCGGACCGTGCCGGTCTTGAGGCCGGTTACGACGCCGTTGGCGTCGACAGTGGCCACGGAGGTGCTGCTGGAGGACCATGTCACGCTCTTGTCGGTGGCGTTGTCGGGCATTATGTTGACCTTGAGCTGGATGGTGGTGCCCT
>JGI20166J26741_10408892_pt1 | contig 16098 bp, 14 predicted proteins | sample TergutCu122P5_FD_26741 | JGI IMG/M metagenome (IMG submission 26741)
TGCGACAAGGCCAGTCTGGGCTCAGAACCCAGACAGCCAACCAAGCAAAGTTTATTCCTCCCATAATTAGTCCAGTGCCACCTAGGCACTAGTCTTTGGTAAGTTCAGTCAAGGCCCTAAGCCTGACTTCAAAATCGTTAGCATAAGCATATGCCCCTGTTAGAGTTAAAGTGTCTGTTATAGAGCCCAGCTATGCGATCAAACACAGGTATGGCTAACAGACAGGGTGAAGTCGACTTGTGCTTCGCGCAAGTCTCCGCCCCCAGTTAGAACTTTGGCTTGGCTTGGCTTGTCCCAGACAGGCAGTCACGGGCAATCAGCAATGGAGCAGTGAGGATCAGCGAGCCGAGAGAGAACTGGTTATTGGACTGAGTGGTTGACCCTTCGCCTTAAGGACAGCGAGCGTGGAGACTTGCTCTAACCAGTCCTGTAGTACCTGCTCACATGGTTACTGGCCGCATTGGGAGTCCGGTGCTTGTGTTGTGTAGAGAAGCTCCTGCCGAAGTATCATACTAAGACAGGAAGAATTAGCCTTTATTAAGGCTATCTCCACCATGCAACTTTCCCCGGCCATTCTCAAGGATCTGAGGATGGCTATGCCTCATCGAAAGAAGAAGCCGGCGGTGCTTGCTGGAAGCCGCAGCACCACAACTGGTTGGGCCAGAGCCCCCCAATGATCATCTGCCCAGCTCACAGGCAAGCGTAAAGCCAACGAGCTGGCAAGCACGGACGGGTCACTGGAGCCCGCAAACGGGCGTCTAGTGCCTAGCGATGGGTCTGCGCCTCTGCCCGAGAGTGCATCGGCAGTCACGGGTGAACACGCTGCATCCTGCAGCCGGCAACTCGTGTCCCCCGAGGGAGGGGTGATGTACGCAGCTATCCTGGCCGGGTCCATCGCCCCATTTCAGCCAAGTGGGCCGCTCAAGCCCACAGCCATGGATTCAGACCCGTCTGAATCTACTGTCTCATCCAAGACAGTCAACACACGCATGTATAGTGACATGTCCAGGCCTCTGAGTGACAAGCCGGATGGCACCACTACAAGCGCCCAGGTGACCAACACCTGCTTACCAGCAGGGGAGCATCCTAACAAGACCCCCATTTTTATTTCAGGTGTACATGACACCTGTGCCTTCCTTGCTTGGTTGCGGGCGTCTTGCCCTGGTGGTCTGATGGCCCAACTTAAGGCTGAGAAGCTGATGGTTGTCCCGTCAACTGCTAATAGTTTCAGAGCCGCTGTCAGTGTGCTGCGGTCCCTCGATGGGGGGAAAGGTGTGAGTTTCCACACCTTCACGCTCCCGGAGGACAGTTGTGCGTGACTTCTGGTGAAGAATCTGGGCCGGGGCATGTCTGAGAGCGTCGTCCGAGAGGAGCTGGAGTCCGTGGGCACTCACGTCCAGGGGGTCACGCAGCTGCGTTCCGGCCGTCGTGACCAGGAACCCACCAAGGACTGTCCTCCCACCCCCCACTTCATTGTTTCAGTGGCGCAAGGGCCTGGGGTGTCCAAGGTGCGATCAATCACCGAACTCTACGGCCTGTGAGTGTCAGTGGAGTCATACGTGGCTCCAAAGGGCCTTTTGCAACGCAAGCGCTGCCAGCGCTTCAGACACACGCAACGAAACTGCAGATACTGCAGATACCTCTCCGGTGGGTGCTCCACCCCGCGGGAGCAGCCTCAGTGCTGTGGCTGCGGAGGAAAATACACAGCAAACTACCGGGGCTGTGTAAAGTGGAAAGAGGCAAGGGCAGCGCTTGCAAAGCAGGCGCCAGAGCGAGCCCATAAGAATGCACCCACAGGCCACCCTGCCCCTCCGAAAACTCAGCAGGCCGGGCCCTCTGCCGAGCAGGCGGACCTAGGCGAGGAATGGAACCACGTCATTCGAGGGGGGCATGTTGTCAAGGCCACCACCCCACCCCCAAACTCCAATCGAAAACCCACTCCCCAACCGGTCACAGAGGTGCCCAGGCAGCCTAAAGTGACCGCCACCAGAAAGACGGCCAGGCCTATGAAGCCTGAGCATAAATCCACAGCAGCAACTAAACCGGCTGCTGGGAAGTCGAAAATGAAAGCAGCTGTGAGTTTAAAAAACCGCAACCGCTAAACCCACAACTCCTGACCTGGTGGTCTCCACCCAAAGCCCCACCTCCCCAATTCGAGGGTATTTCTGATCTCCTCGATCACCTCCCCCTCCAAGCATGTGTAGAGGTGACTCGTCGGCTCCTCATGTCCATCTCCTCCCTCCCCACTGGGGCAGCTCGTCCACGGGCTGTCTTGAAGACCGTTATTCTCCTCGTGGCCGAATATGGCAGCACACCCTAGGAGGACGGTACGGAGTAAAGCCCTGCACCTCACCTGCTGGAATGCTGACGGAGTGCGCGTCAGAAAGCTTGAGCTGGAGCACTTTCTCAGCCAGCATGGTGTCGATATTTGTCTCTTAAGTGAGACATTCCTTAATGCTGATCAAGCCTTCTGGTTTGCCAATTATGTCTGCCACCGCACAGACAGACCGACAGCGGGGGGCGGTACAGCCATCCTGGTCCGCCGTGGTATAGTTCAACACTCAGCGCCTGTTTCGGGCCTGACCCACTTGGAGGCTACTGCCATCCAAGTTATATTGGCCGGCAGACCGGTGAAAATCCTTGCAGCTTACCGCTCTCCTTCCCGCCCATTGATCGGATTGGACCTGACCGCATGTTTCCGTGGAGGATTGCCGGTCCTGATGGCCGGCAACCCCAACGCCAAACATGTGGATTGGATCTCGCGGCTGAACACGAGACAGGAGGAACTCCTCTGTGATTATGCCAACGAGAACTCCTGTCTGATATTTGGACCGGAAACCCCTAACACCAACCCATACAACTCCTCCACTACTCCCGATATCTTGGATATCGTGATGGTGAAGGACCTCCCATTCCCGGTGTATCTGACTTCGTGCTCTGCACTAAGCTCGGACCACCTTCTGGTACTCATCGACACTGCGTGTTGCTCACCCTTTCAACACCCACCGGATCGCCCTGATCTCAGGCGCACTGACTGGGCCAGCTTCCAAACTCAATTGGAAGATCAAATTCCGTTCGATCCGGAATTGCACAATGGGATGGCAATCGACATGTGCGTTGAGAACTTCTCTGGCGCCGTTCTGAAGGCTCTGGCAGCATCTACTCCCAAGTGTCACCCGCGTGACGACCCACGGCCTCCGATATCGGCCGGCATTCAGGATGAAATATGCCTGAAGAACCGGCTGCAGAGGCAATGGCAGATCACCAGGGATCCCGCTCTGAAAGCCGAGGTCAACCACCTGCAAAGGTCGGTGACACGCAGGCTCAAGTGGAGGAACGACCAGTGGAGCACGATGCTCGAATCCCTCGGTCCTGAAGACCAGTTGCTGTGGAGGATGACCAAAAGGGTGATGAGAGTTCCCACTCCATCTCCCCGCCTGGTCACCCCAGGGGGAATCGCTCTCTCAGACTCTGAGAAAGCCGAAGCCCTTGCCGACAATCTGGAGGCTCAGTTTCAGCTGGTGACCGATCCTTTGGTCCCGGCAGTTATTGAGAATTTTGACGTGGTGCTGAGGTCTTACCTTATGACCCCTGCCAGCGAACCCAAGTTAACCAACCCTGAGGAGGTTCAGGAAGCCATCAGGGGTCTCAAGAACAGCAAGGCTCCGGGCCTGAACAGGGCCCTGAAGCATCTCCCACAATGAGCAGTATCCCTCCTGGCCTTGATCTTCAATACGATCCTAGTCACCCATCACTTCCCTACAGTGTGGAAACACACCCGAGTGATCTCTATACTTAAGCTGGGGAAGGATCCTGCACTGCCCTCATCCTATTGACCCATCTTTTGGACACGATTGGTAAATTATTCGAAAAGATCCTATTATCTAGGATCTTACACGAAGTAAACGTGAGCAGGCTGCTGCAGAATGAGCAGTTTGGGTTTCGTCCCAGGCATAGCACTTTCTTGCAGCTAGCCCGCCTCATTGAAAGAATCAACACGAACTTCGGCGAAAAGAGGCTAACAGGCGCAGTCTTCCTTGATGCTGCTTGTCAGCTACCTGGAGTCATATCTCAATGACCTTCAACGGCGGTTGATTGAATGGAGAATCGCCATTGTGTCTAACAGCACCGCAATAATATTGCGCGTGCCGGACAGCGCTTTATCCAGCCCCAACCAGTTACAGTCCTCGGGTCAAAACCACTCATTATCTGGGGGGTAACCCTAGATAAGGGTCTCACCTGGTCGCCTCACATCGATCAGGTTAGAAAGAATACCGCTCAGAGGATGGGCATGCTGGGTCCCCTCCTTAATGGGAAGAGTGATCTCTCCATCAGAAACAGAGTCCTGCTATATAAGCAGCTCATCCGCCCCATGATGGATTACACGTGCCCCACGTGAAGGTCCGCTGCCCGCTCCCATGTCCAGAGCCTACAGGTGTTACAATATAAGTGTCTTCGCCTTGCTACTGGTGTCCCTGGTACTTAAGTAACAGGCAGATACATGAGGATCTGGGTGTTCCGCTCTTTGCTGACCACATCAGAGCCCTGACTGCGAGCTTTGACTCAAAGTTAGCTGATGTGGGGAAACCCCCATTACAGCAACTCGGCAGATACTTACGCTGATCGAGGGTTGACCCCGTTGCCTGACGTGAAAACCAAGGATGGCAGGGGTCAGCAGGCCAGTCGAGGCCATCGCCCACGATGGCCAAGTCGACTAAACGAATTGCGTTCAGATCAGTCGAGTGCCTTTCAGCTACCCTGACTGAGGTTTTCCGTAATTTTCCTGAGTTGTAAGGCAAATGCCAGGGTATACGATGCAAAGTCGGGGCACGGCCCGCACTCCCCTCCCCCAGACGCAGCGGCTTCACCTAACCACCTGAAAAAGTCGCAAACCTGTAGTTTGCAACTGGGCCAGTCTGGGCTCAAAACCCAGACAGCCAACCAAGCAGTTTATCGCTCCCATAATTCGTCCAGTGCCACCTAGGCACTAGTCTTTGGCTAGATCAGTCAAGGCCCTCAGCCTGACTTCAAAATTGTTAGGGTAATCATATTCCCCTGTTAGAGTTTAGGTATCTGTTATACAGCCCAGCTACGCAGTCAAACGTGGGAATGGCTAGCAGACAGGGGGATGTCGACTTGCGCTTCGCGCAAGTCTCCACCCCCAGTTAAAACTTTGGCTTGGCTTGGCTGTATTTTGCTCAGTGGCTAAAGCCTTCGATACCATCTGGATCGATGGCCTCCTCTACAAGCTAACACTCCTAAACTTCCCGTCCTACATAGTCCATACGATCTCATCATACCTCCAGGGTCGGACATTCGAAGAGTCCTTCCAGACAGCCACGTCCCGCAAGCTGACGCTGCTCGTCAGCTACCTGCAGTCATACCTCAACAACTTTCAACGGTGGTTGAGTGAATGGAGAAATGCCATTAATGTCTCTAAGAGCACCACGATAATCTTTGTGCGTGCCGCATGGTGCTTCATCCAGCCCCAACCAGTAACACTCTTCGGAGTACCAATCCAATGGGTCAACACTACACACTATCTGGGGGTAAACTTAGATAAACGACTCACCTGGTCACCTCACATCGATCAGGTCAGAAAGAAAACTGCTCAAAGGATGGGTATGCTGGGTCCCCTCCTGAATAGGAAGAGTGATTTCTCCATCAGGAATGGAGTGCTGCTATATAAGCAGCTCATCTGCCCCATGATGGATTACGCATGCCCCGCCTGGAGGTCCGCTGCCCGCACCCATGTTTGGAGGCTACAGGTGTTACAATCCAAGTGTCTTCGCCTTGCTACTGGTGCCCCCTGGTACGTAAGTAACAGACAGATACACAAGAATCTGGGTGTTCCGCTGTTTGCCGACCACATCAGAGCCCTGACTGCGAGCTTTGACTCAAAGTTAGCTGACGTGGGGAACCCCTAATACTGCAACTCGTCAGATACTTACGCTGACCGACGGTTGATTCCGTCGCCTGACGCGAAAGCCAAGGGCAGCAGGGGCCAGCAGGCCAGTCGAGGCCATTGCCTGTGATGGCCAAGTCAACTAAACGAATCGCGTTCGGCACTGATCAGCTGAAAGCCTTTCAGTTACTCTAACTGAGGTTTTTCTGTGATTTTCCTCAGTTGTAAGGCAAATGCCAGGGTATACGATGCAAACGTGGGACACGGCCCGCACTCCCCTCCCCCACACAGCGGCTTCACCTAAGTGCCTGGAAAAAAAAAAAGTCGTATACCCTCAGTTTGCAACTGAGCCACTCTGGGCTCAGAACCCAGACAGTCAACCAAGCAAAGTTTATCCCTCCCATAATTAGTCCAGGGCCACCTAGGTACTGTTCTTTGGTAAGCATATTCCCCTGTTAGAGTTAAAGTGTCTTAGCAGGAATGGCTAAGAGACAGGGAGACGTCCACTTGCGCTTCACGCAAGTCTCTGTCCCCAGTTAGAATTTTGGCTTGGCTTGGCTTGTGTTTTATTCATTCCTCACCTGCTACAAGAAGAGAACACATCAAGAAGAAATAGCTGGACCAGACACATCAAGAAGGAAGAAACTACGCCCGACTGCCCGGCCACGATGCCTCGTGGACTGGGCACTACACCGCTCAACAGAGCACGCTTCCCAGTGGCACTCAGTCCTGCAACTGCACCTGCATCGGCCGCTTCAATTCACCGCGGACCACCAGCCAGTCAGTCGCGCACCCAGCAGTACATCATCGCTCGCAGCCCACTGTACACCTCTTCACCACACAGTCAGCCGCGCATCCAGGGGTACATCATCACTCACAACCGACCGGAGGCCTCTTCACTACACAGCAGCCCTGCCCTCCGACTGCAGCCAACATCGCTGGGGTAGGTCCAGTGACATGCACAACTAATCTCGGCAACTGAGCCGCAACTTACATTATGCCATACTATATGACTTCAGACGTTAATAAATATCGTTGTGTGTGTTATACTGTGATTGTCACTGCAAACAATCCCACAGTATCCCACACTATAAAACACTCCACATAATATTTCCAGTTTTCATTTCAATGGCCCTTGTATACACCCAACAAGTCTGAACGTATTCAGGAAGTTAGTTTAGGATAGGGGTGAATTAATCCCAGGCACCAGGTTACCAGGGCATATAAATTTTGAATGGTGGCATCCAACATTTGTGGCTATTCAGTACAGAACAAGCTCTTTGTCATCCTTCTGGCACCTAGAATTTTTAAGTGGCTCCTAGATTTCTGGACACTTTGTGGGTCCCTGATTTAGGAGACAGATGTTTCTAAATTTGAATCCTTAATGAGCACAGCATAGACATCATGCTACAGGTGCCGGTAACATTATGGGCTCAACAATATAAAGCTTAATGTCACAGTCCTAGGAAATTTCAACTGAACAGTCAGCACACCACATAACTGCTTCCATTACTATTCAGCATTTCATGACACAACATCCTACAGATTTCTTTCAAAATCTAATACTTCTCTTAATCTTTCATGTTTCTCTTACCGTGTAGGTAAGAAAATTACATAATGAGAAACTCAACCATTGATTCTCATCTAATACTGACAAACAAAACAAATGGGAAAACACAGCACACACAGGAATAAACTGGGAGCACATACAAAATTTTGGTTACAAAAACCACTTCCTATTAAAATGGATCTTAAAGAAATAAAGAGGCAAAGATGTTACATTAATTGCCATGGCCCAGAACACTGTCATATGGTGCGGCTTGTGATCGTGGTGATGAACCATTGGGTTCCATTTTAACAGTAGGGTATGTAATCACTAACAGAATAAGTCGCACCTGCTCAAAGATGACACCAGGCATGTACAAATCCCAGACATCAGGTGACCAAATGTTTTATTGTGGCCCCTAGAATTTTGGACAGCACCTACATTTTTTAAAAATTTTTGTACCCCTGCATTACACCACAGACTTAAATATTAATTAGTTTTGCTTTACCCTCTTGCTGAGGCAGATGACAGGCCACAGAGAGCAGCCAAGTGTGCAGCAGCAGCAAACACAGCCACAGAAGAGCCACTTCACATTCACAGGCAGAGTTTTCTTAAGAACACTGTTCACACGCATCACTGTTGCTTTATACTCCTCAGGAGCAACACGAGAAACCAAACCACTTGGAAATTCAGCATCAAATCTATTGCTGAGACCAAATCTGCCAAAACAGGAAATCAGTATTAGACAGTGCACTAGATTATGATAAAAGAATAATCCCTCACCAATCATATGGGACTATTCTAACTTGGCATATGGTTAAAAAGCAGGGGATGGAGGAGGCCAAGGTCTATGGAAGCTATGTAGTTAGGAGAATGATCCTCAAGAAATACACCATGGAATTAACAAAATAGTATGCCTAGTTTACATGATGTAAGGGGTTATATTCAATATAAACAATCCAGCCATTCCAAAACTTCAGAAACTTATTATGATCTATAAGTGACAAAAGGTGAAAAATGGTTATACCACAGTACAATATAAGTAGTGTATTAAAAATATTTGTGTTTTACTAATATCAGGCAACACAGGAAAATCTACACTCTCAAACTGCTTGTAACCAGTTTAACTGACACCCCTACAACACTGGCTGCAAAACAAGTACAGTGAATCAAGTCAGTCTTTGTGCATTGCCGTAAGATTGTGATCGAGACTCAAGCAATGCTTAATGTCCAGCTTTGCTAGCAGGCAATTAATCATGGGCAACTACCACAGCTCAAATCAAGCATGTGTTCTGTCTGTACATCATATACTAACTCATAAAATCTAATCCAGTGAACTAGTTCGGCTCCATATGTATTTGAAATCAATGAACATATTTATCTGAGGCCTTTGCTCTTCTGGAATGTTACGCAATACAAGTATTAGACTGGTGGTTTATTACAGATGTTTCAAGGCAGCCTATCAGTTCCACCTTCAAGCATACAGCAGTCCAAAAACAATGCCAGGAACATAAGAGACAGATGCAAAATTACTGTACAGAAAGGACAATCTGAGCAGTGATTGGTTCTTCTGGAAAGCAAAGGAGCCAATGGGGTTGCTGGAGCATGAAGCTGCCACCAGAATGTGGGAGTAAAAAACGAACAACATGCACGATAGGAAGATGCCAGACTGAAGCCAGAAAAATGAAAAGAGGAACATGAAGAGGAGATACCAGAGTGAAAGTGGAAAAGTGAAGAAATGAAACAAAAGGAGGAAGGCCCCCTGGGTGCAAGGAAAAAAATGAAGTGAAGGATAGCTTTCATGGCAGGAGGTGGAAAAGGAGAAACAAAGAAAGATTGGAAGATGCCAGAGAAAGAGTTAAAAAAATGGAGGAGGGCAGGGTGTCACCAGGACACAAAGTGAGAAAATAAACTAAATTTTCCCCTTTCTCCCTCCTCTTTCCAGTCTTCTGTTCTTTCCACCTCTGCTTTAGGGGTTGCTCCATACAACACAAAGTTTTCTTCCCCTGGTGTTTCCTCTTACTCTTGCATTCCTTACCTTTTTTTCCCTTCCCTTCATACCCTGCTGCTCTCTTCCTTATTCATTTCTTAATTTTATCTGGCCCATCTGCATCTCCTCAGTCATCTCCTCTTTCTCCACAGTGTCTGTTTAATTTTGATTTTTTAAGTTCTAATTTAATTCAACATATTTACTCCTTGTGTCCTTGTGTCTCCTTTTCTGTCTTCATTTCTTTGTCTTCTCTACATCTGGCACATCCCCTGTCTTTCTTCTTTACCCTTCCTGCCCCCACCCTAACACCTCTCATTCCTTTCGTCATTTCTTTCCCTGTGCCCAGGAGCTTTCTTTCCTTCACTTCATATATTCACCATTTTTCCACTTTTACCCTGGCATCTCCCCTTCCTGTGCCTCTTTTCATTTTTCCAGCTGTATTCTGGCACCTCAATTTCTTGCACATCTTTTCATTTTTCCTCACACATACTGGTGGCAGAACAACCTGAGTGGCTCTATATTTTCCATAAGAAACAACCACCACCCACAACACCCCCTTATATACAGTCATAATGCACCCACTTGTTCCCAGCATTCTACTTGGACTGAGACTGATAGACTGTCCTGAAATGTCGGTATCCAACCACCAACCAATGCTGCATAACAAACCAGAAGAGCAAAGGCCTCAATATACACTGCAACAGAAGCATGAATTCTCACAATGTACATAATTATACACGAACGTGCTTTATATGTACAAGACATAATTCACCTACTGAACATGTTTCTCATACCTGCTAAATATAAAATTTATAAAACCAGACATCAAATAATGATGCACAATTCCTAGTCTGTCAAAAATACACATTTACACTTTTCACACAATATCAACACAATCTGAACACGCTGTACACATCAAAGAAGCATGAACTGGAAACATCTCCAATGTAATTCTACTTTCATGTGACAGCAGAGACAAAGAATAGTGACCAACATGCCAAAAAAATAAAAAAAAACAGTAGTTATTTTGAACAACTGGTGTGACTAGTTTTATCCTCACTGTTAAGATCACAGCAACATAATTTGAAGCAATTCTACTTATTTGCTCCCTGTCACTATAAAGCTTACTTCCATACTTAAACCCTTAAATAATGCAGCAGTTAACATTCCAACTACCTAGGATGTAGGGGTTGTAAATTTATAACACACTTAAATGCACCCATATCTGTATGGTGCACTGCAGCCAGCAGTATGTAAGGAATATGAAGTCCATACAGTGCACCAAACCTGGCATTGAAGGGATAATCCATGGTAAATATTTACTTTAATTACTTTAATGGATTAACAAGGAAAAAAAAATACAGCATCATTAGATCATCTCAATTTTTAAACAATTTAGCAAGGGATATAAAGTATTTTTGTAATAAACCTGAAGACATTTCAGGGAATGGACTGCAACATTTAGTCTGATGTACAGATAATGGTTTTTTTTAGTTACATAACAATAAAAGCTGTGTCCAAGAGAATCTTTCTAGTTTAACTTGTAATAATTTTGGCAAACTTTGAAAAAATACTGACCAACTTCCCAACACAAGGACCATGAATACCTCTCACTAAAATTAAGGTTTCTTTACAGTTATCAGAACTACTCCACATAATCATATCCAACATTCCCATAACCTCTTTACGAATTTAAAATTTACTGCCTTAACACACAAAACTTGCTCTTAACTAGCTGCCACCATGTGCAGTTGACATTATAAGTACCAGCATTCTCTTTTTAGTTTATCTAGCTTATGAGTCACACAGATTTCTCTAGGCTTGATTATAACAATAACATTTTGACTTCCCTGTGCAGAAATACAGATTCATAATGGCAATAAAATGACATTCAGGATAAGTGACACAATTTATGTCTGTCTGTAACCTTTCAACAACCAGGCTGGTATTTAAATTTTATTGCATGGCTTATGAAAACCATTATTTGAACAAAAAAATATATAAAAGTATGACATAAAATGGCATTTTGTGGAAAATAAAACAAAGATTATGCAGCATGTCTTAAAATACAGTAAAATCCTCGGTAGCTAAATACATAAAATGAAATTCTACGAGTGTTTTTTTTTACATGTGTTCGCATATGCGAATACTTGTCAATTAAAGGTTGAACTGCCAGTATATTGGAATGCACTTCCTTGCCTTAGTTTCAGTGCATATTTTCCTCATACCACTGAGTGTCACTCTTCATCATTCAATTGGTACTCGAGAAGGAACGCAATTCTATTCATGCCACACATACAAATTCAGGCCACACACTTTAAAAGTGACATTTGTGGTTCTCATTGTGGTATCCTGATGCCACCGGGTGGTCCGGTTGATGTGTACTGACCTTTAAGAAGCAATATCTGACGAAGGAGGAACAAAGTTCCTCCGAATCATCGGCAAACATACCAGCCTACATGGCGTCACATTCAGAAGAAGACAATAAACAAAGTAATATTAAAGTCTTCTATTCTTTAAAAAATGAATTTGCGACTATTAACATTGGTTCCCTAACCCAATGAAATGGAAATAGTATACAATAAAGGTACGAACACAGCAAAAGTTTGACATAAAACTAACCACAGTCGTCACTGTTTCGTACGTAACTACCAGTACACCAAATACTAACAGTACTTGACTTTCAGGCAGGTACATTATGTACATGAACATTATAAATTACAAGGCGATAAACCTGCACAGCAAGATTTCAGATACATGAACTACCACCCAGCAGTAGATATCACTGCTATGCGCTTTGTTATCACATTTGCTTTGGTAGTCTGCACGATGCGAGAATCCTACGTTCGTAAGTAACTGGTAGCACAAACATAACGGGTCGTTTCACTTACACTGTCATGTTGCCTGCGCCTCTAACAACAACGGGATCGGGAACTAATGTGATGAACGTTTCTTCTAAAGTTCCTTCGTGTTCCTCTTCTTCCTCATATATTGCATCGAAATCAGCCATTATATTAACCCTACTTCTGCGAAACTCGACCAAAGCACGAAACAAACATTCTTACCAACTTTGACAAACGTTTCTATATCCATTTTTTGTTTAATGTTACAAAGTTGGCATGAGACACAGGTGCGCGGCTACGAGCTATTTTTTAAATGCCAAAAGCAAACTCGATATGGAAATACACGTCAATTCGCGTTTGTAAAAGTCAAACGTACTAATTGTTCTTAAAATATAATTTCTCCATATCGTATGTTACATATGGTATAAAACGGTGGGGTCCTCATACAATATGTAGTGTACTCTTGCACCGCCCGGTATCGTACACTTCGCACGACTTAACAGGACGAGAACGTTTCAGATCATATGGAAGCGAGACTGATGTTTGTATACATCCTCCACATAACATAAAGGCAACTAAGAATTGGCAACTGTGGCGACTTATTATCATGTATTTTAATGTAAAAGTAGTGTAATTTATTGTTATTAATTTTATGTACTCTAACATTTTAAGATTGTAGTTACTCCTATAGTAAAGAGCAGAAACTAGCGTGGCATGTTATCTTATGTATCTTTGTTATAAAGACTCCTCGAGGATGGCACCTCGCTGCCGAAACATGTAGCAGTTGATACCTGACATAAATGGGTATCACAGAGTTCATGTGTTGGATGATATTGATTAGTGTTATAAGTTCGAGCTTGCAGCACTAGTGTCAACTCGCAGTCCATAAACTACTTAATCGCACTATTTATTGTAGAAATTTCTTACAATTCAATCATTCTGGGCTTTAGAAGTTGATTTACGCTTGCTATAATATGCCGTTCAGATGTCAGCGTAAATCAGTCTTGTCTGTAATATCTTCTTGACTTTTGTACGTCTATTATAGAAATATTGTATTAACTGCTATTCACAATGGCATACAAAGGTGCAGGCACCACTGCTCACAACACAACAGGGCTCTAGGAACATTCAGCAAACGGCCCTTTCCACGCGACTGCAGCGTACGCCGACCAGCCAACCAACTAACCAAACAAAGAGCTAACTGAGGGCAGAGACTTGCATGAAAGCGCTAGCCAAAGTCCCTCGTCCTGTTTAGCCATTCCTGCTTTTTACTGCATCGCGGGCTCAGTGACAGACACCTTAAACCACAACTGGGATAGCGCTTACGCTAACGAGTTTCCCTTCGCGGCTGATGACCTGGACGTGGACAAACTGAAGATCATTGCTAAGGAGGCAATAGTCTTTTATGAGTGGACATAACTTTGGTTGGAAGGCTTTCTAGGATTCGAATTCAAATTGGTCATGTCTAAGGTTAGGACTCGCTGCAAAATTCAGGCACTCATGTGAAGCCGCAATGCCTGGGAAGATTGCGGGCCGTGCCCCGTCTTTGCGTATCATACCCTGGCATTCACCTCACAAGTGAGAAAAAAAGCACGGAAAAAACCTCAGTCAGAGTTGTAGAAAGACAGTTGGACAAGATTCAGTATGTCGACATGGCCACCTTTAGGTAGACATGACAAGTTTGCTGATCTCGGTCTCTCTTGGGACGCTTAAGGAGAATTGGGTCAGAACTCGGTCAGCGCAGATATCTAAAGAGCCGCCTAAATAAGGGGTTCCCCATTTCAGCTCAATTAGAGTCGAATCTCTAGGTAGGAGATCTGATGTGGTTGGCAAAGAATGGAACTCCCAAATCCTCGTGAATTTTCCTGTTACCAATGTGCCAAGGGGCACTGATAGCAATACGAAGACACCTGAATTCAAGCACCTGCAGTTTCCTGACATGGGTGCGAGCGGCGGACTTCAGATGGGGCACGCGTAGTCCATCATAGGACAGATGAGCTGCTTATACAGCACAACTCCTGTTCTAATGGAGAGACCACTGCTTCTTTTTAGGAGAAGTGCCAACACTCCCGTTCTCTGTGCTGCTTTCTTTCTCTCCTGATCGACATGGGTCGACCAGGTCAGCCGTGTGTCAAGGGTCACCCCAAGAAAAACGGCAGTTCGACCCAGTGGATTTGCTCCCCCAAGAGAAGAACTGGTCGGGGTGTAGGGATGCAACTACAGGCCTTAGCGAAAAGCATTGCGGTGCTCTTCGAGACGCCGATGGAGATCCTCCATTCTTTCATCCACCGGTCTAAGGTCCCTGATGTATGAGGTCAGGAAGTTGTCGAGGAGAGCTGGTTGGCGGGACGTGGCTAAAATGGCAATTTTGTCCGCGTAGGGAAACAACTCGACCTGACGATAATGCGAAGGCATGTCGTTGACATACAGACTATACAATACAGGATGGGGGGACATTATTCCGCCCTCAGCCACGCCAGTCCGCATAAAACGACAAGTGGATCGGGCTCTTTGGAAGGACACTTCGAACGTCCGACTGTGCAGAGAGGACAGATGGTTTTCACAAGGTAGTAGGGGAAATTAAGAAGTGTTAGCTTGTTGAGGAGACAGTCGACCCATACAATATCGAAGGCCTTAGCCACAAAAAGAAAAACCGCGTCCATCAGTCTCTTCTCGTCAGAGTTCCTGGACACTATTTCAAAGAGGTGGGCTAGCTGAAGTGCAATGCTGTGCTTCGGTCTGAACCCAAATTGCTCATTGCGCAGGAGCCAGCGTCTGCTTATTTCGCATAGGATCCTTGTAAGTAGGATATTTCCAAACAACTTACCAATTGGGTCTAACAGACGTATGCGTCGATAACACGAGGGCAACGCCCGATCCTTCCCGGGTAGCAAGTGTCACCAAGCCAAGCCAAAGTTCTAAAAGGGGGCGGAGACTTGCGCGAAAGGCAAGTCGACGCCCCACTGTCTGTTAGCCATACCTGCATTTGATCGCATAGCTGGGTTCTATGACAGAAACCTTAACTATAACAGGGGAATATGCTTACGCTAACGGTATGGAGTCAGGCTGAGGGCCTTAACTGATTAAACTAGTGCTTATGAGGCACTGTACTTATTTCGGGGAAAGTTCCTACTTTGGTTGGTTGGATGTCTGGGGTTTGAACCCAGACTGGCGTTCTGAGTGAAAATTCAGGCGCTTAGGTTAGACTCCACGCATGGGGGTGGGATTGCGGGCCGTGCCCCGTCTTTGCATCGAATTATGCCCTGGCATTTCCCTTACAACTGAGGAAAATCACGGTAAAACCTCAGTCAGGGCAGCCGAAAAGTGCTTGGCAAATCACTGCCGAGAACGAATCGTTTGGTCGACTTGGCCACCGACTAGCGGTGGCCTCGACTCGTCTGCTGGCACCCGTCGCTCTCCGTTTACACTTCGAGCGAACGGGCCAACCCTCAGCCAAAGTAAATATCTGACGAGTTGCCGAACTAAGGGGTACTCCACGTCAGCTAACCTTGAGTCAAAACTCGCAGTTAGGGCCCTGACGTGGTCGGCGAAAAAAGGAACACCCAAATCCCCGTGAATCTGCCTGTTACTAAGGTACCAAAGGGCACCCGTAACAAGGCGAAGACACTTAGATTGTAGCACCTGCAGCCTCCTGACGTGTGTGCGGGCAACGGACTTCCAGGCGGGGCACGCATAATCCATCAGAGGCGGATGAGCTGCTTGTATAGCAGAAGTTCGTTCCTGATGGAGAGATCACTCCTCCTGTTCAGGAGAGGACCCAGCAAGCCCATCCTTTGAGCAGTTCTCCTGCTCA
>JGI20166J26741_10410003_pt1 | contig 16093 bp, 11 predicted proteins | sample TergutCu122P5_FD_26741 | JGI IMG/M metagenome (IMG submission 26741)
CGAACCGGATTGCAAATTGAGCGGAAAATGTTTAGTGTTCCTATTCCAACATCTTAATTAGTTTAAAAATTGCTGAATTTAGGACACCAACACCCCAAGACGTTCAGAAAAAAGGCAATGCAATTCTAAAAGTACCTAGGTTCGCAATTGTTTTACATTGACAATGACAAATAAATTGGTTGTCATCATAAATAGTTTAAAGTGCCAAAAATTAAGAAAATTTTACTATATGAAATGAAATTTTTGTACCAAATTACAGCTGCCTCCAAAACCTCTGACTAGGGGGCTACCGCCCCCAGATCCCCGTTCTCTCTGTCCTCTGTTTTCAACTGAATTTGTTGAGCCCCCCCCCCAAACAAAATTCCTGGGTACTCCATTGCTGTTTAAGACCAGTCTTGTCAGTTGTGGAGGTAATCGGTTCTTTCCATCTCCCCTCCCCACAATTCAGTAAGTGGGGCCCTCCTATAATTCATAGTGAAGTCACTCCCAGATCTCATAACAGGGGTAATTACTGACTCCTATTGTAAGAACAGAATCCAGTCAAAAACACCCACAACAAATATTAGTATCCTGTATGTCTGGGAGCCTCCCTATGCTGCAGAGGTTAGGCATCTTATCTGTGCCACTGATCTGTGTTGTATTTGCTTTACAGCTTGTGCAGTGACATTGCTGTAATGTTGTTAATTAAAGTAGTACACAAGTAAGTAGTAATGCATGGTTTTATGTTGTTCAGGTTTCACCTATATTAGATGCAGTACTGCAAGAATCTTCATCAGGTTATTCTGAAGTTTTAAGTGAGCCAACATCTACAAGAGTAGCATTGCTAGATATGCACAACTCACAGCACACAGCCACAACTGTAAGTCGAGTAGCCCCTTGTTTTCACCACAGGGGGACAACTGGCTGCTCTGCAATACCAGAGTTGCCTCCATGGCTTCAGCACTGTTATACCACAGGACAGATGTCTGGGGGTGAGAGTGCTCAGCAAGGATCTCAGCATTACCATCAGTCTGCAACATATCTGATGCATGATGGCCCCACTGTTCAAGGAGATAGGTAGGATACCACATGTGTATATTGTTTGTTTGATATTTTTGTTTCTGCTTACATGCCTGGTGCATAATACATATCATGCATATTATTGCTTTGCCTACTTGAGCGTCATCTAGCTGAACCACCATATACACTGAATATTTGTAGCTTGGTTCATTCTATGTGATTGTTCATTTCATTTTACAAGGTTTCATATTATGTATTATATGATATTTTCATATGTTTGTGTGGCAGTTTTCTCAAGAAACTGGAAATGTACATTTGTAGGTCCCACAAGTTTTTAAAAATGTGATCTGGGGTTTCAGAGGTGCCATTCAAAAAATGACTAGGTCACCCATAACTCCATGGCCTTAAGGCATGAGAAAAGAGGTTTGCAGTCATCTTCATTGATGTCATCCCCCTTCTTTATCTGTGTTTAAATCCACAAGATTGCAAAATTGATTTTCATCCTGTTGCTTGCATAGACTGATAAAGTGGTGCTGGTATTCACTTTCTCTGGACAACTTGTCACATGACATGGCATCTCCGCCCCTTCTCCTCTCCTCCTTTTCCTGCCCCACCTCTTATTGTATCTGTTAACTGACTGTAGTAATTTTCAAGGAATATCACCACTGTTGACCATATGTGTATCTTCCCATCCTCCCATGGTTATGAAAATTATTGGGAACTATCAGTGTTGATTTTCACGTGTAGTGACTGGGGAAAAGAATAGTCTCACTGCAGCCCATGCAGGCCGTAAAAAGCGACTGCAATGGGTACTACATAGTGTCTTGGGTTATAGCTGGACCTCCTTTGGCCTGGGGTATTATAAATAGATTGGACTGGCCTTCCAGGTTTGGGTTTGGGCGACAGGCCGACATCCTGTCACCATAAAGAAGCTAACTATTAGGAATCCTAATTGTGGCCTCAGAACAGTCAGACTTTGTGGAACTGACCTAGGCTGTGGAAAAGGGGAATGAGATGAGGATAGAGACTTGGAACGTATACACATTGTACAGGGCAGGAGCAGTGAATGAATTGGTGGAACTGTGCACAAACAGATATTAATAAATGCAAAATTAAAAACTGGAAAGTAATGGAGCTGACTGGGAGAAGTCCAAAAAGGAGGCAAAGGTCTGCATTGGACCCTAGTGCAATCTAAGAAAGGAAGTAGTAGAAGAAGAAGAAGAATATCAGTGTTTGTTTCTGTGTACATGGAAACTTGCTTATCATATATTCCTGCATTTTTAAAGTGCTGTGACAAGTAATGGGAATACAGTGGGACTGTGCATTATCCATTTTTCAAGAAGCCTTGTGGTTGAGTACAAGATGAGTAATGTGCGGCAGTCTCATTGCATTCAGTATACTTATTAAATTCTTTATACTAATTAAACTTTGTTTAAACAAAACATTTAGTGAAGTCAGTCTAGGGAAACATTTTCTTAGTGCTATTTAGAATGTTCTAAATGGGGAGATCCTTTATTGTCACTTCTGATCAACATTGCTTTAAAATGTCCCATTACATTGCACATGTGGGAGATGACAAATACATACAAAATTTTGGTTGCAAGGACAGATGAGAAGAGACGCTTTTGGAAGCCCTCAGCATAGATAGTGAGATAATTTTAAACTGAACCTTATCAAAATGAAGTTACAGAGTATGGACTGGATCCAATTGGCTGTGGGTAGTGATGAAAGCTCGAGTGTTGAGAACACAGCATTGAACTTTTGGTTGCATGGAAGGCAGTCAATTCTTGACTAGCTGAGTGACTACAGTAATAGTTACAATATTCAGCACCTCTGGGACATCAGGCTTGCCAAGTTTCATAATTTTTTGAATCTTAGGATGTTATACCTGAAATGTATCTTAGTGTTCCTAGCAGCCTCTTGGGTAGACATAAGCTCGTAATTTGGCACTTGATATCCTCTTGTGTTTTGGATCTCTCTGCCTTACTTTCACTAGTTATATAACATGGTGTGTGTGTGTGTGTGTGTGTGTGTGTGTGTGTGTAAATTAAAAAAGTATATACATATATATATTATATTTCACTCTTTTAATCATTATATTCACATCACTGTTGCTGGTTGTTTAAGTAGCAGAATGTAGGAAGCTTCTTAGTCACTTTCTGGTTATTAGTTACCATTTAGTGCCAGATATAGCTTTTACTGTATTAGCTTCTCACAAAGATCTCTTGTCTGGAGTTATTTCGTTAGTTAATTTGGAAAATGTTAATGGTGTAGTGATTATGCACAGGGTTAACATGTTGTGTTTTCATTACCATATACTTAATGTGCTTTTATTGCAGATCTCTGAAATCTGGAGGAGGATGTCGTCTGGATGCTAATCCCACTGGGATTGGTGGCCTTTCAAATGGTGATATCTGTGATTCAAATACTTTCCTGAACTATGTCTTGAACCAACAGAGGTCAAGTGGTATTTTCTTATTTGATCCAATTCGTTCCCTTCATCCTAATGAAACCAGCACAGAAACAACATCTGCAACTTCTGAGCATGAAAATAATACAAGCAGAGACTCTGCAAGTCATCAGAATCTCAGCGAAAAGCACAATGTAGATTCTGCAGTCAAACATAATGCCCCACCATCAGCCATTCCTCCAGTTGAGGGTAATCCCACACGTCGTGATGCTGCCACAAATACTGTCTCAAAATATTCACAAACAGTTCCCTTGTTACCCCTTCATGCTGATGTGAAGGCTAATATGGTTGACCACTCAAATGACAGCAGTATGCCCATAACTCGGATGCAGTTAAAAGCTTGCCACCAACACCATTGTACAAAGTGTGTTATGTCAAAAATAACTCACATGTGTCATGAGGAGAGAATGTTGCAAGCACGAGATGAAAGCACAGGTCAGGGTTTAGCTGCAGACTTTACTGTTTGTGTTGCATGTCACAAAATTGTGAACACAAGGAACTGCACTACTGTGGGCTGTGGTAATCATATTCCAGATGCTAAGGTTGAAAATGGGAAGGTACACACCAACTTTGTTGTTGTCAGTACAGCTGGTAACAGTAACATAAACCCTCAGCAAGAGCATCAGTGTAGCCATGGACCTTGTACTTGTTCAACAGAGAATATTCATATTGTAGGTGATTCTGTAAAGACTGAAGGTTTGTCAACTCATTGTGTCAGTGGTACTGGCAATAATGGGAAATTTGGCAATGTTCAGTTAGGTCGTGAAATTGTAACTGAATGCAAATGTATGAATGATTGTGGGAATTTGTGCGTTAAAGACAATCGTAGATTGCATTACGTTGATATCGATAGGCCATTTACTTGTGAGATATGTTTCAAGAACTATCCTACGAGCACTACACTAATGAACCACATGAGGTACCATCGTGGGCAGCGGCCATATCAGTGTGAAGTTTGTAACAAGGCTTTTGCAACAAATTCTCACCTTGTTACTCATCGTAGAGTTCATACAGGTGAACGGCCTTTTCAGTGCAGGTTGTGCAGACGCAGCTTTGCGGACCGGTCGGCATATGTCAAGCATGAACGTACTCATGGCCCCAATGGAACAATAATCAAACGTTACAAGTGTGATGAATGTGGCAATGCATTTGTAGATTCATGTGGATTGAAGAAACACGTTCGTATTCATACTGGTGAGAGACCGTACTGTTGTTCTGTGTGTCAGAAAACATTTTCAACAAGTTCAACCTTTGTTGCGCACAAGAGGATTCATAGTGGAGAAAGACCATACAAGTGTGAAAACTGTGACAAAATGTTCATCACCAAATCACATTTGTTGACTCATCGTCGAACACACACAGGGGAAAAACCTTTCAGTTGCCAAGTATGTAACAGGGCATTTGCAGATGGATCGAGTTTTCGCCGTCATGAGCGTCTCCATACAGGTGAGAATAGGCACACTTGTGATATCTGTGGGAAGGGCTTCCCATTTGACACATCACTAGCCAAGCATAAGCAGAGTCACATACCTGGCACACCTACCTTTGTATACATGGTATGAAACATCGGCAGGCTATGTATAAATTCCTTATAATTGCACAGAGAAAATGCTGTCTCCAGAAATTTATTGTGTTTCGTTTTATGCAATTTTAAAACATGTCTAGAAATTGATGTCACAGATTCTTCCGTATGCAAGATACGGAGCTGACTAACACGCAGTTTCTGTGGAAGGTTGTAATCACTTCAAGGCTCTTGTTTGTGTAGATTGTTTGACAGATAAGTAGAGTGCATTAATGTCTGAAGGTATGTGTATGTGACTAACAATTATTGTATGCTCTTTTCTTCCTTATTGTATTTCACATGGAAAATCGAAAGATGAAATTGATATCAGTTACATAATATTTAGCTTGAAGGCTTGCACTCTGTATCATTGTATACATGATTAAAATGTATGCCTTGTCTGTTATAAAACAGTTAACAGTTTTGTTGAACACTTAATGTTGAAGTGTCCATCTGTAGCATCTGCAGTTCAACAGGTCTGGAAGAAATTGTGTGTGTACAGTGTGGAACTTTGTTGTTATAAATCTCATCATCATAATTTTGTCTACAACACTTAGGTTTTGTGATCCTGGCTGCAGTTCAGTATGGTAGATTGTTATGAATTAGTTTAAATTTTGAATAATTAAAGACTTCACTTTATAATAATGCTACAGGTAGGAATTTTGGCATGCATGTTTCACTGAACTTGAGTATAAGTGGGAGGAAGTAAATGGAGGCTGTAGAAAACTGCATAATGGGGAGATTCATTATTTATGCTTTTCACCAAATATTATTTAGGTGACCATGAGATGGACAGGGCATGTGGATAATATGGAATTGAGAAGAAGTACATACAGGGTTTTGGTTGGGAAACTTGAAGGAAAGAGACCACTAGGAAGATCTGGGCATGGAATTTAAGATAATATTAAAATGGATGTTAAGTAGGATGGGATGGCATGAGACTGGATTCATCTGGCTCAGTTGGAAAAAATAGCAGGCTTTGTGAACATTGCAATGAACCTTTGGGATCCGTAAACTGCTAGGATTTCTTGACTAGCTGAGTAACTGTTGGCTTCTCAAGAAGTACTGTGCTCCACAGAGGTAGGTAGTTGTTTTATTGAGCTTGGAACAAAGGTGAGCATTATTTAATTTGATAACCAAAATCGTCAATAAGAAAGAGACATGTTATCAACAGATTAAAAAAAAATTAAATTGGAACTACAGGGGTTGTGAGGTTATGCACTGTATTGAAGACCCACAAATTATTCCCTTTCTCCAATTGCCCTTTGTTTTAACAATATGTGTAACTAGTATGATAAATAAAGTAATTCTTGGTCATCACTGTGTAATGTGTGTGTATTTTACATTATCTAAGGACTATGAAAGTAAAGTGTAAAAGTTAATGAACTGGGAAAAGGGCAAAATACTATATCATTAGTTGAACAGAAACTTGCTGATAGCTTGTCATTACAGTTTGTGTGGATCTTAAAGATCCACGCAAACTTGTCACTTCTTGTAATTTAAGATCTTCCTTAGATATCAATGTCCAGTACCCTTACACTTGATTCTTGTCGTAGAAGATTTTGTTTTGGGATATGGGGCCATGTTTCCTACATTCTTGGAAGAGCTTGCTGCCTCTGTCTGCAGTGTAGTCAAAGAAGGTTGCTTTGCTAGTTACAGTTGTGTGTGGAATAACATTCAGATATATGGGGTTGTAGTACTAGCCCCTGGTTTATATGTTGGTCATTCTGTCTTTCTGACGTTTTGTATGGAGGTTTGGACACTTGTAGAGAATTAATCAAGATTTAATGAATTTCATGATATCTGTTCTCCTAGAAAGCAGATAGATGCAGTAAGCTCTGGTGAAATGTTGGTAAGAAATTGCCAATCAATACAGCAATACAGTTCTGTGAAAACCTCATGTTACACCTTGTCGCATATGCTTTCTGGTTAGGTTTCTTGCCATTGGCAGGTTGTTGTAAGTGAGGTTTAACCCTTAATTTTGCAGTTTTTGCACTTATCATGTTTGCTTGTGTTATTAGGCAGTTATAAGAATGAAGAAAATGTCATAGATTTAGAGATTACTTTAAAGTGCAGTTAGAATGTGTCTGAAATTTTATAAATTTCAAAGTTTCCTCATACTGCCATGCTTTCCTGAATGTGTTGCATGAATGGCAAGCCGAATTTTATTTGTTTCATACCCAAGAAATCCACAATGTACAAACACATGTTTCATGAAGAAACCTAAGACTGGAGTATGATCATTCTCATCGTCCACTAAGTTAATGTAACATTGGTAGAACTACATAAATTAGTTACTGGCTGTGTATATATTTCCTATCATGCATTTGGATTTTTAGGGGGGGTGTGTATGAAAGGTTTACTAATGTCATGTTAATGTTATTCAGATGATCGTCATATTATATATGGACATTTTTTATATTAAGGATTACAAAGTTTGCCACAGTGCGTTACTTTCAGATTGTCAAATAAATGTAGGTAGTATAAATCTGTACTAAATGGAAAATATAATTACTAATAACGTGTAAAAATATTATTAACAATGAAATTCATGAAATGTATAATTAAGTTTTACTATTTTAACAGTTGTTTAATACAAACAGAACAAACCAGCAAGTGCAGTAAGTTGTGGATATACATGGCTTTTAAAACTATATTTAAGTAAAGTTTTTAATATCATATATTAAAAATTTGAACCCTTTAACAGTTTAGTGGTAACTACATTTACCCCCTACAAGTAGTGTGGTGGAGTGGAGGAGCAAGTTTGAAGCCACCACAGGTAACATACTCAAAGAAGCAGTGTAATTGATATTTTAATTTAAAATAAAAATTGATTTTCTGGAGTCAGCAGATATTAAATTATGAACTATATTAAGATAAACCGTCATTCACAACTAAAAGTTTGTATTGCCGGTATTTATTATTCATTACAGCATGTTTCAGCCAGTTTGGCCATCTTCAAACAACAATAAAAACAAAATACTTGGGAGGTTAATTGATACATCAAGTTCTATCAAATAAAGAGAGAGGAGAGTTCATTTCTACCTAAAGAGCAGTACTTCATTGGGATTCATGTTTTTGTTTTAATTTTTGTAGTTGTGTATATTCCAGCTATCCTAAAGGTATGTCAGAATATTGCCTTCAAAATTCTAGCTTTTACGTTATTTAAGGTTATTTCATGTTGAGTAGTTTGATAGTGGTATATAATTTTACTTTGAAATGATTTTGTGGAGTACAGTAGGGTCTCGTTTTATGACGGGGTTGTTTTCTTGAAAATTTTGTTGTAAATCAGATCATTTTAAAACGAGTAATATTTAAATGGTTTAAACTGAGATAGGTTCATGGGCCATACAAATTAGTGAATTTTATAATGTACATTATTTCTTTACATTTAGACATACAATTTTAATTTAATTAATTAGGTATATAGAAAATTACACAGATAATTGAAAAAAATATCTATCAAGTCACTGTTTATTTTGCTGAAGAAGGCCCAGGCCATGGTTCAGAAGACATCAAGAAAGAATATAATATTCGATTTTTTTGTCTTTTCGTGCAGGATTTCATAATAAGGGTGTAGCATGGCTCTTATGCCTCTTTTTACTGTAGATCTGCGTTCCCAGTCAGGGTCGATATCACATAACTTTTCAGCTGCCATATCTGTAGCAGAAAGAACATCAGTAAGGTCCTTCGTCTGCATTTCTTCGGTTTCACGATCATCCTCATCTTCATCTTCCTTATGCTGTTCAGTAAATTGTTGGGCCAAGTCATAAAGTTCCTCATTGGACAGTGGCTGGGAGTGACTTTCTGAAACTTCAGTGATGCCCACGGGATAAACACTTTCAAGACCAGCTTCTGCTATTTCGCTTATCTCTTTTATCAGCATATCCACATTGTCACAATTTGTACCATAATTCTCATTGTTAGGCCAGATTTTATGCCACCTTTCATACACAACACAGTTACTTCTTCCCATGCCATTTTTGTGTTATCAGTAGCTTTTAAAATGTTATCTTTCCAGTACTCTTTCAGGGAGACCCCAGAATTATTCATTTATCATATCATTTCTTGAAGTGCTTGACAAAGGTAATACACCTTACAAGCAGCTATTACTCCTTGATCCATTGCGTGTAGCAGGGAGGTGGTGTTAGGGGGTAAAAAACTATCTTAACCTTGAATTTTTGATTTTGCCAAAAAAGACTCAGCCTTTGCAGCAATAGCATGCTGAGTGAGAGGAATTCTTTTTTGATTTAAATCATCAACCCCTAGTGTCAGTTATTGTTCCCTTTTTTCTATGTTAAAATTTCTAGTGTAACTTACACTTGATGCGCACAATTTTGTAGTTTTCTGTGCCAATTGTTTTTTCAGTATTCATAATTGTTGATACAGTAGCCAGTGCCAAGCCGAGGGAACTACAAACATTAGCACGTTTCTTGCCAGCTTCCATTTTTCTGATCACTAACATTTTAGTCTCAAAAGTTACAGTGTTCTTTGTTCTTTTCACTCCTTTTTGCAAAAGAGGACAGTCTGTCTTTTTGAATGTCATGGGTGGAAAAATCACAATTAACTTAGAAGAACTGCACTGAAATGGGGGGGGGGAACATGCACACCGGAAAAGAGCTAGAAGCACACTAAGTAGAGAAAGGATGCTTGAGTTGCGACAGTGATGCACCAAAAGTGGGGAGTGCTTGGTCTGACTCGAGAAAGAGTTGTAAAAGCGAGTCGTAGTGCAAAACAAGACCCTACTGTAGTTTCATTGATAAAAGTTATTTCTTTTTTTGAGTGTAGACTAGTTGTGTAACATCTCTCTCTAGGGTGAGCTGTAGACAGTATGTTAGAAGCATCCTTTAATTGTGAACTGGAAATTGAAATTAAAGGATAGAATTATTATGGTGGTAAGAGATAGAGAAAATTGTTAGAATAATAATAAGTGAAATGTGAAGATTCTTCCAGTTTTGAAGATACTAAATCTGAAATCAAATAGTAATTTATTAATTCAGAGACGGAGATACAGAAATTATTATTGTTGCATGCTAAGGATATGAGAGGAGATGTGTGTAGATGGAGGGTTTTGTTTGTAATATGCAGAAACTGCTGGATTTCTGAGTACTGAAAGAGGGTGACTGAACTGATTGACCCTTGAAGATGATACTGAGAGGTTGTCCCAGAGACGTTGGTAACTACCATGCTAAACGGCATAAAGTCCCACAAGAATGCAGCTCTCCATTACTGCGCGGAGGAAGCCTGATATCATGTGGGGTGACTGTTTATTGGTCTTGCTGGACTAAATCTCTGAAGATGGAATTTGCTTCCAAGGTATTTTGGCCATTAAGGTGGTTATTGTTGTTTGTTTTTTCATAGGTGTAATATTTTTATATTGTCTCAAGACATGAACCTTTTCCTGTGGTGTATAGGATTTCCATGGTATCAGTGGTGTGTTGCAGGGTGTTGACTTTGTAAGAGGTTGTATTGAATACTAAATACTGACAATAAAAAGTTTTAGTTGTGAATGATGGGCTATGTTGATGTAGTATATTGTCACTATGAGTTGTACAGAATAAAAGATTTTACATTATTGAGACAAATAAATTTCAGTATATTATTACAATTTTTGAAATTCATAATTTCTGTTAGGTGTGCCCCTTTCACTGCTCACCCTCCAGGAACCAGAAAATGTTATGTTGTTGCCTTCTGCAGTAACATAAAGAAACTCAATTTTGCCAGTGTATTGGTGTTCTGTATGATTTGCATAACAAACACCAGTTCTCCCAGCAGCACTGACCAGTTGGTTCATGTAAAATGGACAGAGACTATTCAATGTGGTGGGAACTGAATTCTTAAGTACTATTTGGATGAATATCAGATTTCATGGAAATATAATGGATTTTTAAGTAAAATGTTTAATTTGTTGTGATTTAGTATTTTAACATAGCCTTATTCGTGGTTTTTCATATATGTAAACATTTTTGTAAACTTTTAATAGCGTATGGTGACTTTTACCCCTGAAGGTGGCAGCTTACTGTCAAAGCATTGACAAAAATATGTTGTAATACATTGAGAAGTATATTTATGGTGGTATTAGGTGGTAATATCAATATTAACATAATTCTGATAAAACAGCTCTGAAATTAACAGTGAACCTTATCGGTCATTTATTGTAACTATTGTTATTGTGTACCACATTCCAGCTGGCTGTGTGTCACAATTTTGACACTAAAATACTCTTGAATATTGAGCCAGCCTGTGGCAGTTGTGACACTGTCATTGTGTCCACTGCTGTATAAAGACTTGTGTTATGCTTTCTTGCTGTGAGTTACTCAAAATGTATTCCATAAGCATAATTCTTATCCAAAAGAACCAAGTTACAGTGTCACTGTCTTACTAAAGTAACATAGTGCCATGTAAACATTCTGTCAGTATGCTGTTTATGCTCATTCGAGTTCCTGTCAGCTTTGATATGGCAGTTTATGAATTTGACAGTATGAAGATCTTGAAGTTTTCTGATGTGTGTGTGAGGTAGGAGTGAGAATGTTTACAAGTAGAACACCATCAGAAGTTCTGCACATATGCCACTGGCCTGACATCCTCATTGCCATAGTGCAATGGTTGAACAACTTTGTTAGTTTACTGAACACCTGGATGTCATGGTGCTCTCTGCAGAATACCATGAAATGTTAATTTACTTTATATACCACCCTTGAGACTAGGAACAATGTTACTAGCAGATACCTTCTCTTGCTGTGCAACAACTACAGGGATGCCTTTGATACAGTCTAAGATATTCTGTGATTTGTGTTGAATTTATATTGCCAGACAGTAGCTTACTGCAGTAGTAGTTTTTGCCAGCATTATTTAATGCCTTAATCAACAGATTGAACAAGTATAGTCACATCATTTGGTAGAAACGTAGCTCATGCCATTTTTCAGTTTCAGGACATCAGCAGAAGGATGGGCTGGGTAGTGACCTAAGAGTAACATAACAATTACTTCAAGTTTTGGGGATGCAGATGGGATCTGACTAATGGTACAAAATCACTGTCAGTCCGTGAGGCAAAAGTGTTGTATGTCATCACTGGCAGTCTTGACATGCTTGAAACACCAGGGATTTCACCTTGTACTAGTGCCAGCCATTCTGTCTTGTGATGGCCATTATTGTTGGTTCATGGCCAGAAATTCATTGTGTCATATTTTTATTCTTGCTTTAGGGGTTGCTTTTTACAATTTTGTGGATATTCTGAGAGCAGTATGGCCCATGTCATGGGGTTTTAAGAAATTTGTCCCAGCGACCTGCAAAATTATATTCAGGATACCAAATTTCATGGGTTTTTCCTAGCCAAAAATACAATATTTGTGACAATGTATAGGAACAGTGACTTGAAAGCAGTAGGAAAAAATGTCTGTAGGTATACGATAACCATCAGGCAGCCGTTAAAAGGGTGGAGTGAGGAATGGGAGAGGGAAAGGAAGATGTGAATGGTTATAGGGTGTGGAATGAGACTGTGAAAGATGAGGCATGGGTATGTAAAGAAAATCAGTATGTGAACTGAGTGTTGTTGTTGTTGTTGTTGTTATTATTATCATCATCATCATCAATTCAAATTTTAAATTTATCCTTGCCTAATGGGAGCAGTCTTCTTTTAAGCCAGATCTCAACAAGGGATCAAAGCAATTTACCCCAGAACTTTACGAATGATGTGTGCAGTGCTTGTTAGTGTGATCTTTTGTAGCTGTATGACTGACGGGTGACCTGGGAGCAACCGAAATTTCTGATCTAATCCCGTTTTTAATTCTTCCTAATAATCATATTATAACAGCACAATTTTTCTCCTCACTTTCCACATCCTGCTGTTATCTAAGAGCAAGGTGGGCGGGACATTTAGCACGCGTAGTAGAAATGATAAATGCAAGCAAAATATTGGTCAGAAAACCTGAAAGGAAGAGACTGCTTGACAAACCTGAGGGTAGATCAACAATGAAAATTTCAAACAAACTCTGTCACCATGTAAGAGTGGGTCCTGTTTAAAAAAGATGGCAAATTACTGCAAGTAAGTTTATGTGAACAGCCCTGGAAATGGCTGGGAACAGTAATCTGAAGGCCAGAAATTACAGGAATAAGAAAGCACAAAGAGTGGTCGCAAGTTTAAACTTAGATCTGCATCGTGTGAAGATTCTTGCTGCAAACTGCTTTCATAGAGAACATGATTGTGAAATGTCGTGTAAGATGGGGACAAGCAAATTTTAAGTGGGTCGATGTGTGGAAGGAGGGACAGAACAGTCCATAAATACAACGCCCATTTGTGTATCAGTACGTGGTTGAGTCAGGTAACTGCAGTGTTTTGTTGTCTGCTCCGTTCTTGCTTCGGGTGGGATAGTACTGCCTCTCGGCACAGCGGCCACTAATGCACTAGAAGGCATGTGCTCTAATGAGCCTGTTGGCGATCCCCCTTACGATAGACAAATGAGAGTGGAGGAGTGGTGGAATGATAATTGACGGGGATAAAACAGTAGAACTCAGAGTGAAAGCCATTCTAGTGCCATCACAGATTTTACATTGCCTGGTCTGGGATCGAATGGGGACGGTAAGAAATGTTATTAATGTGGCAGTTTTTGTTACGTTCTCAACAGTGTTCAGTTTTCATTTTAAGCAGTGTAAAATTAGGTGGGGACTTGTTTATAGTGCGGTGACCAAGCATGTTGAACGTTAGGGCACGAATCTACAACACCCCCCACCCCAGAATTTGTATTTTATTTTTGTTTACCAAGTAGACCGGATGCCGGTCCCAGTGGCCGCACGTTCCAAGGCGTAGGTTTGCGGCCGCTCATCTGCTGAGATTTTGGCTTCGAATCCCACCGGGGGAAGGGATGTGTTGTCAGGTTGAGGTCTCTGCAACGAGCACACATTCAGAGGAGTCTTACCGACTGTGGAGTATCTTTTTGGTGATCTAGAAACCTCGAGAATGAGGAGGCCCTGGCCCAATGGGGGCTGTCGCACCGAGAACAAAGTAGACCGAAAAGAAACAACACAAAATTAAACTAAAGTAATCTATCGCCAGACTAAATGTACAATGCTGCGCAGAACAGGAAGAGAAATAACCCCAGTACAATGATCATATGGAAATGCTGTGTGAATAAAATAGGCAGAGGCCCTTGCCACTGTAAGTATTATAAAGTTACTTCAATTATTTTAATTTTAACCAACAAAGCCACACAATCATTAGATTTATAATAATATTTTTAAAAACACAACTCGTACATATTGGGGGCCTTATTGGTCCATCATTGGGAAATACATTAATTGCTGTAGACAATATTTTGATCTCTTGCATATGTAGAAAAGACTGAATTTGTTTGTAGTGTGAATGTGTAACGGAAAGAATTGTTACACAGTAAGTTAGAGCAGCATGTGGATTTGTTGGAAGTGTTCACGGTATAAAATATAAGATACTAAATCACGTCGATTACTCTAGCATAGTGTACAGGTGACTTTAAATATTAACAGCAGGTATGGAATTTTTCGTCTTACCTGGAACGCAACAAACTGGAATGAACTTGTCCCTCAGATATTCACCCTACACTGGCCTGGACAGCCACAACGTTCAGTAATCAAATTCGGGGAAGGGCAGTATAATTAGGCCTATATTTACATGTATCATCCACGTTTGTTTTAAAATATTATCCATTTTGAACAAATATGAGAGTCGCTACGTATGCACAGAATACCAAAATTTCCACCTATTGTTCTCGATCACTCCAGGTCCCCAACCACTAGTTTCGTGATTCCAGCATTCATGAATGATTACGCACATAATTATTAACAGATGACGTCGAGATACAGACGCTAAAATGTCATCTTTATCAATAGCTGTATATGTAACGTATTTGCATAATGGATCCATTATAACAACTGATATTTTATATAATTATCAGTCAAATTGTAATCAAGTATTGTAAAATCTTGAGCCGATACAATTATCATAGTAGAGATGCATGCATTTTCAGTACTGAATTGCATAAGGGTACTTACATATCCATTTCCCTTTAATTTAGTTATGATATACTGGTACTTTCAGTAGCTCACACTGTATAGTACCAAATGATGTAATGACAGTGAATAATGAAGTGTGCAGGGTGTGGAAGGAAATCACCGTGGCCTATTGTGAGGTACCATCCAGCCACTGAGGTACTGTAGGCAGTGTACTGACTAGGCTACAGTCTGGATTCCGTTATTCTCCAAAGTGTTCAGATGAGCTCTTTCTCCAGGCTGACAAGGTGACCACTTTCCCATATGCCTTTATTACATGCACAGATAAACATTATTCTGGCATTAGCCTGACAGAACAGCAAAATCCTTGGTGAAATTTGAGGTTCCCATGGTAATGGCTGTGATTGTAGTAAAACAATGTGTAGTCTTATCTCCAATATCAATTGTTTACATATCCCACAAGACAGTCTTGCATTCTGACAGCTGTTAACTCATTCTAGTCATGTGACAATTGGTTTCCATGGTGCTGATGTTGATGATTCTAACTTCTGGGATGTTATGTTGTGTAGTGCGGTTAACATAGCAGATGTGTCAACTCCAATATTGAGCATAATATCCCAGAAGACAGAATCCTCAATCTAGGTGTATTTGCAAAACGCAATTTCACAAACATCCTAATACCTTCAATGTCTGTACATAACAACTCAAGAGAAGCAGAACAGAATTTCATGATACGTTTGTGCATTTCAGCAAATTCCAATTTTGTTACATCAAACAAAAACAAACAATAACATGATGACCCATGTCTGTCAGCATCCACATCTTAAGTGTAACTCTCTAAATATTTACTGGAGTGAAAAATATTTTTAACTAGTTTTAAGAAAACTGAAGCACATATTTTATGTCTAATATGTGGACGGACAACAAAGTTCGCGAACTCGCCACGGTGTGCTTGCCATGGCAGCACTGGACAAAAGCCTCAGTATGGTTTGATGACGTTGACATATCAGCATTTCACAGCTGTGTTGTTGTTGATCTATGGCAGTCTCTTTCTGAGTGGCATCTATTACTGTCTGCGTGT
>JGI20166J26741_10412226_pt1 | contig 16091 bp, 8 predicted proteins | sample TergutCu122P5_FD_26741 | JGI IMG/M metagenome (IMG submission 26741)
CTGAGTAGACCCCGTTCCAGACCCACTACTACTCAGAAAAATCTGGTAGCGCCGGGAATCGAACCCAAGACCTCTGTATCTGTAGCCAGAAACTCTGACCGCTAGACCACAGAGGCGGTCCATTATCATGCACGCTAGACTATTTTAAATTTGTTTCAATTTTTTTTGTATATTTCTTCGTTTTGTTTTACAAACTGTTATAAAATTTCTGAAAATGTCTGTATCAACTAAACTGAACTACCATAAAAATATATTTCACATTAACAAAGCTATAAATAGTAGCAGACTCAAAATATCATTTTATTAACTCTCTGAAGAGTAATCTTAATTCAATAATGGTAAAAGAGTGAAATTTGCATCATAAACAATAATTAGTTATACATTTTCATAGCCAACATTTTGCATGAGAAGCTTTCTGGGATACATCATTTTAAAGAAATTTAACTTACGAATACTTTGTAAGTTACTTTAAAACAAAACCTGGTTTAAATTTAAGTGAATGAACAGTGTTGTGTAAGCTTTATAAAAATAACTTTACTCTTAGATTCTTCTATTATTCTCCACTTCTAAACATTACTTTACAATTATTGAATTATTGAATAACAGTCAATAATTTGAAGTCTCATGCAGTATTGTAAAAAAAAAAAAAAAAATCCACCCATTTTGACTGAGTATTAATCCCTATATAAATAAGTACTGTCAATAAGATTTTTAAAGTATTTTACACCCTGCAAACTTTGTCAGTATGTGTATTATTATTCCACACAGTGACACCTAGAAAGTTTCATGAGGCTAACCACAGAATATAATTTGGACAATAAAAATAACTTCATGTTTGCCTTTGAAATACACCGAAAGATATATAACCCCCCCCAACGTCCACAGACAGACACACCCATGCACACATGTATGTGCACACACACACACACACACACACACACATACATGTATACATCTTAGCATACCAAATGTCTGAATATTAAAAATTCAGAAATATGTGTAAATATGTATCACTTTATATCCACACCCTTTTTAAGCACTGCAGCTTTGCTAACACACTTTGTTCCATTCAGATTTAGAGTGCGGCCTAAATACTGCTATGCATTCAAAACAGTAAAATTTCCAAAACCCTGCAAATATTTAAATATAAGTTTACAGCATATTCCTTTGACAAACTTTTGAAAACCAATAAAATGAAAAAATACTTTCCTCTGTCCCATTGCAAAATTGTGTGTTTTACAAAGAATAATACGACAGAGATAGCTTAATATTTTACTTTCATACTGGACAAATATTTTCCCTTTATGTACTGAAAATGATACATGTTGGAGGTGAAGAAACAAAACACACATTACTCCTGTTTTTAGAAAATATGTTATTAATATTAACATAGAAAAATTCCTACATATTTAATTGGAAAAAATGTGTAAATCATAATAAAGATTCTTGCAAGATACATATTCCATGCTGAATCATGAACGCACACTACAATTGTGGAAATATGAGACTTATCGGTGAAAAAAAAATTGTATGTCAAATTAACAGTTTTTATTAAGGTAATTAAAAATAAATACAATTTCAATATTTTTTCAACCAATGTAGTTGACCAATAACTGAAAAAGGCTCTTACACTTGGATATTCTAATGTTTGTTTTAATGGTTGTTATGTCCAAAATGTCAGGAATACCAATGTATTGTATTGTATCAAGTTATTTGACTGAAAACTTGCCTATTATTCTTAATCAGTTATGATGGATACAACTATTAGTTTTCACATGGGTGAATTAACAGTGGTAGAGCAAAGTGGTTGATGGATATGAGCCACATGGTTAGAAGTGGAGTCCCGCCCGCTCAGGAAGGAATGCAGTTGTCGCAGGCAGTCTCGCTCAGCTCGGAACAACGAAACCAAATACGGACCAGTATTCGGTCGTTTGGATCGGAGCAGTTATTCATGTTGATTCTTTCTCTCTCTTTTTCCCCCAAATTTACTCTGCTCTGCTTTTGGCCTGTGTATATGGTTGTGCCCTTCGACTCATTTGCATGCTGCTTCAAAAAATCAATCAAAAACTACACGTAAGTATTGTTGTATCAGAAACTTTTTAGTTTGTTATCAGAAAAAGAAATGAAATATATCAATCCAAAGCATATAAATTGCAGTACAGCAGTATAATAACTATGTAACTGTGTATAAATTAGAACTACATAGCTGGTGTTGCCTTGCATGTGTGTTGTGAAAGTCTTTTGTGAAAAACTTGTAAAGCATGACTGGTTAAAAAAAATCAGTTTATCTATATGTACGCTTTGTGGCCACTGCACAAGTACCAGTACATGACATTTAAAAAACTGTCCAAAAACAGTAGCAACATAAATGTTAAACAAAATTGAATGCATATTTTGTGTTATTCATACAGTTTGATAGAACGGTTTATAATCATATTTTGCCACTGAATGGCAGTTTATTAATCAAAATAATTCATTATGTGTTTGTAATGATTAACATTAAACTGGAACAGTGTCCTTTCAAGTAGTTACACAGTAGTGTCCATACCCTTCTAAGAACAGGATGCAAAGGAGTGGGCTAAGTTTATGTGACTCCGAATACAGGGGCAAATGGTAGGCTGATGTTAATATGATAATGAACTTCTACTTTCTATTCTAGGTAGAGAATATCTTGCTTAACTAAGCAACTATTAACTTCTCTAGGAGGGCTCTGCTCTATAGAGTTCATCTCTTAATCTTTCAGCGCCTACTGGTTACGTGATTCACCAACAGGTTTAATATTTCAACAATTGTATGTTCTGCCCACACTGTATTTATGTGTTTTGTATTCATCTGAGAAGAAGCAGCGACTTGTGCCACTTACACCATAAAATGATTCGTTTTTATAACTGAGTTGAAAATTGTTTACTGCATGGCACAAACTGGGGCTTTAAGTAAAGCAGTCTGCGCTTCATCTTTAAATGGTTAATTTCACCAGTAGAACAGTATGCAGGGTCTGATCATATTTTTACAAAGCAGCAGTGGTAAGATGACAGAGAATTGTCCATTGGGAAAACAAAAAAGCAACTTGCATAAAGAATGTAGACACTTATTTTTGATATCTACATAAAAAAGTCAAATTTTACAGTGTTGTGAAAGTGCACATCATGGAGCTGAAATATATTAAAGAATTTCAAAGTAATAGCTTAATATTCCAGACATATGAACAAGGAAACACTCGTGCATGAATCAACACAGTTATGGAAGACTCAGAATCATCATTATACTAAAAAACATTTTATTTTTTAATATAAAATATATATGTGTGTGCTAGAAGGTTCTGTTTCATATTGCAGCTGCTACTTTATTCCATAGCTGTGATTCTTAAGCACGCCTAAAATACATGATTAATGTACTTTTCCAAACATCATGTAACAATGATAAAACTGTGCCTTATGTCAGCTACACAAAGTATTGTGTATGGTGCAAAATACCTTAATGAAGTAATATATCATGCAGAAAAATTCTGCACCAGGAACTTTATGAACATTAAATGTTATTCATGACAGTAATATATATATTTTTTTTCATTCTTTTTACTGGTTCTGACACTATTGTTTTGAACTTGAATACGAGCACTTATCAAGATGCATTCAGGGCATATACATACTGGCAAGGTGCAGTAATTTTTTTAGTAAATGATTTTTGAGACAATAATTTGTGCATTCCACTCATGCTTGCAAGAACAGTTAACCTGAAAGAGCATAAGAAAACAATGGAAAGAAAGACTGCAACATGCAGTTTTGCTAAAGTAGTGTTAATTGAATGTATTATTATAATGTGAACAGTAAAATATTATCTTAGTACAAAGTCTGTTGTGTGTCCTTGCAAATTGATACATTTCAAAATAAGTTTTTACACTTTAGTAATTGAATTAGTATCATACAGCCTCATTGAAACTTTATTATATGTATCTAATGCATGAAAAGAGCTTGTTTTGTCTTGTTCAGTCAAAGCTTCAAACTAAGTATGGTTACGCATACGTAGTCTTTGCTTTAATGGCGTTTATTTATGCTGCTGCATGCTATTTTAGGTATCGCTGATTTTCTGCCTTGCATGGCAAACTGTATCCAGTATATGGTGACATGCAATAATATAACAAACCAGTCTTTCACTAATGTTTACTGCACTCCATTCTACACACATAATGTCCTAGAGCTTAGTTTACAAATTGTTTTATAAATAATAATATTTTGTGAAATCCCAAAGGGAATCATCCAGTTTGATCATGAATACAGCCCTTTGCGCCTCTTGTTCCCAGCTTGTGTCACACTTTATATTTACTAATTACAGTGAAATTATAGTGTTGAAATACACACTCTGGTAACGTTATATGTTTTACTAGTATAACCAGCTTATTTGAAGATTAATCAAAATTCCGTGTACAAGAATAAGAACTTACTTCAATGAGAGGTTGTTAGTAATGTGACTGTTTGTTGCAAATTAAGAGGAATAACAGCAGAGTGCTGCGACATTGATTCTAGCTGTTGATCGCCCTTAAACCCACCTTTTTCTAGGGAGATTCTGCCCTCCATCCACCAATTTAAAAGATCAGTGTAGCACTCAACTGTGCCTTACCTGTATTGACCTAACCCTGTGTACTTTCAGTGTATTGTTTGTAGCATATTGTGGTGGTGGTGGTGGTGGTGGTGGTGGTGGTGGTGGGGTGGTGGTGATTGTGATACAAGATACACAGGATGTTGGTCACTTCCATGACGGGATTTATAAAATATGATAAAAATATTTATAAAGATGTCAGTGTCGCCTGTTGACGTCTTTGGGAAACGTTTTCTTATACCTTTGTGACAGAGCAGTGACTCATGATATAAATCTTGCTGAGAATGCTGCTAATCAGCAGACGGCAGAGCAGTAGATATTATACAGTGCAGTTGTGCCATATGTTGCTTAACATTGTTTTAGCATCTTGGTTTTTGCTCTGTGTTGTATCACTTAGGGTAAATATGAGAAACAGAGTAAAAATAAATTATTTTTCTCACCTATTTTTTCCATGCGTGCAATCATTAAGTGATGGAAAGGCACAGTTTATTTTTACTCTGACTCATACTTATTCCGACTGTTGTTAATCTGTAGTTGTGTATGACTGCTACCAAAAGGATATTATTCATCCTGTATGTCTTGGAACAGCAGACTGAACTGAACTTGTACAACATATTCAAAAGAACAGTTTACAGCAGTAATTGAATTTGACACAGATACTATTAACTGTAACACTTTTTTACAGTATTAATATAGGTTGTGTCATTCTCTTATATTTATGATAGCCTTTGTTTTCCTGACCTGTCAACATGAATTCTATAAATAAATACCACTAAGTTTACTTTCACACATTATGTGTGAGTGTGTGTGTGTCTGCACCGGGGCTGGACTGGCCTGTGTAATACATGTATGGCAATGAGAACACTTTGATTCTTCAGGGTTATATTTGTCATTTAGCATGATCAGTAATACAGATAAACCAATTCTGAAACATGGCACTTCACTAATTTTCAAATTCTCTATCAGTGATTTTGCTCCTAAAGCATATTGAATCTCATACACATTGGAAGATGGAAGTCACTGTAAATTCAATAATTCTTATTTCCATGGTCCATGTATCTTGTGCAGTACACAGACAAAACATTGGTATGCAGCCCTTGCCAGAACAGTCTTGAGAAAACAATTAAATTTCAATGACAGAAAAAAATTTGTTTCTACAAACCTGTTCAGTCCAGTCCTGGTGTGCACGCGTGTGGCGCGTGTGTGTGAGTGTGTGTGCGTGCGTGCATAGTAATTCTTACAATTAGCAGTCCAAACTGGGTGTTGTGAAGTACATAGTAGCCAATAAAGTACGTGGTATTATTCGTATATATATTTTTAGGCTTGTCATGTCCAGAATATCCTCATGCTAATAACAGTTTGTGTACGTATGGTATATGTCAGTGTTACTGTCATTGTTTGTGATGGTAGTTTGGTACAGTAATAGTGGTGGAAGAATATTTGAAACTCTTTGAGATTTTTTACGATTATGTTAATGTATGGTGAATAAAAATTAGGTAAACATTTTGCAAAGATATGGAAATGTAAGAAACCAGAAAGAAACCATATAAGTTTGTTCTATGTAATATGTCCCTGCAGCAGATTTAAAAAAAAATATGGACACAATACTTGGAAGATAAGAGACTACTCTAAATATTATGTATACTATAAAGCCTTCCAATTTCCATATTTTTTTCCTTTCTGTCACGCTGTCTTTGGTCTGCTTGCAAAGGATCACACGTAGTATTTAATGCATAAAACAAGTTCCATGTGGTGCTACAGCAGAAAATAATAGAAAAGATGTGATGTCATGTCGTTTAATTTCGAAAATGCATAATTCAGAGTTGTTTCTTGGGGTTCAGTAGGTTTCATGTGGTAATTAGGGAGATATTGTTTGTTGTATTTATGTGTATAACATAGCAGTAGTCATTTCCCGCAGCATATGGATATATGAATCTGCATAGGCAATGTGATTCTACTGATATTTGGATCATCTTACCAGTACTGGAATGTAAGACAATCACCCAGTCAAATGTTGTGATACACTGCAAGTTGTCAGTATATGTTAGAAATTTTTGTGTTGAGTGTTCATCAACAATACTTTTGCAAAGTAGGCATCATAGAAAAAATGTCACCAAAAATTTAGTAAAGGAATACCCCACTCACCAGAGCCATGAAGAACAATGTACTGAATAAAGGAAAAATTTTCAACTACAGTTTGGAAGCTCCACTAAAACAAAACTGACAACTTATTTCCGAACAGGGCAATGAAGTTTTTAAAATTATGCCCATTTAAACTTACAGCCACACAAAAACTCTTTCCTGTAGAAGTAACAAGCAGATATTGCAGATGGTTCCACACATTGGAAGCCAATGGATTCTTTAATCAACAACTTATGTCTCTCTTGGATGACATTAAATGGGTATATAAACATATTTGGCCTCATAAGTCTCCAGTTTTAAATCCATGCAATTACTACTTGTGGGGAAGATGGAAAAGGCACATTTTCTTGAAAACCCCACATTCTTTATGAAAACTGAAAGACAATATTCAGAGAGAAATTGCCAGTGTGTCAAGATAAAGCTCTCTCATGTGTCGAGGAATGTTGTTGAAAGGTACAAGGCCTGCTTAGAGGCTAAAAGTTGGCAACAGAAGAATCTTCTGAGAGAAATGGAACTCTAAAGGCAGGATACATATGTGGTAAAACTCCTATGATAGCTTCCATGCTGAGGGGAAAGATCAGTGCAGCACAAAAATGCAAACACACACAAACTCATTTGCATGTTTGTAAACATCATTATAAATAAGCACACTCATTATGTCAGCAGAGTTTACTTTATAAGAAGCTAAATGAGGAATAGTCAGATTACTACTTTCAGGAATGAATGACTCATTTCTGTATTGGCACGAAGAGCTGTCAGCCGCTTCACAGAAGGACGCAACATGTTCCATTACCAACTGTTACTTGCCATTGTCCTGATATATAAGGCCTAATAATGTCCTTAGATGCTGCTCCTGTAGTTATAATTGTTTACCATGTCAACTGGCCCCATTACTTAATTTCTTGAGCTTTCTAATACGTTGACATGCATATAGTTTACTTGATTTCTGTGAGTCCAATCTAACATTTTGGAGAAAGAAAAGGCAGTCATTGTTCATTTTTTCAAGATAATGTTACCTAATTAAAATACACTTCACAAATATTCTCATCCCCTGTTTATTCTAAAAATAAAAGGCCTTTGAAAACCATACAGTTATATAGGTAACATATGGCCTTGGCAATGAAGAATATGTAGAAGAAAGAAAGAAAATAAAAGAGTTAAATTTTTGCAATGCCCTACAGATTTTAAAAAAGTATAGCTGAACAGAGATTTGGCTTAGACAGACAAGTAGACCATCAGAAAGTAATGTTCACAGTAAATACATAAATTTATGACACAGAGTTTGACACAGGAAATCATACTTTCTCAATGACAGTGATGTATTTGGGTAAAGGTGTAAGAATATTTACGATTTGTGAGCCAGAAGTTTAGTTTAGATTTGCTATTCAATACCCTACAGTTATACACGTTCTGTGAAAGTTGTTCACATAATCCAATCCATCACCACAATATGCTTTCCAAAGTTTGTGCACCACCTGTTTCATTGAACTGTACTTATATGCTAAGCCTAAGTGTGTACTGTAACTACTCTTCCACTTCGTGAGTGTGTATCCTGTATTTAGTTTATGTAGCACCCGCTTAACTTTGCACTTGTCTCAGAGTCTGGTGTATACATAATTGATGTTTTTCGTGTAAAAATGTCACATACAAGCCCTGAAATAATATGGTAGCTATCAAATTTGCCAATTACATCATTAAAATAACGTGGTAATTTACAGTAGCATCTGGTTTGGTATTAATAGGTGATGCATTTTGCCTACAGTGTGTAGTGATAGGTTTCATATGATTTTTAGAAAAATGAAGATTACTCCCTGCACATTGTTAACTAGTTTGTCCCTGTAATGGAGAAGAAATGTGTTTCCTGTGATGTAGGAAGTAAGTTCTTGTATATTATGTAAATGAACTCCTTGCTTCAAACATACATTCACATTCTGAAATTCAGCACCTGCAACAAATGGTTCTCTGCAACACCAGAAATTTCCCAAGGCACACTTCAATGTGGCTTTTGAAATACACCATTTTTATGACTGTATTACAGATTTTACAGGCATCAGGCAGAAGACATACAAAATGACAAAAACATAAATGTTTGCAGAGTAGAAATGGGAAAAATGTAACACAGAAAATGTAAGAGACATATCATATTTGGTGAGAATCAAGTATACGGCCATCCAAGCAGTTGGCTTGTTGTTAGGGCATAAGATAATTAAAATAAGGTATGGTCTGCTGTACAAAGCCTGAAATGACTGAGGTGACTGTACATATCCATTGCATACTCTATTATAAATTACACATAATACATATGGGTCATATATACATATATATGTATAAAAGGTAAAAGGTAAAGTTTGCCCTATTACAGGCCATGAAGACCCAGAAGGGGGGTGGGGGGGGGGGGTGGGGGGGTAGTGGTATAGCTCTACTCTTTCTTTAACCTCGGCGCTAGATGGGAGTGGGTGCTCAACGCCTTGCTCCAGCTTCATGACAATGTGACTGCAATGGTCAGACTTCAGACTTAACCATCTGATCATGATCCCATAATATGGCTTGACACCATAACAGAGTGGATTGGACTTGGGCTTGGACTCATGGCTTATAATGTTATTCAATGATGTTCAACATGGCAGATCATCAAAGAATATTAATATGGAACAGAAGTCAACGTTTAATGTATGGTCTACAAATTGGTATGATTGTCACTGAGAAAAAGGCAAGAGTAAAGTGCAATATTTTTCATGGAAATTCAGTACTTAAAACCTGTAGTATAGTGTCATGTGAATATAGCACACCCAGAACCCAGAATATGGCCGGAGTGTACATTGTCTGAAGCCTGAAATTCAATTCAGTAATTGCCAAAAATTCTATGTATACTTCACAGTAAAAATACTGTATATCCAACACATAAACTACCCAGTTAAGGCTGTAATCTCTGTTCATTCTAGGAATCACATAAAATCCATACCTGCACTCTGTGGGCAATATGAAAATCTTTTTAATATTAAAGGAACTGGTATACATAATAACCACTGTGTTTGGAGAATTGCTAATGCATATAATATCTGTACTATACCAGTTAAATGATTGAAGTTTTGGAGAAAATAAACCTACATATAATCTACTGAACATTACATCTTCAGGGTTTAAGATGGTACAAGAAGGAACCACTCTGGTACAGATTTGATAATATCAGAAATGCCCCTGAAATTATGTGCTTTAATAAGGCATCAGTTTCTATTTCTGACACTGTTACATTAACATATTAAATTTACATAATATGCCACAAATTACCAAATGGTTTCAGTATGAAACATTTCCATATCTTACAGCTAGTGAGATTTGAGTTTCACATGACAGTGTCCATGAACAATGCTGTTTTCAGGGACATGACACAGTGTACTGTGGCAAAAGTGTACTAACATTTCAGTGGAACTTGCTACTGACATCATCTGCATAGAGACCTTCTTGGAAATGGGGGTACACTCATACCAGAAAACATGGAGTTACATCTTAGAAGACAGCAGTCATAATCTCCATGTCTGGGCATTATAAATTAATCATTCCTGTGAAATTGCCAGTATACAAAAATTCTGATTACAATTCAAAATGTCGTGTTCATTGAAACTGTGATACAAATATTGATACTACATTACAGTATGTGAATATGGTGGTTTCCTGTCTAAATCATTACCACAAACAAACTGTACAAATGTTCTCAACAAGTTTCAGAAATTCATTCCACATGTGAAAACGTGATAAACTATCATAATAGCTGTAAAGTAGATGAAACAGTAAACAAAGTGTAAGCACCAGTTACTTATGATAAGTACAATGAAAGTATTTTTGCATACATAAATATGCATTAAACACAATTGAATACATTTACTCATTCACAGTATGTTTTAGAGAGAGTGGCATACAGTTTAAAATAATGATGAGTACAGTTTTGTATTAAAATGATCAATATGCAGTTGAAACATGATAATTACTCTTTTTTGTATGTATTACACAACAATAATACCCAAAATTAGAAGTCATAAATACATATCTTGAACACTGACTAATCATGTGTATATCAACGTGTACAATATATGTAATATCCAGCATGAATTTCAATTAATAGTTTACAATTCCTGTTTTCGAAATTTTCCTATTACTGCCGCTAAAAAATATGAAGTAACTTACATGTTAAATTGTTAATACTTGTATGGAAATTATTAATAATATTAATTATGCTGGATATTGTGTTATGTTACAAAATTTTAATGGCAGAAGGAAATATCTATGTACATTAATTTAAAGTATGCTGTGATTTAATACTTTATCACAAATTTTAAAAGGAAAGAAACAAATAAAACTACAGATTATTGTAGGATGCTCTAGTATTTCAGGCAGAAACTAAAGCATGTCAAGCAGATAACATATAGAAGAGGGCAGACAAATCAAAACCTACAAGATTTGGATAGTTAGATAGGTGTTCTGTGATGTAGTGATAAATGTAGTGCAAGATGTAGGTATATAGTACTAGGCAGCATATGACAGGGTTGAAGAACTTTGACATTGTGTAAGTGCAAGATAATTATATTAAAAAAAGTAATATACACACATACATGTACAGGTATATACAAATAAGTTGCTGTAAGCGTGAGCTGAGAACTGTGAACAAACTTAGTATAAATTTATCACTTTTATATTAAGTTAATGAAATCATCTAATTTAAATGAACAAATAATCAGTATGATGAGGTAAACAAAAGAAATAAAGAGTGACAAAATATAAAATTAGCCCCATATGTCTTGGAAGTTTTATTTATGGGTAACAGGATATTTTTAACTGTTTACCATACCGTTAAAAATCAATCAATTTTCATGCTACAAGTTAGTTACTTATGAGGTTTAGTGTCACAGCTGCAAGAAGATGTATACAAATCCGCTAAATTGGGTGTAAAAAAAATTTATAACAGGGCTTTCCCTGATACAGAAAAAAAGAATACCTACCACAGAACCTTCAAGATGTTTCTGTGCACAGATCAAAATCTTTTGTTTGTAAAAACACAGACTTTCATACTGTAGAGAGTACTAGTAGCTCAACATGTTTCAGAACTTTGTTCACTTATGTGTCATTTGCGTTGCCTGTCATACTGTGTATGGAAATGAAGGGAAATAGTGGATTCCATCTCATATGTCACTTTTTCTTAAGTACGTTCCTTATGACAGAAAGGCTGAGCTAACAAAGGTCAATAATGCCATGTGTGTCAGCACTAATATTGGATAGTACTGAATATATTTTAGAGTGCAGAATTTAATTAAAAGTTACATATCTTACAACTTTGTGCATAAGTTAAATTCCACTTCAGAATATTACAGATTCTCATTCATAAATATTTTAGTTACAAACAATCCATGATCATTAAAACATTGATAAATATCATTAAATATCCTTTGCTCAGGTTCTGTGAGATTAAATTCTTAACCCACAAATTGTATTTTGTCACAGTGATGAAATTAGATTTACAAGCAGATAACATGAATATATGCCTCCTTCAATGAAACATTGCAAATGGAGTAAAATTTTAGACATGCTCTGCAAAGTTTTATGGTAAATTCAACATAAAATATGGGAAGTCTAAATAAATGTTTTCTATTAATTGGTATGTTACAAAAGAGAATTATATCCAATGTCAAAAGTTCTTCAGCACTGTCACTTTCAACAACTTAGAATTAAGGTTAAGTCTGTAACAAATATTATTGCCTGTGCAGGAAAACAAGCTTGGTGACATCTGCTTCTCTCTGCGTTATGTTCCAACTGCAGGCAAGCTTACTGTTGTCATCCTGGAAGCGAAGAACTTGAAAAAGATGGATGTTGGCGGTCTCTCAGGTTAGAACTGTGTTTGTAATTCGGCCATTAACATACAATAGACACCTAAAAAAGTATTTAATATAAGTAATGTACAAAGCCAATAATCTTGCGGTAACTACAAATCTGCACTGGTAAATGATTCCTGGATTGAACACAGGGCTTGACATTTACACTCTAGAAGTGACTGTCAGGCTCCTTGGTTTGTGGAATGAGACTATGTCAGTAGATGAAGATACATAGTGTTGAATGAAAGATATGGAATGTTGATGTACATTGATGTAGAAATGGTAAGGGAAAAAAAGTTGTTGTCTTTCTGCTTTGGCAGTACATGAATGTGGTGTTAGTTAATACCCATACTTTACTCGTTTTTTGAAACAAAAATAAATAAGTAAATAAATAAATAAGTAAACAGAATACCCATTGTTATATAATGAGAAATTATGTAAGTCAAAATATGGACAAAGTTGTCATTTTAACCTAGTATATTGTTTATTTCCTTATCAGAAAAGTTTAAATGTACTCATCCTACTCATTTGTCACTTTCAAGTTTGTTTGTTTGTTTGTGTCCCCCCCCCAAGAAACGCTAACATAATCAAAGTTGTTAGAGATTCCTAATAAATTCAGCTAATAAAAAACTTATTAGCCAACACAGTTTTGTTGTAAATTATAACTAATATGTGGTAATAATACATAAGGAGTGTCTAATTTTGGCTGTAATGTGATTCAGCCTGCAGCACATAACACTTACACTGACATTTAATTATTTAGTACCTATAAAAAGGAACTACTATGACAAAACTTACCACACAGATAGTTCTGTCATTGTTCTTGCCATGTACATATTTGCAGTTTTAAAATTTTTTGCCAAAATAAGTGTGCTGAAAACTTAAGCACAAGTGAGAAAAAAAGTGTGGTACAGGTAATTCTGCTTTGTTTCTTAGTTATAATACAGAATTATAATAACAGAATGAACAAGTTACTGGAAATACAAAATATCTAATTTGTGGGGAACAGCAGTGTGGGCAAAATGGAGGGATCAAATGAAATGTGTTAAGCCTGTCACACCTGAAATAAGTTTATGTAACATTACCAATCCAGGTCCTACCTTAGTAAACCCTGCCTCTCCATTACTAAGACCCGCTGGCTGATGCTGCTTAGGGAAATAATCCTTGAGGTTTTCAAATTATATGCATTAAATGTGGAAAAGATAATAGACATATGGAAGCATTATGATCTCAGCAACATAAAATTCCTGCATCTCCTTGATGCACGTCACTGGGCTTGGCTGCAGTGATGTCCAGTATTAGCTTAACAATGATGATTTGATAAAATGTAGACTGTGATATTGTGTGACTGAATCATTAGAAGTTAATCTGAAACATTAATTCATTCAGCATATTCTTATTTCTAATTTTTTAGATAAAATGAAATGTAACTTACTCTTCAGGTAATTCGTAAATTAATTTAAATTCACTTCATTTCATAAATTTGAATGTATTAATTAAGGTAAGTTAAAAATTTTATTTATTTATTTATTTATTTAATAACTGACTTAATGACTGTTACTAATGATGCATAATTATAATCACATTTTATGTTTTAGCAATTGTATCTGATTGTTATTTAAAATGACAATGCAAGTGAAGTGCATTTGTTATTAACACTGTTCTCTATTTTTAATAGATCCTTATGTGAAGATTGCTCTGATGCAGAATGGCAAGAGGCTCAAAAAGAAGAAGACTAGCATCAAGAAGTGCACACTAAACCCTTACTACAATGAGTCATTTACATTTGAGGTGCCATTTGAGCAGATTCAGGTAAAAATTTGTTGAAATTGAAGCACTCTTGAATAAAGCAGTAAAAATCTACCCTCATTTTATGCACGAATCTTCCGATAATTGAATGACGAAGCTAAGCAATGTGAAATTTTACACAAATAATTTCATAGGAGGGCATGAAACCTCAAAAACAGCCTCAGCAATGGGTCTAGGAAAGTCAGTGTAGCTTATGGTTTGGTTGTTCTCACACCCCACTGAGCCACAAGACATCTGTTTTCCATCAACTGGTGGAGGGGAGAGGGGTTGTTTTAAAATTAATTTATTATAAGACACTATAGAGACTAATGTTCTCAGTGCACATCAGAATGCTAGGAATATTAATCATTTTCTTATGCAACAGTCACAACCCTTATGCAGTTTAAGGTGTCTGATATGGTCTGGTAATTAAGGCAAGAGATGGCAGAAACATATAAATGTTATCAAAAATTTGTGGTATGAGAAACATATACAAAGGTGCAAAGAACATCTCTTTGGAAATCTTAGTAACAGGTTTTATTTTAGATATATTTTCATGTCTTAATGGTCAGCAGAATGTTCAAATATTTATTTCTGATCTAATTTAATTTCTCCTTCTGTTCAATGAAAGTGATGGAGAATGAAGAGAGTCTTGAAGATGGCTGTATTCTGAGATGTGATGTTGTGCTTTTGGCTAGTAGTTCCTGGCGTTTTGGAGGATGGTAGTGCCTCCATGTTCAAGGTCACCTGGACCCTGAAGATGGAGGCATTACTATCCTTCGCAGCTCGTTTAATGACACAGCATCACATCACAAAATACTGGATTATTCAGTAACAACGTTGTGAGAACCACAACTTTTTGAAGATGGTCTTGTTTATGACATTGTAGGTATCAGGCAATTTGTGATGTACTTCTCACATCATCTATGACAATGCAGTTGTGTGTGACATTGAAGTTAACAAATATGTGTGACATGGTGAAGTGTTGATGTTTTCACAGCAGTGTAGTTGAGAACTGCATTCTTCTGAGATATGACAACGCATCACCTTGTAAGTGACACCCAGAATTTTGAAGAAACATAGTGCTATTACCTTTAAGGGTTGAGAGTGTTGTTCAAAAATTCAGGGACTGCTTACTCAATGGTGTAGTGCCACATCCCAGAGGAAGGAAATTCTCATCTGTGACATTGTAGTTCTGACAGTTCATAATATTTCAGTTTTCAGATAATATGTAACATTACAGCTCTTAGACACTTTGTGACATTGTACTTCTCATAGTTTGTGACACTGTAGATCTGATAGTTCATGACATTGTAATTCTCAGAGAACTTGTGACAGTGTGGTTCTGAGAATTTAACACTATAATTCCGACAGATATGGACACTGTAGTTTTAACATAGTTTGTGACATTGTAATTCTTAGGTAGTCTGTGAGGTTGCACTTCTTGGATAATTTGTGTCGCTGTAGTACACAGATAGTTTGTGACACTGCAGTTCTGATAATTTGTGACTTTGTGGTTCTCAGATATTTTACAATCAAATTTAAATTTGAAGATGTTCTTTCACCTGATGCTACAGTAACAGGAAATGTCAACACAGAACATACAGCAGTGTGCAAATATCGGGAAATTGAGAAGGAATTTTGTGATTATTGATCAGAATCGGTTTGGCAAGACCTTCTACATAGTAAAGGCTTGTAGTTTCA
>JGI20166J26741_10413337_pt1 | contig 16089 bp, 10 predicted proteins | sample TergutCu122P5_FD_26741 | JGI IMG/M metagenome (IMG submission 26741)
ATTCTCTAGGACAGGACTGGCCAACATGCGGCCCCCGCGGAAAGTATTTCCGGCCCTCGTCACCTGAATAGTTTCAGTAATAAAATTTAACAAACGTAATATAACAAGTCTGTAGAACATCACAATAGCAGTAGCAGCAGCAGAGAAAATGTTTAGGAACTATTGACCCATCGCTCTGAAAGCAGCACAAACTGGACCAATCATTGCGTTTCACCAAGCTAAGTACCGCCTACTACCTTCTCAATCAACCGTACTTTTAGTAAAACTTACTGGCTGTAAATAACGGCCTTCTACTAAATTCAATCCCCCCCCCCCCCCCACTTTTTGATACATGTACACACACGTGCGGCCCTCAGACAAGTACTTAACGAATTATGTGGCCCTCTTGTGGAATGAAGTTGGTCAGCCCTGCTCTAAAATAGCAATTGGAAGAGGGAAACACATTCGCATAATGGCCAGAATACCAGCTAACGTGACGCAGGCCTTTATGCTTGTCTGCGGGTGGGGTTGGGGGCTCCGTGATAGCATTTCGCATTCACATCTCATTCAAATTTATAAGCACACAAACTCCCAATGGTTGATGAGTTTCCAATGCGAAACTTTAAAATAAAGCAGCCACTTCGAACCCCCCCCGCGCGCACTGCCACTGGCACTGTACCGCTGACCTGGTCACAGCCAGCCATTATGTTGATACACCCTAGCACAATTTAAAAGCGACAGTTAAGATTACATACTTTAGAACTCAAAATTTCTGGATTATGCCACAGAATATATTAATGTAATAATGAGCGAATGTTACACTCAACAGCATTAACTAATTAGTCTTTGCAACGAACATGCGGTACTTTCTATGAGGTATGAACTAAACTTCCAAGTAGCTGCGGTGTACGCTCTTCTGGGTCGTTGAGCAGAGTGTGTTGTTAGCTGTTTATCGACGTTTCGGGACAGCCTACCAGTCCCATCTTCAAGGTTCCAGCATTCCAAGACCCTTGAAAAGGGGACCCGATAGGTTGTTCCGAAACGTTGGTAAGCCACCACCAAAATACGCTGCGTAACATCCCAAAAGGGCGAAGACCAAAACTTACACACGTTATTCTACACGTTTTATGCTTCAGGGATTTCAAATTCATTACAATAGTGGCCACAGGCTGCAGAATTGCATACAGACCTACTGCGACTGCCTTTACTTCACGTAGGTAATATTTTACGACAAATATCTGTAGCTGTGTTTAAAGATCAACATCGTTTCACGTAAGGAAGAATAAACTCTACATTCCTCCTCACGTAACCAAAGGAGCTGGTGCAGCTATAAAACAGAACAGAACACGCCCAGCCACACACTAATAATACATAATTCCTTCGTCTCTCCTTTCAAATTTCTCCCTTTCCCCTTCTCCACCCCTTCAACGGCGAGTTGCAATGAAGAACACGACGCACGCAATATCCAAACGAACAACGAAACAGTTTTCGTGGAATTTCATGACGCGGTCCGATTAATCCCCCACCCTCCCCCTTCCAAACGATATTCTGTATTCGTCATTCCTCTTTACCATGAATCGCTTTTATGCCCTTTCTCTTTCCCTCCATCATCAAAAGCTAAAGATCCTCAGTCCACTTTGTGTAGCTACATGCTGGGGCGTGGTATAAGCAAGCCAATAAGGGACAAGTTTTCAGAGTACCTTCTAATGAATTTCGTACTCCACACTTTTCAGTTTTCTCCATCCTGAAGACTTTCTTTTCCTTCTTTCGTTATTTTACGTGCAGATTCAAACTCCGGCAATGTCTGCAAAGTTTGTAACCGACGTTCTCTTACAAGTGCAAATGTCGTGTAAGAACATGTGGACTGGTAATTTTACCAGCCGGTCACCGTCATGTACCAAAATGCTTGCCATCATAGCTGTGAGAACTTCAAATCTCGCTTAACGTAACTATTCTAGAGAGAGAGAGAGAGAGAGAGAGTGTGTGTGTGTGTGTGTACATATATACGTACACATATACTTGTAGGAACGACTTAATGGTTATGACAGTTCAGTGTCAACAGGAGTAGTTATCTGTACCCACAGTTGGGATAAAACGATAAAGAATTAAGAAAAACTGCATATTATTTGATCCAAGGAGATTAAAATTTATGATAGGACAGTTAAATGGGGAGCCGGTACCGTATGTATGAGAATTTCGAAGATTAAATCAAGGAAATAATGGGATGAGTAAGCAGCATCCATGACATTACAAATGTACGCGAAATGCAGGTAGTCACGGTGTGCACCTCCGAAATTTTGAAACAATGGCTCAGTCACTGCACGGACTAATGCTGACAGGCTTCACGTAGAGCCGCAGTGTCATATAAATACTAAACATTAAAAGTAACAGGTTGGAAGGACGACTAACACCATTATGAGTATGGCGGTTAAGGATAACACTAAGGCGCTGGATGGGTGAATGGGTTACATTGGTGGTTAATTTTAGAATTGGTGGGTCATAGTGGAGTTTGATATTAAAACTGATGGGTTTGAAAGGTGGTTAATGTTTAAACTAACCCAGCAATACAAACAATGTGAAGATACGTAATTAATTACAATAAACCGCTATCCAGACAAACTGCAAACATTTATGTGAATATAATGGCTCTCCAGATGACACGCAAACTAAAGTTTCTTCACCAGCTGCGAAACAGTTTTTCTTAAATATGAGCCTCTAGCGTGGATTCGTTAATCTATCTTGCAAGGTTATCTGTGTACAATTATGAGCGCGCAGTTTGCTTGGTCTTAATTATTTTATTTTAATATTAATCAAATAAATGACAAGTGCACAGTTAGACCAAATGTAATTTGCGACGCGTTAATATTGAAAGACACCGGTAGATGGCAGCTACTATTACAATTCCCGCTATCTAATGTAACATCCCTCAGTCACAAGATACAGCAACCCACACGCACGTACACGTCGTGTTTTTCAACTCTACGTAAAATCGTAAGTACTCGTATACACTCTAAGATACCCCATCTTATTAGAATTTTACATCCAACTACACATATACTTATCATTACAGAACAATCATTACGGAGAATTTACTGCAATACCCTACCAGACTCTCGTTCTTCGAGTACCGACAAGGATAGAATCATCATCCGATATCCAACTTACGCATGAGTCTGTTTCACTAATTTTTCAAAATACGTATGTGTACTATACACCTAATAAACTCTACATGTTATAAAGAGTTCCATAATTGAGTATACTTATGTACACACACATAGACGTGCTAACTTCATATTACGCGCGTGTATATTATATTCCATCAAGCTGGTTGTGCTTACATGGCCGAGTATGTGTACAAAACACCCGATAAATTGATGTGTAACTTAGAGCCCCATAATAGTCACCTACGTACACATACCTACATATAAAAAACGTCGATCCTAACTACGCGCATATATTTTATTGAGTACAACGGGACCTTGAACTTGTATGTTGACATGACTATATGTTTTAGCATTACTCGCTACTCGAATATAACGAAACTACCTTCCTTACTGACTGTAAACACCTACATACCATTTTAGATATACTACAGTACTTTAACTTCAAAAACTTGTATAAATGTTTTTACGAACATTCTTTAAACAGTATGGGATCCCATAATGTATAGTGCGCACTGACAGTACCTTTTACAGATAAATGTTGGTCTGAGGATGGTCTAGGAAGGGACTAAAATATGTAGCCATACTAGGATGCTGATGATTGGATATGTTTCTGTGTTCTGACAGAATAAATCAGTTGATTTTATTGAATTATTTTGTTTAAAATTGATTCTAATATAGTCTACTTGTTATTTGCAGCTGTCACCACATGAAACAAATCAGAAATCAAACTTGAAAGGTGTAGAGTTACGTTTCATCGTAACATCAGCAGTGCAAGATCTTCTTCCTCTACATGCTATATGGTTATTACAGCGCTGTTGTCAGTTCCTATTGAGAAATATGTCGGTATGACGAACGACACCGTATTCGATACTGATATTGATTGACGCATCGATCATCACGTAATTTCTTACAACCATCCTCAGACCGTCTCGAACTACGTCAATCAGCATTTACATATTTTGTCCCCAGGCCCTATATCTTAAGCCAAACGCGCAAGTTTGTAGTCCAATGCTGAAGATGTCTGAAAATTGCTGAACTCCCATCTTTCGGTGCTCACGATCGAACATTTTGTTGAAATTCGGGAGCAAAGTGGCTTGGAAGAAGCCGAGAGCCTGAGCTTAAAGAGGGGAACCATAGCGGTCACAGTTTTGACTGGGGGCTTAGATTCATAACAGCAGGCATCAGGATGTTTTGGTACGCTGTTCAGAAGGAGGAGCGCATAGCAACAACTAGACAGGGAATTACAAAGATGTTTGCGTGCTATGAAAAGATCCTGAACGAAAAGCAGGGGCCATTGTCTCACCAGACTTCTCTGCTTTATTTCTTCAAGGCATCTTAAGGAATCGTGCATCGTCACCTGTATCGTTGTACGTTGCAAATGAAGACCCGCCTACAACTCCAAAGGAAGTGCCCCCTCGTTAAACTGTCATTTGTTTGCCATTCCATTTTCTTGTTTTTAAGTATGAATATAACTTGTTCTTGGTCAAAATAGACTGCATGCAATTATCCTCCCTTTTTAACACTGGGTTTATGGGGAAATCCGTCTCGAATCACGTCGCCTCGACTAATGTCGTCCGTTTCGGCACAACCTACGACATAACTTCGGGAGAGGAATTTACATGAAACTACGAAGAACGTGAACATTTTTGGCGTAATTTGCGCTTAGTTATTATTTTAATGCACAAATATAAAATACGAAACGAGCGCGCGCGCGCGTGCGTGTGTGTGTAAATACTATTCATAATATAGACCCTATATAAAGCCAGCGTAAGAAGTCAAGACTTAATGGTAACTGTCAGTAAAAATATTCTAAACAGATCAAATTATTCGATATCGATACACATCTGATATCATTACTCAGTTCCGTATCGACCGATATCCCCATACATATCGGAAATATACGTACATACTACATGACCGGTCCATTCCAGCTGCGTTTGCGAGACATGAGTTCACCAACTGATGATGCTGTTGACACGATTATGATGATGATGATAACGACGACGACGACGATGACTATGCCGATGATATAAGAAACAATGTGCTGAAACGGAATATACGAGTATGTACTGTGTTGAGAAGCATTCAGCATAACTGAGTGCTCGTTTTACTTTTCACATTCGGCCTGTATCAGCCGATTAATATCGAAAGTATCTCGTATGGTAAAGTAACTGAGATGTGATCAATGTCCCTCTGTTTTTCACATACTCCAGCAACCGCTAGCTTATAAGAGGTTCAAGACAGACAACCGGAAGCCACACAGACGACACTTATTTCAGCTTAATGAGATGGATTCCGGAACTCAAATGTTAGGAAGCGATAAACTAAATTTAATGTTAGAAAGTCACACCGACAAACTGAGATTCAGTAATTATGCAGTATGGGCAATCACTTCAGTTACAACCAACGACTTTTACTCAAACATGGCTACTCTATCATCCCCAAGACAGACATTTTATTTATACTTCTCACTGTTGTACCATCCGTAACCTACTGAATACGCCATCCCAGCTCCTCTACTGTACTCTGACGATTAATACATTAGCACGTACGAACGTACAATCAAGACGGTCTGTTCGCTTGCCACGTTGTGAGAAATCACATAGCGGGTTCATGAACCGTGTTATTTGTCCTTTCAACTAGAGCTTACAGGCGCAGAACTTAACATCTCCAATCGACAGCAAACCAACCAGTCATTCTTGCAGCCGCATTTTGAACGACAATTCGAACGTGCTATCCGAAGGCTAGGCAGTTACATCAGTAGTGCTCAGCCGCTTGTTATTTGTAGCACACTTGGGACATCCCGTTCTTTTCTAGTGGGACATTACAATATGAATGTATAACTAAAATTAATAAAAAGAGCAGGCCTATTTAATGTCACGACATAAAACCATATAATTAGAGAAAGCTCTTACCGCGAGACGGCACCAAACTTAGCACAACTTGTGTGAGAGTTAATGGTACAGGACCTTTCGTCCACAAATGTAGATGTGTACTGTTCCAGGCACACACACCATCAATAACGGAGTCCATCTAGGAATGGTGCGAGGTATCTTCACAGCCACTGTTGCGCCACAACCAATGTTATTCCCACTGTTACTAATTCTTGAGTCCAAGTTTTAAAATATGAGTTTACTGTTATGCTTTAACTAATTACTAAAATAACAGTACATACTGAATAAAGACGCTGACCTGGTAGGTACCTGCGTCTTAAAAGACTTAAGTGGGTCGGGAATGTAGTATGGATGTTCGACAACGAATTCTAAAACGAATTCTCTTAAGAAGGTCCGCTGGAAAGTCTAGGAATGGATGGGAACACAAAGGGCGAAAGGACGCCGCCAAATTGTTCAATACGAAAAACTGGCGCGCAGCAGCAAGACATAGGAGTGGAGTTAGAAACCAGGGGAGGAAATGGTCAGGAAACGAGCTGAAGAGCCATAAGAGGAGGAGGAGGAGGAGGAGAAGGGATTAGAAGTATAATTACTCAAATGTAGCCAATTACGACGAATAACATAAACAATGATTTAATTACGTATATTCTGGATATTCAATTTTACAAAGTAATTCCGATATTCAAAGCACTGCCGCACAAGTGACAAAAGCAAACTGTCCAAGAACCATCGAGTTACACGATATCATAATCTTCAAGTATAGCTGCAGACATAAATGTACGTAAGATTAAATGCACAGACTAATTATAGATCTATTACTATCGTGCACGCGAGCGTGTATGTATGGTGCAGCCATTTTGCGACAGTGCACTTGACGCAGTTCTTTTCTGACACCTCGACCCAATTACCAGTCCACGTCCACATTTATATGTCTCTAAAAGACAAGACTTCACAATGAGGCAAGGCAGTCATAACGCTGACTCAGCTACGTATTATATAACGGCGAATAAAACGAAAAAAATAATACGAAATTAAGTGACCGTAGCCTACTTAAAAACACGTCATATGGAACTGGAAAAAATCACGTAGACAGTTAATAGGAATAGGAGACACCTCAGCTTCACGTAACTATCTCTTGGTTCCCAAGGAAAGGGGCCCAATACGCACGACGTGTAGGTAAGAAGTTCAGCAAATGCCAGGGCCCGTGAGACATGTTGGTCGGGTATCGCAGGCCTGGCCTCAAGGCTGCAAACCGCTCATGCTATTAGTTACAGGCTCAACTACAAAGCGTACATAGTTTTAAGATGTGCGGCCAACCTCTTAGGGAGAAAATGCATTACTTCCAACAGACCCTAACTACGCCATATCTCCTGGTGACTTAAAAATAAGCATCCCTTCAACGTAAAAGCGTAGAATTCAAAGATTTTGTGACAATGGAATGCATATTATGATAAGGTTTTTATTAATGAGTTCTTCTGCCAGCGTTGTTTAACAGACAATTAAGATGGGCCCCGTGGCTGGGTTAACTAATTAACTCCTTATTTCCACGCGCCAGAAAATACTGCCAAACTCTAATGCGAGACAATTTACGCAGTTCTTTATTCGCCTAACACGTCTTTCGCAATATTGATGCCGATATAAACAAACATGCCTTACAACTTCACCTACAATGCTCGAACTCCGTACCCTACAAAAACTACTACAGCAGAACTAACGGGTCAAAAAATGCGGCAAGGGAAGAAACACGGCATTCGTTTTCGCAGCTAAATCTCTCCCCTGCCCTTTAGCACTAGAGAAGAACCAGTTTTGTTGGATAAACTAAGTATCCAAATCATGTTCACACTGGACAGTTGTACCCAGCAGTCGCCCTACATACCTTCATGGCGTTCAAAGGGACAACTTTGCCTCTACCTTCACCATAAAAGTATGTCTACTGTCTTCGGACAACAACACAATTTGTGATACGAAGGTCAGCATAAAACAGTGAGAGAGAAGACGGTGACTTGAAATGGGGTAAAAAAAATATTTAATAAAAGTTGGGGTGTAATCACCACTCGCAGTTCAAAAATTTTAGCGGTAAATTCGTTCACTCCCACTGTAACCTCTCTTCTACAACTGTCGTGCCCCTCTGTGAGAGGCAGATTTGTTGCTGCTTAAGCCGCAAGCAGAAAGTGCAGTCAAGAACCGAAATGTAGGTCTATGAGAAGCACAACCTAACGAAGATGAGTAAAGGCGGAAAGAATGGAACTACGTAAAACAACGCCTTCAACACATATCAGCACCAAATTGTTTACAAAGTGAGATCTCCGATAGAGCCGTTCCATTAAGTCCCATGATGCGTTATAATACAGTCGGCACGGCGTTAATACTACATGCCTTCATTTTTTTTATAATGTTTTGGGCGCATTAGCACTTAGAAGTATTTCTGTAAACAATATTCTCTTCTGTACACCCACTAATTTGTATGTATTTGAGATCATTCAATAGGAATATATTTCTTTCAAGCAGTATTTTCTTTTTAAAAAAGACCCATTTCCTCTAGTTGATTGGCGTTCCTCCTGAATCGCAGCTGCCTCTCTGAAGAGAAAGAAAAGTCCTCTTTAACCCCTCACTCTCCCGCCCGACAACCATCCCACAAGCTGCAGAACCGAGCCCTGGAAAACACCAGAAAAAGAGGAAAGAGGAAAAAGAAAGGAGAAGGGTGTGTATAATGCAGGAGGCTAGAAAGTATGCACGTACAAAACAGAAAAGCCAAAAGCGTTAAGCAGAGAAGAAGAGAGAAGAGAAATACTTCGTATCGACTTTACTTGCTCTTCTTACATCTCTTCCTGTCAGTGTGTGTGTGTTGCTAGGCTTCAGTTGAGTGCCAGAGTTACCCCCTCTGTACCCTCCGGCATTCAACATCCTTCCCCTCCAGCATCGTACCCCTTGACGTCGGCCAAAGCCTCCTGAAACCCGCATCACTGCGCTTGCTAGCTATACAGAAGAGGCCTTCTTTCTCTTCTCTCATTCCACCCACCAAAAAAGTGTCCAGAAAGGGGAGGAAAAGAAAAGAAGAGGCAATGCAGCCAGCCATCACCAAATCTTCTCAGTCCTGAATCTCCACACAAGATCCATCCTCTTATGCCTACTTTTTGCCACTGTGGGCAAGTGCGGCTTCGCATTTGTTTTGCACTGACCAACACACAATAAAGCATATGAAATGTGAGACATCAGCTTCAAGCAGCATGTATCACGATTATTTCACAGGACGTGACGTCGTGCAGTATGATACAAACGTACCAGTTTCAGAGGAATACAGTCTTGGCTGAAGAGCAGACGTTTCTCGCCACCACGAAGGAAGCACGATCTTAACACCTAAAGACAGAAGCAGCAGATACATTCAAAACATCAGTAGCCATATACCAAACTACACGCCACATTTCAGAACACTGCATTCCTAACATACTTCTGACGATTAAAAGAGTGGTGGCCAGTTTAAAGTTCAAATTTCTTTCCAGAACTATTTTATTCTGTACAGAGGACGACATAAATAGATAAGAGACATCTATGAACATCAGACCCAGCTGTATATTCTTATTACAAATGTAACACACGGCACAGCGCTGTGGCACATGGGTACGTGAAGAGTCAACTTACGAACGCTCTTGTGTTGAAGAAATTATCGTCGAGTGAAAGCGGAGCTCCCAGCATTCTTATTCTCAGCAATACACGAACGTCAGTGGTCAGCAGCATACTCCAATCGCTTTACCCCTGCTCGAACAGAAACCAGTAACTATTGGGTGTGGGTCTGGATGGGATGCAGAGCCGGTCGGGGCGCAATGAAAAGAGAACTTATATGCCTCGGACGGTAATCGAACCCGGAATCCCCGGTCATCCAGTCCACAGTATAGCCACTATATACATCTTTGATCCCTCGTGAGAAATCTGCGAGTTCAAGAACCGGAAAACAATGTGAAAAGCGACAGGAAGCCACGAACTGTATCAAGTTGTGTTAGTGTGTAAAGGCGTATGACTACTGGAGACACCTGGTTTAGGATAAAGGAAGCCTCGGCAGCCTGTGTAAGTGCAATTCTATCCAACCTAACAGATTATACGTCAGGCATAAAGCATATGATGAACTTGGGTATATAAAATAATGCCTTTTTTGTGACTAAGACAAACATACCAATACAGATGAGCAGACTTCAAACTCTCCCTCACAGGCCACACTACTACGTGCACACCACACACGCAAACAGTACGTCCTCGCTCTACGAACATAACAGTCCAAACATGTTAGCGTAAATGGGTTTAGAAATCAAACCGTCCTTTGAACACACAAAACGTGGTACAAAATGCGACAGCGATTTAAAATGGATCGAATTCTTCCTAATTCACTACTTACAACCATACTTCATTGGATGCTACAGAACGTACGCATCTGACAGACCATCATTAAACACACACACACAAAGATGAGCAAAGTATGGATTTGTGGAGTGATGTACATAGAATATACGTGTGAATTATGATCCAGATTGATGAGCAATGATATAGTCCGCACAGTATCGCCGCTGTACAGACTATACCATCGCTAAACCAATCTGGATAATAATTCACATATATGTTCTATGTATATCACTCCCCATACTCCAAACAATAATTCGTAACTTCTGATATTTTATACTCATTGTTATTTTATTTAATTATTCAACCGTGAGTTTTAACCAAAACTGTATGATATTTAAATTTTGCAGTGATTCGGGCACATTTTAATTACATCTGTATTCTAGTTCTGACCATCCTGAAGATGGCCACACAAGTGGCCGAAACATGTTGGTGACCACAATGGGGAAAAATACATCCATAAAACCAAAGCGTGTGTGTTCGTCTTTTAACGTATTTTATGCATCTAATTACTGCATGAAATATGGAACACACCAAACAGTACAACTCGTTTATACGTGCATGTTCGACAGTATGAGATTCCCTCTTATTCTGGTTCCGTTTCACACAGGTAATACTATATCAGAAATATACCTCACGAGCCTATATGGCCCTCAAACTGGATACTGTTCTGTGCCGTGTGTAACGATCGATTACGTCATTATTGACACGAAGCATGGAGGAAAAGTGCCCACCAAGTACCGGTTGCGCTATGTATCTTCTTATCGAGTAGGCGTTCTCAATGTCGCTAGGACTGCGTGGAAACAAAGGCGTTCTAAAGAATCGATGTGTTATTACTTCGTAATTAAGTACACTCACGACAGCAAAGTGCAAAGTACATGTCCGTAAGACAGACTGCCAGTGCTTTTTCTAGTGTAGTACCTGATGAAGGCAGATCGGTAGCTAGGAACCAACATGTCGCGGATGTTTCGACCGCGTGGCCCCGTTGTGTGAAATTCAGCAATTGCATCAGCAGCCAGTCCCAGTAAACGCGACTAGTGTTATCAGGCAACAGAGCGGTTAAATAAAGGCTTCACCAGGCCAAACATAAAACTGTCAAGGAACAGTCACATCAATCACAATATCATGTCGGTTACCTGAAAATCTTGACCACAGTAATATACTTTAGCGTTCCACGTCCTACATATAGTATGAATAAAACAATGAAATACAAATTTTCAGGTAAATCTGACGGCACTGTAATTGATACCTATTCCATGCATAATTTTATGTATGCCTGGTAACGTCCTCATAAGAGCATAAATACGCAGCTGATTCATTGCTTGATAAGTAAGATGTTTAAACATCACGATTTACTGCCAAATTTCGGATGAACCTCCTGCCTCTCTGTCTCCAGAGTAGAAGAGAACACGATAACACCAGGGTACAGGCGTTTACTAAGACGTGTACACGCTGTTGACGTACCTGATACAGTAACACGTTGTTCTTATGACGCATGAGGTTTAATAGTGTGTACAAATGAAACCTACGGCAGAGTCCGGGTAGGCAAACATTTTTCCGACATGTTCCCTAATAAGAATGGTTTGAAACAAGGAAATACTTTTTCGCCATTGCTCTTTAACTTCGCTTTGGATTATGCCACTAGGAGGGTTCAAGTAAACCAGGACGGCTTGTAATTAAAAGGTACACATCAGCTTCTAGTTTATTCTGATGATATTAATATACTGGGCGGAAGCGTGCACACTATAAAAAAAACACAGAAGCTTCCGCAGTCGCTAGAAAGAAGATATGTAGGTCTAGAAGTCAAGGCCAAGCAAACTAAGAACATGATCATGCCTCAAGATCAGAATGCACGACAAAATCACAACACACAGATAAATAAAAAATCTTTTGCGAGGGGCCAACAGTTCAAATACTTGGAAACAACCCTAACGAATCGAAATTCCATTCATGAAGAAATAAAGAGCAGGCTGAAGTCACGGAATGCTTGCTATCATTCGGTGCAGAATATTTTGTCTTCCACTTTACTATCAAAAAATATAAAGATTAAGACACACAGAAAAATTTGACATTCACAGGACCGTGCATCGTGATATATTCTTATAATCGTGTTGGCTTTTATTATAAGAACATAGAGAACAATAATTTTGCCTGTTGTTTTGTATGGGTATTGCTCACATTGAGGGAGAAATGTCGATGAAGGGTGTTTGAGAATAGGGTGCTGAGGAGTATATTTGCACCTAAGAGGGACGAGGTAACAGGGAGTGGAGAAAACTACTAGTGAGGAGATTATTGATCTGCACTCCTCAACAAATATTATTCGGGTAATCAAATAAAGAAAAATGAGATGGGCGGGGCATTTAGCACGTATGGAGGAAAGAAGAGGTGCATACAGGTGGACAAACCTGAGGCAAGGAGACCACTTGGAAGACCCACGAGTGGATGGGAGGATATTAAAATGAATCTTCAAGAAGTGGGATGGGGGGCATGGACTGGATTGATCTGCCTCAGGAGAGGGACAGGTGTCGGGCGCTTGTGTATGCCGTTAATGGACATTCGGGTTTCATAAAATGCGGGGAATTTCTTGACTAGCTGAGGACCTGTCAGCTACTCAAGAAGGACTCTGCTCCATGGAGTTAGTTACTTAGATAGTTAGTTAGTTAGTTATGGTTTGTTTCTTAAAACAGTAACAAAGCAGGAAATGTTTGTTTAAATAAGAAATTATGCTTCAGTTGGTATTGCAGTGTCGAACTTTTCGAAAAAACGTTACCGCTAGATAGCAGAACCTACGTCATCAAGCTGTGTTTCCACATCCTTTCAAGTTCTCGACGTGCATACAGTCAGTAGCATGTGCCTTCAGTGTCCCTCTAGGTTTCCTGTATAAAGAGTGCGAGAAGGGAGTTCTGCTGCAACAGGAAGTTACGGAATGGAAGGTCTCACTCTTCATCTGAATATTAGCTGCATTTAATAAAACGAGCTTACTTAAAATATTAATCAGTGGTCTGGAATCAAACTGCAGTCTGCTAGGAACTAGGAGCCTGGCTTACAATATGAATATTTAGAGCTACTGCAGAACTAACCGTGGAGGCAGGGACGCAGGACCGGACAGCACTGACAGACACCTCCATATTCAAAAAGAACCACGGAATACTATCAATGTGGAACGAACCACGTACTGCAAATGAAGCGAGACAGCTGTCATAAAACTTCTCTTATAGCTTTATTTCTCGGGTCTACACGACGGGGTGGTCTCAATCCTTCCCTTGGTCAAAAATTGCTATCTATCCCTTATTTGCAGTAACCTACGTTACGTCAGTTTACAAAAAGTAACTTTGCATGACGACTGAATCCTGTGTCTTTTATCACTGGTGCATATAGAATCGTGCCATTATAATCATATTTCTCACAGAATGAGACTCTTAACCACACACTAGAAGTCGCTCTGGCTTGAGCAAAAGAGGAAGCAGTAGGTTGAGGTGGTTGCCAGGACAACAGCGCGACACAAAAGAGGATAAAAGTTGAACGAATGGAAGCTGACTGGGGAGGGGAAGGGAGATAAAAACGGAATAAACTCGGAGAGAGAGAGAGAGAGAGACAGACAGAGACAGAGAAAGAGAAGAAAAGTGGGGAAATACTAAAGACAAAAAGAGACGCTGAGAAATATAGAGATGCTAGAAGCCATTTTTCGTGCGCTGGTCTTTGGTTGTGATGTGTCGTCCGTCTTCCGGTCCTTGCGACTTACAGCACAAGGTCCAGCTAGCTCTTCAATCAAAGCTGTACATACAAACGAGCCACACTGTCCAATTCCGAGGCCCTTTATTGAATCTCTTGCATGTGGCACTTCTCTCCTGTTACATATCGAAAATTCTTACCTTACTATCCAGTCTCACAAATTACTGTTTCGCACTGCATGTCTTCTCAATACGAAATGAAACACTGCGAATTTAAAACTCCAGGAAATCAATGCAGCCGATAGCGCAACCGGCAGTAATGTTGACACAATGATGTCTGTGGCACCACGTGGCATTCTGTTTGCCAATAGAGGCGACTTGCGATAGTAACTGAATACTGATGATTTAATGTAGCATCCCGACTTCCGTATTCTAAAATAAAGTAAAAATGCAATGTCAATACACTTCCTGTTCAGCTAGTACTGCCTAATATCCTCAAGTACTACTATTTCATTACTACATTCCTGACAACTGGCTCACCACACATAAACGCCCCCAGCACTGTAACAGATCTGCTGGGTCCCGTCTTCACCATATATATGTGAGGCAACAAAATGATGCACGCATAAAGAAGGTGGGGCAGGTATGAATGTCAGTGCCTACAACGCTTTTACAGGAAAACCTGAAAGAAAGAGACGTCCTGGCAGATTCAGGCGTAGAGATGAGAACAATATTAAAATTCATCTTAGACAAAGTACATGAGCATGGACTGGATTCATTTTTCATTTGCCTAAGTAGATGATCCAGCGTTGGGCCATTGCAGAGGCGACAATGAAATTTCGTTATCAACATGGCAGAGAAATCCGTCAAGAATGTTACGTAAAATTTGGGGGTCACACGGCGGTGACCATAAAGTTTGCTGTCTTCTAATGTGGACGAGCAGTAGCCAAATAAATTCCAACTTTTCAAAGGAATCGGCTGCCTGTGTCTTCAGGTGAGAATCCTTGTACAGTACCTGCAAGAGGCGATAACAGGTACAGACTAGTAGTCAAAACTCCGATATAGCACCACTGTTTGGTCATCGCAATTTGTGTCGTTATATCGAGGGTGACACGAATAGAAATACTTTACCCTTTTTAAACTCGCATAATTTTTAACATGATGATAAGATGTTAATTACAAACTAAGTAAACATAACGGGAATATTAACACAGTTGCAGTGTACAGTCCTGCAAATCATCGTCATTCCACTGGTGTGAAATATGTCTCCGTTTTTGTATTAACTTTCTTCTCACTTTAAACATAGCAATGTTCAGAGCTACAAGAAGCTGCACTACGTTCTTACCGCCCTTCTGTTCAAAACACCGACGGACATTTACAACACATATCTGCGGCTACTTAATTAAGCACTAGCTTTTTCGCAAATTCTACACTTATGCCTGCTGTTTCTCCGTGTTTTACACGACGTGACGATTTATGAAAATGTGTAATTATCCGCTGCTTTTTGTGAAGTTTACAACGCCCATCTACTGTCCGATCTTTCGCCCTTTTCTCAACATCTGTTGCTGCATCACGTTAGCATTTTATTTTCCTATCCCTATTGCTAATGCTTACTCCAGTCTTCATGTTTAGCACCTTTCACGTTTTCTGTGTTAGTACTAGCTAATGATTTTCATACATATCGCTCACTGAATGCAATAGTGGCACAATCCAAAAATTGCCCATTTTGAGTGAATACTACGACTCAGCTCAAAAATATAACATGCTGGCGGCACGCCCCAAAAGCCGAAGTCTTAGTATTCATCGACATCTCACGTAATAAAAGAACCACTTATCGGTGAACTGATCGGTGTCTCACAACCAGGTCACCACTGGGCATGACGCTGAACAATTTCCATCCACTTCCCCTCGTCACGGTCTCCTCCTCCCTGCTACTCCTCGGCCTTACAAGTTGCAAAGATTAAAGACACTTCTGAACAAAAATTCTGTGCATTC
>JGI20166J26741_10414448_pt1 | contig 16081 bp, 15 predicted proteins | sample TergutCu122P5_FD_26741 | JGI IMG/M metagenome (IMG submission 26741)
AATAATAATAATAATAATAATAATAATAATAATAATAATAAACAAATATTTTTAAGCCTTTATTCACTAATGGTGTTTCAGTGACAAAAATTCATCTTGTTAACACTGAACATATTACCAACAAAGGCTTCGAAGGATATAGAAAACACATTTGACATACAATTTGATAGACAAAAATACTACACAATGATAAATATCAATACAAACCTTTTATCCCTGACTGACTGCAACCAACCAACCAACCAATTACTTCCAGCAGAGTCCTGGATAAGCTAATAGTTCCTCACCCCGTCAAGAAACTCCCCACATAATATGGAACTTGTATGTTCATTCCTGTGTTCACTTGCCCTGTCCTGGGCCAGATGGGTCCAATCCACACCCAACTTATTTGACTTTATCCTCAAACTAGTTATTATGCCATTATCCATTAGAATTTTACACTTGTCTAGACATTACTTACAGCGATTTATCCAGACAGATAGAGATCACATATCACAATTTGCATGCTTTGCTTTTTTTGGAAGTTTGTTTCCATATATTAATGGCACAACAATATTAAGATGTATTATAATGTAATTAAATTCAACAATAAGTTTACAAAACACAGAAATTAATATTATATACTTCAACAGTTCATTAACATTTTGCCACTATAAATGGCAACATGTCCACCAATGTGACCAAAAGACTCTAACTACGCAGTCACTGTATTTCTATGTGTGCTGTTTTCATGGTCAACAAAAAATTAAATGTTACCAAATACAGCCATACATAATAATTCTAGTGTGTTCACGCTGTTACTGTACCAAAATTTTCATTCATACATGCTACAGCATAAAACAAGCAATGCAGTTGTGAAGGACATCAATTCAAAATTTGATCAAAACAAGTCCAACAGTTCTCAAGCTGAGATGACAGCACTGTGTACAACATAATGTATTGAATGTTAAATTTTAAATAAATTGGGTGGCCTCAGGATGACCACCACAATCGAAACATGTAGCTACAGCTAATGTGATCATTTTGGCTTGAAATGCTAACAAAGTCGTGAGGTCAAAAAAATAACACACAGAATATTGTTGCATACTCAGATGTTTTTGTCATTAGATATCTGAAATTATTGAGAGTTCTTAATTGAAGTTCTAGCAGTTTTAGTAAGCTGAATGTATTTAGCCTGTATGATTACAGTTCTCACAACTGGCCGGTGAGTTACAGAGTTTTGTGCAGCTATCATGAGTCCAGAGCAGACTAACTATAGGGTGAGTAGTGAGTGAGCCATACAGTTTTCCTATGTGGGGTTGCCATCTACATAGCACAGTACAAGAACTCAAAAATTTGATCAGGACTAATTACACTTGTGGGGAGGAATATCTTACCCTCATCACTCTTCTTCCAGGCCAGTGTAAATAAATCCTAAATTCGTCAGTTAACAGGGTTAGATTATACAGTATTAGTTATATTACTATTAGTAACTAAAGCACAAACTCTGAAATGGTTTACATAAGTGAGACCTACATTTTAAAGTCATTCAATTAAAACGTTATATCCTTTGCATCACAATGACAATCAGTAAAAAGACACTTAATGGGTTCTGCACACAAAATACAGAAAGTCCTAAAATTGTCTGTTAAAGTGATTGTGGCAACATTCCAAGGAAATACTATTTACAACCGCGATGCAAAAGTATAAACACCAATCACACAACACTTAATGGAAACAAGACCTAGTGTAACCACAGTGTTGCCAAATCTGCATACAAAAACTGAATGTAAGTGAATATAATCACAGTTAGGTACATTACTATCCCAGCAAAGCAACTTCTATCGTTAAAATATGTATGGAAACCTACTCTGAGCAAACAAATTGCTGGAACATGTGTAAATTAAATATACTGCATATTAAATTAGCAGTTTTGACACATTTCATTCTAGATAGTGTGAGGCTTTAAGTTCTCAAAGTTCTGAATATAAAGAATCCTGGGTTGTGAAACCATACAGCATAAAAACATTGTTAACAGGTTAAACAGCATCACATCCCATGAGACAGTACCCTTTACTCTTCATTACACTGAAAAAATGAAAAATGTCTTCTGGGAGGTAATTCATAAAGCAATTTAGACAATAAATAACATTTTGATACTTATCCTTCAAAACAAATATGGACTTCAATTACTGGCCAGTTAAGGCAAACACTGTTTATCTTAATGAACATTAATATTTTTTTAAACAGTAAATCCTTTTTTAATGCTTGGGTTACATTCCTGACAATCACAACACAGAGTCAAACAAAGCAGAATGGAATATCAACAAACAACTTCAATACTGAGTCTAGCCACTGAAGATACTGCCAGTTGCCAGCAAGAACATTAAAATCTGAACCCACAAAACGCTTAATAAATTTTCTGGTCACTCAAATTCAAATATTCTAGGAAACAAAGTCAGGAGCAACACCAAATGAATATTACATACACTTTATTAATAATCATGACTTCAAGAAGCATGACTTCTCTGATAAACAAGAGCTTGTAAGGTACATGCTAGCATAAGATAAATTCTTTTGTTGACGTCAAGCAAAGATGAGCTATTTGTCACTACGATATGGAATGAGATGGCATGTCATCCAGTTATGGATGAAGGCCACAGCCTGCAAATATGGAAGGTACCTCCAAATATATTAGATAAGGTTGTACATGTTTACTATTTGTCCAGCACTTTTCCTTCATTTCTTTTCCAGTCTGTCATTTTTTGAACTTACAAACAAAACATTTCAAAAACTGATGATAATAGCACTGTATTCACTACAACAGTGTCCAGTTTAAAGTGGAACCCACTCACTGAATGTACTTTTACCAATTGTATTATATAACTTGCCACATGTTAAAGCCGGTGTTGTAAACGAGCCCCTACAACTCTCAGACATGCATGACACCTTGTGAACATCATACTAAAAGCTGTTTAAGTTCTTGTCATGGAATTGCATAGTATGCCGCATGATTTTCATTATGGCTCTTTTGTGCACGTTTGATGCTTTTACAATCACTGTCCATGAAACATTCCCAGAGACAAGTCACAGCGTTGGATCAAGTGAACGAGCAGGCCCAACGGACAACTAATTATCTGGTCCTCCAAAACGTTACGCAAGGCGGCCAATGAATTATTGCCTATTTGGGGCGGTTGCACCATCTTGCCGGAAGAAAAAGTATTTATTCTTCCCGCCACTTACGTTTTATTAACAAGATCGCAAATGGTGTAATCCATGACAACGTACAATGATTTTAACATGACTTTATAAATATCACTCCGTTTCACGGTACACACCTAAATGTAATTCCCGTTACGCCCAAAAGAGAAATATGGCCTTCCCTGCGCCGATTTTGACGGAAAATTACAAATGCTCACCGACACTGCACAAAGATGTAGACAATACCGTGAAATTCCATTTCCGCCCTTACGTATGTTTCTTTCTCCCCTCCCTCAATGGAACCGATATTCACGAAGCTGGTGACTTTGCTTGGAAATCTTCTATACTGGACGTCCCTCAGCTCCCACTCTAAATGTTATAAAACATTGGAAGACTAACATGCGACAATAAGTTACATTTCCAGTTTCAGGCATTTCGCGTTTCTGTTGGTGCTTTCCCGAATGTGAAACGAAGTGTGATGTGCGCTCGCCAAGTCAACGAAACACAACCTACAACCTACACTACAAATGCACAGATCGTGCTAGAATATTTCAACTCCCCGGTAACATACACCGGACACAACTTGCTCGTCACCAGTCTATACTTTGCGATAGCATCGGTCACGAAATTTCACAGGTGGACGCTATGTACCTCGAGGATGGCGCCGACGAGCGCCGAAACGCTATTAGTCGAACAATGCAACTTTGCGTATGAGAAGTGGTGCATTAAGCCCTGGTTTGTGAACACCGTGCATGAAATGTACAATATGACGATTTTCATTGACCTATATCAGCCGCATCAGGTGCACTGTTTCTTTTCATTATCCACGCTTCAAAAATACGAACTTCAATTGTATAATTACACCAATCCTCAATTACACAGAAACCATTTTGAGAAATAAATTGACATCGCCGCTACAGAAAACACCATACTGCAACAATTCTTTGATAGATGTAATTCTCAAACCATGTAGCCTTACATAAAGACGCCGCTTTATTACATTTTTTGCTCACCCACTCTTTTAAGCTATTTGGCTCATCCACTCCTTCAACCTATTTAACAAAGTACATCGTTTGTAACATATGAAAGAGTTCCCACACATAAAACGTTACTGGCTACCCTCATGCACAAACTATAATTTTCGGTACGTGAATATGCTTATCCAAACATTCGGGATCTGAAACTGACGTAAAATCCATCAGTTTCCATTCACAATAACGGCACACTTGACAACTTCATCCTCCTTAACTGCCACCAGCTATGACCTACATGCCACTCAACCATCCACTTCTAACAACAGCTCATGGCACTATTGATTAAAAAACATCTAGTGACCATTATCAAACAAAACATTGACATACATACATGATGCACAAAAAAAATAGTAAACTATATTATAAAATTAAAACTAACACACACCACATAATGAACAAAACATCTGGGTGTGAAACTTGGTCTCTCACACTGGGGAAGAATATATACTGAGACATCCAAGAACAGAGTGCTGAGGACATATGGGCTGAAGTGGGAAAAGGCAATAGGGGAATAGAACAAACAACATAATAAAGAGCTTCATGAGTTGCACTTTTCAGGTGATCATATTTATTTGATCAACCCAAAGGTGTTGCATGTATGGGGGGGGGGGAGATGCAACAGGGTTTTAGTGGGGAAACATGAAGGCACATAACCACCTAGAAGACCTAGACAGAGTTGGGATAACATACCTTCAAGAAATAGGATAGGCAGGCATGAACTGGATTAATCTGGCTCAGGATGAAGAAAATTGGTTGGGTGTTGTGAACATTCATGAACCTTTGTGTTGCACAAAATGCAGAAAATTTCTCAACTGGCTATGGTACTAGTGGCTTCACAAAAATGACTGTGACACATGGATCTAGTTAGCAACATGCATATATGACAGGAAACAAACAATGAAAAACTGTTATTAACTGCAAACAATGGCTTGTACCCAACCTTTAAAATGGGTAAGGTCTGACAACTTCCAAATCATACAAAATGTTACACAGAGGTAACAGAAGACTTAACCTTCAGACTTGGACTCATCTCCCTCAAGGCATGGACAGGTGGTACACTCTTGAGAAAACCTTCTGGTCCCATAAAAGGGGGGGAATTTCTCAACTAGGTAAGTGGTAATTAGCCGCTAAGCACTGTTCTGCTCCATGGACTTGCAGAATTAGAAGGCAATTACTTAGCCACCCAAAAGGCTTCTGCTTCATGGGGTTGAATACTGAGAAATTGATTACAAATGCTAAAAATTTTTTAAATCTCAAAGTTCTGATATCTGTTCATGCCAGCATTAAGCCACAATGGTTTATGCCTGTAATAATCTATGTCACGGTCAACAGAACCACACATTAGTTGCCATTATGAATTTACTAATTTGTCACAAAGATGTGGCAAAATTAAAATTATTGTACACAATTCCTTTATTTTCTGAACATTAAATGCTCACAAATATGTCACTTGTTATTGCTATTTTAGTAATACTAATTGGATTTGTTACAGCTGATGTATTCTTACACACTAAAGTACAAAATTTTGGTTGTACTGGTACGCTTATATCAGTAAGAACACATCAGAATGGGATCTATTGTTTTGTGCAGCCTTTCAGACTGACAGAGTCGTTAAACAGCATACTTCCTTTTAGTGGCACAATAAAATTATATTTTAGGAAGAACTATGTCTTATTATTATTATTTTTCTGCTATATCTGACATATATGTTTCTTTATTGATAAATAATTCCTTAAGGTAATATGAAATCTGAACACTTCCTGCCAAAAATACTTGTACTCTCAACAGAAAATCCCTACGGCTGAAGGTATAGATTCTAGTGCTTGAAAATACGCAATTTCACCAATGAAACCTGAAAATAAAATCGGAATTCAAACACATCACGTTGCTACGTCCACACACAGGCACTCTGCCGCCTAAGATATTACTTGGTAATTTTCTAAATGTAGTTTACAAACCCAATCACAGTTCTTAATATGACAATTGGCACAAAATACGCGACTATATACAAATTTATTATTTGCACGCAGGGATTGATGCTGCCACTGAGCACCGCAATCAGACGCGCTGTTGACCGGCGATCATGTTGCGAGACAACCGCTCAGGCAACCGCATCTTCCCCGGTCTTCAAGCCCGGGTAAAACAAGCGGAATGGAGTCCGAGGCCAGCCGAAGCTACCGACCCACATCGGATGGTCGAGACGGGGCCGGGGCGGCGGGTTCGCTCGCCTGCCTGCCTTGCACGTCAACGAGACCAGTCCCACACGACATGGCGGCGATCCCCCCATCACCCGCCGGAATCACTAACAAGGCCCTGCCCGCGTTCCTGCTACCGACCTGTCGATCTACATGCAACACAATTTTCTCATTTATCTCCATATTTAACATCACATATACCGACCTAACCATACCAAACCAATGAATAATAATCACGCATTGCATAAACACATTTATTAAGACTATATGTTACAGCAGTCAGTGTCACGAATAGAAAATGTTCCATCGTAATCCTCGGAACATGGTTACCGGCCACTACAGCCGCGGTCGCGGCCAACGGTATCAGTGAGGCGGCCATCTTGAGCAACTACATATAAAAGCCCACAATCCTACATACCTCCACAGAAAAGTTTCCAAAATGTTCACAAATCTCTATACACAAATATACGCTTGTCCCAGCAACATAATTATACCAATGTTACAGAAATAAACACCCACATGCACTGCGTCTTCTCCAAGCACAACTCTTATCGCATAACACGTGTGTAGGATAAAGCTTGCAGTAGCGCCAATGCTAAAAGTAATCTCCGCTGTTATTCGATGACATAACATTCGGCGTTATTTATCATATTCTACTATATATGCCGCATATATATTGTATTATATACACCAACTGTATTTTTCTGTAAATTGTGCTGCAGGTATAACGAGACAAACATGTCAAGTTAATGCATGATAATGACATGTGAATGTTTGAACAGCATGTTGGCCAACATGTAATTTTATCAAAACAGTCACATTATTGGCTGAACACAAGACAACGATTTTGATGTCTCCACTCAAAATGTTGAAACGTCTCGCGCTATAAATTTGAAAATGGCATGGCTTGAAATATATGTCTTTAACCGCTAATCCCGAAAAAATGATCGGAAATGTGTTAATCTTAGGGCTACTTACACCATTGTGGTTTCTTCGAAGAAGAAGAATAAACTGGATAAATTCCCTCCCAACTTCGTTTCTGACACTCGTAATCACCAAACTCTGACGAACACAGTAAGGTGGCTTACATTACAGTACCTCGGCTAACGAAGATAATTCGTTCCGGAATCACATTCGTTAACCGAAACTTCTCGCTGTCTCGAACGTAAAGAACCCTGTCGGGTTGGTGTGTCTCACCTATGTGATGTGGTCAGTTCATTTCTTTGTCACACACATACAGACGGAAAAGATAAGCTCTTGGAATGGCCCGACCGTTCATGTTTGCCGCTTTATGTTAGCGCGCACATCCACTAAAACATTCGTTAGCCGAGTGCGAAAAACAGCGAAAAAAATCATTAGCCGAAAAATTCGTTAGCAGGGTCACTCGTTAGCCGAGGTATCACTGTAATTAAAATTTCAACTGGGGAATGTCTCCTGGCAAGTTGAGGACCGATCAAGTGATCATATGTATAAAAAGTATACATTATAACTTCTTTAACATTCACGTGATAAAGAAAATATTTAACTCTAAAAATGTGTATTTTAGGACATTACATAAAGGCAGATTGTAATTAATATATAACGATTATACGTACATAACAAATAATGTGATGGCAGTGAAATTATGGAGGTTATACGTGGAAATAAAAGGCCAACTAGATGCAACAGATTGGTTTTTATTGCAGAACTTATTGTTTGCTCAACATGTTTCGGGCACCATTATGCCCATCATCAGGAGCTCAAGATTTATAAAGATGGTTGCTGCCTGTGGTACTTGGCGCTGTAAAGATGGAAAATGTAATTTATAAGTTGGGGAGTATTAATTTAATTAAATTAAGATAAGCAGCAACCATCTGTATAAATCTTGAGTTCCTGATGATGGGCATAATGGTGCCCAAAACATGGAATTATTTTCCCAAAACTTATGTTCCCCTCTCACAGCATGAAACTACACTGTAATCATTAAAGCAATGATAATATATAAACACACACACACACACACGTCCTAAAGGTAGCTTTACCAAGGTAGTAAAGCGCTTAACTACATTATTTTTAATTGCTTCGATTGTATTTGCAACAGTTGGCAACACGGTTGTTACACTTGCTCTTGTTTGTATCAGCTGTTGTGTTACTGTGTGTATATTAAATTTACATCTTCAAATCACTAAGGCAATATTTCCCTGCACCATGGGTATAACATCAGTACAGCAACTTTGCGGGTACCCAGAAACTTCTTAAAGATGACAACAATAAATTGAAATGTAACACAATGACTTGTACTATGGCCTTGCTAAATGCAGCAGTTAAGAAACTCCAATCAATCTACTATAATTGAACAGAAAAGCCACAGTGGAATGTCAGTTTTTTAAAGAATAAATGCATACAGTATCATACAACAGATCTGTACATAAATATAAACATTTCAACACTTGAAGATGAGGCCAATGAGGTGTCTCAAAATGTCTGGCACCAGTCACCCAGAGATGCAGCTCCACTTCCCAGAAGATCTGAGACCTCAACTACACAAGTGTAAAAGCCTAAAAACTCAAAATAAATTGGCACTTGCCATAAAATATAGATTTCATATAAAATCTACAATTTTCACTCATAATATTTGTTCATGTAATTTAAAAAATACATTCCAGTGTTCCTAATTATCTGTATCAACAACAGACATATTTGCTCTTGTACACTACACACTGAACATTCTATATCTACCATAACGGTTCAGGGTGATGGATACAAGGAAGAAAGAAAATGTACTTGTATGCAGTCAATGAATATGTACACACTAGATGAATGTATATTTGGAAAGGATACACAAGAAAATTCAAAACTGTGGACACCTCTCCACTCCAAATTGAAGTACACATTCTCAAATACATACTTTTGTTGCAATTCTGTACATCACATTGGTCTTGATGTTACTTAATGAAGAAATAAATCATATTACTGGTCTATTTTGACATAAAGTAAGGTATAAGCAGACTGCAAGCAGTAGAGATAAATTTCCTATGGACTATTATGCAAGAGGGTAAAGGCAAAGTCATCCCTGTCTCTGCCAAAAAGGCATATAGGGCAAGCAGAAGTGTAGTTCTTATCATTCATAACCTCAGCCTAGTTGGGGGTGAGAGGTCAACTTAATGTCATGGCTGCTTTACCCCTGAACTGCTGCATCCACTGAATAGGAGGCTTGGTGAGCCCTAGATTAAGTCTGGGCAACTTGAAAAGAAAAAACTCTCTTGCCCATCCAGTGATTGAATCCCGGATAATCCAGCCTGTAGCCTAGTCACTATTACTATGTTATTTCAGCTTCTGTATAAGGAAGGTCACAAAATGCAAACTCAAAACTATGACATTACAACATCTGAAAGTATAAACATTACAATAAAAAATGGTGACATTAAGGATGGGATTGAGTGCACATCTGTTGTGCTTAAAATCTTTGACAACATGATTAGTTAGGAAACATAGATATAATGTAACAAAAATACAGGTCTCTCCACCCCTTAGGTTCAATTAACTTGAAAACCACAAGACATACAGAAACAGGATACTTGGCATAAAATGTTTCATTCTTCCCTGCAATTTTTTTGCTTCGATAAATATTTACTGAGTTACTCTCGAGATATGTGCAGTAATACACACTGCTGTCCAATTAAAAAAAAAAAAAAATTGCAAAGTCACATTTTAGTAACACAACTATAGAATCAAATTTAATGAAAATCCATTTGGCATTTGAGTTGTTCCATGTGAACAGACAGACTGACATTGCAATGCTATACAATATAATTTTTTTTTTAACTTTCCATTGCAAACACATACAAAAGTGATTAGGTTGAATGAGTGACCAGTGGCAAGACCATGTGACAGAAGATATCCACAAGAAACAGAATGATGTTACATATTTCTACAAGGGATTCTTATGAAAGGACACAGAAGAATGGAGAACCCTCTGTCATAAGACAAAACACCTTGGTGGAAACATCAATAATTACAATAATAATAAAAGTAATAGTTTATTTACATAAAATAACATGCACAAAATTGTTAAATTAGAACTTATTCAGACACTGGAGAAGAATATTACGCAGCCGAAGACGGAGTTGCTCATCACCCTCACAGAAAATGTGTGTTGATGAGTCTTCCACCTGAATCAGCGTGTCTTCATTTTGCTAGAAGCAAAGCACACATTATTTAGTCACGGATACCAATGTAATACAGACATTTAAATTAGCAAACTGAGTTCTGTGTTAGTATATATCACACAGAATATATAGGCAACACAACTGTTTTTTAAAATGTGTTATTCAATGGCAGTTTCAATTACTAATATTATACAGTGTCCGGTAATGGCCATGTGTGGCCAAATAGTGTTCAGCTATGAACCAAGAAAGATGCCAATTTCAAGTGTATGGAGGTCAGAAGAGTGATCAAGATTGCTTAGCTGGGAGAAACATCACACATACACCATAACCTATTGAGAGAAGTCTCAGAGATTCAAACATCATTGCATGAAACTGATGTAGGTGCAGCAGCAGAGATCTACTGGCATGGTGAACTAACAACTGCCACCTCGTTGCATAGTAACTCATTGATGATACAACGCAAACTTTCAAGAATGTCAGTACAAAGGCTACCACAAGTTAGTACATTCCAGAATGCATTCTCACATCAACAATTTTCAACAGAATTCTGTTTCTTTCTCAGTCTTCAGTGGTTGATTTTCAAGAGGTTACTCTGCCAAAATGATGAGATCGCTACTTATTTGTTCAGACTTATAACCATCCCACTGTGATAACCTTAATTTGATTACTCTATCAGCAGTGGCCTGTAGAAATTGTTAAATTCCTCTATATTCCTGAACTACTGTGCAGTGTTATTGCAACAATGACAAATTGCACAGAGATGTAAAACATGAATGCACCAGTATTGCACCACAAAGTTTCAGCACATCAAACAGAACATGGTGGCACATCAGGCTGTGTTTGGGAAAAAATGGTATGCATACAGACTCATTTAATACATAGTAACACTTGTCAAATTGTAATGTAAAGTAGAGTGACTTTTCAGCCACTCTGGTTATGTAAGCCTGTTCACAGTACTGTATGTATTTGTGTGTCCATACCTTTCAATTACTTCTAGGATCACATCTTCTTAATATATATGTCATATGTACCCTGCACTTGAAACAAATATTTCCAAGTATCTCTCCCAGTAGAAAATGATTATTACAACTATAAACATAAGGATATAATTTGCTCATGAAGGATTAAATAATTTGTCATATTCCTTACTTCCCCTGCAACTTACCACAATATTCCTTCCTTCTTCCCATTTCCCAAAGAGAGGAGGCTGTTCTTAATGGACATTTCCTCTAAACCCTTTTCATATGCATATGCCTAATATAATGGGGTGAAGGTCAGTCAAATGCAACAATAGTAAATGCTGAAAATATATAACATATTATGTGAAAGCAGGGCTACATGTTTCAACTCTACTGAGTCATCTTCAGGCCCTCGTAGTGTAGATCCATACAAAAAATGCCCTACACATTGTGGGATCCCCACCGCTCACAATAACAGTAGTGAAGTACAAAGTAGTATACGAGGTGCGATCCATAATATTCCGGACTGGTGCCGCCTTCTATACAGCAGTTGTGGAAGCGCAAAGCGCTGATAGATGGTAGGACTACCATGTCTAGTGAGTCAGTGTGCCAAGTTGCACATAGGTGGGTGGACGTGGGTAGTTTTCACACGAGTTTATTTGGAGTCGTGTACGTGACCTGTGGCGATTTTCATGATGGATCAGAGAATGGAACAGCGAGTGTGCAGCAAATTTTGTGCCAATCTTCGGAAAAGTGCTACGGAGACCCTCAAAATGATTCAACAAGGCTTCAGGGACCAAAGCTTGAGTTGCACACAGGTGTTTCAATGGCATACCCAGTTCAAGACTGGTCGCACATCAGTTGATGACGACGAACACACAGGGAGACCCACAAGTTGCACAACTCCTGAAGCAGTTGCATGAATTCAACAGCTTATCTGTCAGGATCGACGTCGGACCATTTGCGACATTGCTGAGGAGGTGAGAGTTGGTTATGGGACATTCCAACGGGCTCTGACGGAAGAATTGGGCATGCACCATGTTGCAGCCAAATTTGCGCCCAGGATCCTGACAGCTGACCAGAAGCAGCAGCGCATCAATGTCTGCACTGAACTTTGTCAGCTCACCTCCGACGATGAAACGTTCCTGTCCAGGGCCATCACTGGTGATGACAGCTGGGTTTACAGTTACAATGCTGAGAAAAAGCTACAATCCTCCCAGTGGAAAAGCCCCATGTCACCTAAGCCAAAAAAGGCCAGACAGGTGAAAAGCAACCTCAAGAGCATGATCATCAGTTTCTTTGACATCAAGGGGATTGTGCACAAAGAATTTGTCCCAACAGTCCAAACTGTGAATTCTGGGTTCTACTGTGAAGTTTTGCAGCGACTGTGTGAAAACGTGCAAAGACATCGCCTCCAACTTTGGCAAGAACAGACCTGGCTGCTTCACCATGACAATGCCCCATCTCGCACTTCTGTCCTCATCCACCAGTTTCTGGCGAAAAACAAAATTGCTGTTATCCCCCACCCACTGTAATCCCCTGATTTGACACCCTGTGACTTCTTCCTATTTCCAAAACTGAAATTGAAGCTGAAAGGACGCCGGTTTGATACCAATGAGGAGATCCAGGCTGAATTGCAGAGAGTGCTTGACACTCTGACAGAAAAGGACTTCCAGGAAGCGTCCCAAAAATGAAGGAGATGGTGGGACCGGTGTCTACATGCGGGAGGGAACTACCTCAAGGGTGACAGCAGATGACAGGCCTTATGGTGAGTTTTACAATTTTTACAGCGTACGTCTGGAAAATTTTGGATCAACCCATGTATAACAAGGAGCAGATATACATGGAGAATGCTTATGCTAAGTAGAACACAATATATTAACACAGAGTGGGATTTTTGGATGAGGTAAGATGTAGGTGTGTTGTCAGTGGGGTCTGGAGAGGGTGTGGGAAAAGGGGGGGGTGTAGAGTATTGATTATAACATATTATTACAACATATGCATGTTTCGTCACAGGTGGGGGTGGTGCGGTCTGCTTCCTGTGTTGCAGAGGGTTGTGCTGGTGACTGCAGGAGGTGGGGCAGAGAATCTCTTCTACTGGCTTGGTAACACAGGTGTGATGTGCATGTTGGTCGGTGTACTGAACTTGTGTCGATCTGGAATGACAATGTTACAGGTCGTATGAGAAGATGGGGTGAGCACCGTGTGTGGGTGTGGGGGCTGTAAAGATGTACGTTTTTCTACTTCCATAATTGATTACGTAAGCAGAAAAACATACATCTTTACAGCCCCCACACCCACACACAGTGCTCACCCCGTCTTCTCATACGACCTGTTACATTGTCATTACAGATTGACACAAGTTCAGTACACCAACCAACACGCACGTCACACCCGTGTTACCAAGCCAGTAGACGAGATTCTCTGCCCCACCTCCTGCAGTCACCAGCACAACCCTCTGCAACACAGGAAGCAGACCCCACCACCCCCACCTGTGATGAAACATGCACATGTTATAATAATATGTTATAATCAATACCCTACACCCCCCCCTTTTTCCCACACCCTCTCCAGACCCCACTGAAAACACACCTATGTCTTCCCTCATCTGAAAATCCCACTCTATGTTATTATATTGTGTTCTACTTAGCATAAGAATTCTCCACGTATATCTACTCCTTGTTATATACTACTTCCTACTTCACTAATGTTATTGTGAGCGTTGGGGATCCCACAATGCATAGGGCATTCTTTGTACGGATCTACACCACGAGGGCCTGAAGATGACTCAGTAGAGTCAAAACATGTAGCCCTGCTTTCACATTATACGTTATATATTTTCAGCATTTACTATAGTTGTGTTTGACTAACCTTCACCCCATTATATTGTACAAACACTTCGGGATGGAACACCTCAAGTTTAAATGCATATGTCTAACCTCCACCATGCCCACTCTCTGTTTCAACCCTATTACAACACAGCATATAATATTCTCTCCATAAAATTCCCTTTGTACCAGCATTTCAGTCAAGACAGTCTTCTCTGAGAAAAGGATTCACGTTACCTGGGTTGTGACATTGTGTGACTAGGATGTGGTTCTTGGCATTTTGAAGGGATATACTGCCATCAGCTTCAAGAATTCCAAGAACTCCATGACTACTGGATTATCCCAAAAGACCTAAATCCCCAGCAACACCACTGTTAGAATCTTAAATCTTACATTTTCTGATCTCCTTGCAGCAATCATTATAATTAATGTATGAATCATCAAAGTGTTATGATTTTATTACCAAATGAATGATGTAGCCACTGGCAACTTGCTCCACCTTGGCATCAGTGATCCCTTCCTGGGTAATCTTCTGGATGAACTCATCAATATCCAATGATCCCCATGTGTAATTCCTTGGTTTCTTGTTCAGAATATCTTCCACAAGCCGAATTCGCTTCTTACCTACAGTGGCAACTGTTTTTGTCTCCCCTTCCTCTAAAACCTGTAGCAAAACAATCACATCAATAGCTCTTTGTTCTTACAGTCAAGTAAGAAAGAGAAACATCTCATCATATAGCTTTGCAATTGATTCATTCATCTCATATCCCAATATCGGGGGTCATTTTTATGCAGTTTCCTGTCAAAACAAATGCACATCCAGGATGCCATGCTTGCCCATCCATGTTTGTTTAATCTCCCAAAATTCTCCACTAATTTCAATGAAATGTGGATGTCTACACTGAACACTGTCAGGCAAAAGCAAAAAATTTTGATTTGCTTTATATGAAGTTCAAATCTACTTCACCAATTTCTCAAAAATGGCTTACACAAAAAACTAGCACGCAGTGTAAACTACGAGGCTTATTCAGAAAGTAAGTACCGTTTCGCTGTAAAAAAAACGAGTAAGGTTTCGTATAAAATTTTATTGTAATCAGATTCTACATTCTTCAAACTATTTTTCCATATATTCGCCGCCATTATTGAGGCACTTATTGTAGCAGGGCACAAGTTTTTGTATACCCTCCTCATAGAATTGGGCCGCCTGCGATGTTAGACACTTCTGCACTGCATCATTCAGGTCTTCGTCGTCGTCAAATCGCTTGCCGCCCAGGAACTTCTTTAGGTGTAGGAAAAGGTGAAAATCACTTGGCGTCAAATCAGGGCTGTACAGGGGGTGGTCCATTTGTTCCCACCTAAATGAGGTGATGAGGTCTTGAGTCTGAGCAACAAAGTGCGGCCGAGCGTCATCGTGAAGCAAAAGAATGGTGGCACTCAGCATTCCGCGCCGTTTGTTTTGAATTGCATGCCTCAGCTTCTTCAGCGTTTCACAATAAACAGCAGAGTTTATTGTTAGGCCTTGGGACAAAAATTCCACCAAGAGGACACCTTGTCTGTCCCAGAATACGGTGCACATGATCTTCGTTGTTGAAATCCTCTGCTTGAACTGAAGATGGACGTCCACTTTGCGCCTCATTGTGCACGTTCTCTCATCCTTCATTGAACATCTGAACCCATTTTCTAACCATGCCATCACTCATCGCATTGTCACCATACACTTGAAAGGTCTGGTGATGA
>JGI20166J26741_10415559_pt1 | contig 16078 bp, 7 predicted proteins | sample TergutCu122P5_FD_26741 | JGI IMG/M metagenome (IMG submission 26741)
TGACTACATTGAAGGACAGTAAAACTTCGAAACATGTATCTATTTTGTATCAGTCGTAAATAAATAGTTGCCACTATTAAAGTTCCAACCCTCGTATAAACACATACGACATATATTGAGGCAATTGTGGTATTTTGGGGTGTTTTACTGGTATTTGCAAAAGAAAAGTAGCTCCAGTCAGGCCACTAACACACGTGTACAGGCACGGCTGTCTGGGACGTGCGAACTCTTATTCCTACATATCAATTCCCGAAATTAACAGCACGTATAAACTACGAAGAGAATGGTGGCCTGTTTTGGGGTGTTGTATTGGTATTTGCCATAGAGTGCTCCGCTCAGACAACTGACACATCTTTACAGATAGATATCGTCTGGAAAATCATTCCATCTTTTGCTTTTGTCGACTTTCCCTTGTTTACAATAAAAATTAAAAGTAAACCTTTCAGGGACAGGACTGCTCCCCATCACTGGCAACAGTTTCGGACCCGATACCCAAGCAGGTCTAAAGCGCTGAGAAGGTATTTTCCTCAACCTTTTCCCTGATGACAGAGACCGTTTCTGTCCCCATAATGTCATGTTTGAATTTTTATTTTAAACACGAGGCGATGAACAGAGCGAAATAGTTAATTATTGCAAATACCTTTAAAGTGTTATATTGAAACCACTGATTAACCTTACCAAGATTAAAAAGAACCCAGTATAAACCCTGACCACCAAAATATTCCATCCAACCAGAATCAAAAACCTCTGTCGTCCTATATCCAATCCCCAATGGACCAAAAGATACACCATAAGTAGAAAAAAATGGCATATACCACATAGAACCAACAAACGAAGAAGTTCCTTATAAATGAACAGAAATTAAACTATCACCAAAAGCAAGCCCGGCCATTCTATAACCGAGTCAACCACCACTGTCCGAGTCTTGTAGAATTTTTTTTTTAATGTTTCAATTTTTTCAGAAAACGTAACGTTTCTTCTGTTAATTATAATGTCGCCAGTGGCGGCTCAGTGGAAGGGAAGCATCGCCCTTTGCAATAGAAAACAAAGCATACTTAATAGAAGATAGCACTTTGCAGTAGAACTGGGGATGCATCAGTTTTGTTTTCATTCAGGACATAACAACTGGTTGCCAAAAAAGGATTACCGTTAGTAAGGCCTTTCGCGTCCTTCAGGCAGTGGGACCATCTTCTGTGTAATAAAAGTAGGTGCCTAGCTTGTGATGCCCATTTCATCGACGTATCAACTAAGCCAGAAACCTTGTACGACAATTTGCCTCTTTTCTGGCTTCGTTCTCTACTTAATTCTTGTGTGCAGCAAAATTAAATTCTGTTGCTGGTTTATTTAGTTTTATCTCTGCAGCCTAATCCTTTGTTCCCCCCTCTCCGCCCAGGTCGTAGTGGCCGGTGACGCGAGTTGTGTAGCTGGGCGCCAGCCTTCGGCCCTGAGGTGAGGGGGTCAGGTCGCTGCCACGCACCTTCAAAGAGTCGTTCCGTTGGCGTCCCCATTCACTTGCACAAAAACACGTAACAGGACAAATTATAAAGTAGAGTGTATTTATATTTTCACACCGTGACAGGTTAGACTATTCCTGCTGAGCATCTTATATTTAGGCATAATACAGTGATTTCGTAGCAATAGATTCAATTGCTTCGTTATTCCCCATTGTCACTAAGCTACAATAAACACACCATTCTAAAACCTAACAACTTCTCTGAAGGTCTGTTTTCCTTTTAACCATTCCGTCTATTTATGGACATTAACGTCATGGAGTAGAAGCATAGAGGTTTATCTCTCATCGGGTCAAGAAGGTTCTCGCTCTTTACGAGACTCGAAGGTTTATTTAAACGTTTAAGCAAATGTGCCTCTCCTTAGCTAGTTCACACTGTCACTTCCAAAGATTCACTTTAATATTATCATCTGATCTGCGTCTAGATCTACCGAGGATTTGCGACTAAACATTTGTGTGCATAAACTTTTAATGCATGTCATCTCACCAGTGCGTGCTGCATATCCCGCCACTATCATGGTCTCTCAGTGGCCCTCTTCTCGAGCCATTCTGCTAGGCCCCTCAATAGAGCTGTTCTTATATTATTCTTATGATTACAACTGTACCCTGGGGTCCAAGAGATAATATTTTATGTTTTGCATTACACGCCTACAAACAGCCTACGGACTGCAAAACGCTGTGACGAAGGACAAGTACCGTGTAACATTTTCTATCAGTGTGCTTTACCACTGTCAAAACTCTTTGAAACTGAACAGCTTATAATGCTTTTCACATACAAAGTGAAGTCAAAGTTAACGATAACGTAAAAGTCCTGTTCTAAAATTTACTCTTGTTGTGGAGATAAATGTCTAAGCACTCCGGGTGCTGTCGCTAGATGGATGTGTGTTGTCTTTGTCAGATTCTTGTCGCTTTAGTCCGGAGAAATAGCATCGATACTCGTTTATTGTGACATAATGGAGATAATTAAATATTAATAATTTTATCGTATATCTTTTAGTGCGTCTATAAAGTGTACTTAGTCATGAAGAATGAATTTGGAAGAACATGTAGCACTCATGTGGGGGAAAATAATTCTACTATGTTGTCGGACAACCTGAGTAGCATGGAAATTGGAGTGATAACAAACCCCATTTTAAAGCAGTAGAGTGTGAGGTTGTAGACTGAATTCAATTGTTCAACGTATGGAACATTGGTGTAATAAATGTGATAAAGAGCTTCAGGTTTCGTTGGAAGAAAGAAACTTTCTTCTTGCCAGCTGAAAATCTCAAAACTTATCGGGAAGGACTCTGCTGCTTCGTTCAGTTATTTAGAATGTTTATAGCTAGTTTGTTAAGGCAGAATCATTTTCGTTTGGCTGTCCAGCTCGTGGTCCCATAAAAGAGTAAATCTTGACTCCCGAATAAAAGTATTTGTCTACCCCTGCAGTGAACTCTAACGAAAAGAATTGCACGTATTAGGAAACACGAAACTACCACGCTGTTTTTCCCATCATACATCTATTACTCCAGAGTCACTCGTCACGCCGTGTAGTTTTGCAGTAGACTGCAATATCGGCTTATGATTTCGTTGAAATAAGCAGACTAGCTTCACTTTTGCTTGTAAATCCGGACTTTGTAATGAATGTTAGTCGCGGGCAGGTGACTGTTTGAAGTTGCCCCTAATTTACAATAGGGCAAAGAGTTTATGATCAGAGTCAAGAGAGGTGCCACCAGGGAGACGGGGTCATGCTTTTTCAAACCTCCCCTGCGTTTCGCCTCTCCCGTGTGTTATTTGGCGTCTGTATCTCTGGACTTCCCAAAGCAGCGACCACTTTTAATAGATCCCATTTAGGCACACGCTGTAAATCTCACGACATGTCCTGCCCACCTCCCTGCCCCATGCTGTAACATGTATTACGTGGAGGACATTCGACAAATTTGCAGGTTTGTGTTATGGACAGTCCCATCTATTGCCTGTCTCCTGTTACGATCCAGCACCAGTACAGCCTTACCTCCAGTTAGGCTCTTCTAACCTAACACCCTTCCTCATCTGAAGCTCCACAACCCTTACCCGCAGTTCTGTTCATAGCGAACCTAGAAAACTTTTGGTGCAACTCTCAACGAAATGGGGGAAGGGCTGCTAATTTTGTCGAGAAGCTACAAACACACATCTGAGAAAAAGAAAAGAAATAAAAAAGAGGTGGAGGGAAAAGACAAAGGAAACTAAAAAAACTGATAGGAGAAAAGGAGAGTTGCTAAGTCCGTCCAGCGTAGATTGAAAACACGAGAAAAATGGCCACTGTCCGTTGGAGCTTATTCCCTGGCAGAGTTTGAGGCCTAAGGCATTCTCTTTCTCTCTTGCACGGAAATGGCTGCTGCAACAGAAAGCAGCGAACTAATCAAACTTTGATAGTCCTAACGGGCTCGACACGAGTGAAGAAGAAAAGAGGTGTCCAATCTTCACACATCTCCAGCAGTAGGAAATGGACGAAACAAAAGCAAAAGGAAACAAATGGTTTACGAGTTAGCTGGCGTGCAGTAATTGGTTGGTTGATCCCCATCCAAGACTTGGAGCACGTCCGAACAGAAGAAGTCTGCTGGAAACCCTTATACTGTATTAATGGAAGACCTGGTTTTTAAATTGAGAATTCTTACCGAACATGGCGCTTGCTTCCCTTCTGAAGCGAGTTTCATTCATATGAATTGAAGTTTCTTCACTCCTCTTCTTCGTGGAACGTTTTTATTACTAGAGCTGAGTTTGTGTCTGTAGCTAACAGAGTTCTTTCGCAACATCAGCTCCGATATATTTGATTTTAAAAACCGACCCAGAGGTGGCATGAAGGAGAACAAATATCATCATCGGTTGTAGCCATCGTACTGTAGATTTGCATCAACATGTCAACAATCACTAATTTGTTGACTGTCCCTGTCATGTCAGCGTCATCGCCGTCTAGAATGCCATCACCTTGTCATGACACAGTACATAAATCACTGCAAGGCCGGGCCGCCGAGAGCGGGTTTGGACCCGGATGAAAATTTTTTTTCGGGCCCTCAGCAACAGCGGGCCGGCTAAAACGTTTTACACTAAATCGGCAAGACTGATTATCAGTTGCAGAGTGACTTGGGTTGTTCTGATAAGGTTAATTTGTACAATCGACAAGTAATAATACTACCGAGAAATACAAAAACGTACGTAACACATTCGGGCCCCTCTCCGGACCGCCGGGCCCCCATAAATAGTGCTGGACTCCCCCCACCCCACCCCCCATCTCGTCGTCACTGTGCAATGTTCCTTGTGGCAGAATTCTGTATGTTAAACTAAAATTTCATGTAATACAAGTTATGACATGTTGTAATTGTCTAATGCATTTAGTCTTCCTTTTGGTTAGAAACAAGGAGATTCTTTATCGTCCTGGCTTCTCAGGTTTCTTTTAATATCTGCCTATTGGAAGATCCGAGAAAATAAATATGAATTCTGTTTGAATTTTACACATCGGTTTCTGTTCTAAGATGAATACAATAATTTATTTGGCGGAAACTTAAATAAGACAAAGAGAACCACAAGTCTGCTAGATGCCACTAAGAACGTTGGTCTAAAAATAAACACAGAGAGAACTCAGTTCCTATTCGTGTCCGGTCAACAGAATGCAGGACCAAATGTCAGTGTATTTGTAAAAAATATTGTGAAGTTGACATTTTTGTTGATACAGTTTGTAACAAATTAAGTTAAGTTTAGGAATAAATTAAAGATAGATTAAGCTCAGAAAACGCTTATTGCACTCCGTTCAGAACTGTTGTTTTCCCGTCTGTAGTCGAAAATTTTAAGAAGTGAAATCTGATATTACTTGCTTCATGGGCGTGAAACTTGATCTCTGACACACAAAGCGCAGCATGTTTTGGGGGCGTTTGATAGCGGAACCCTGAGGACAATTTTGGGACATCAAGGATATAAGGTAACAAGAGACTAGACGTTCCTTGATGAGGATTTCCATAATTTTGCTCGAATAAATGCGGATTAAGTGACGGGGCACACATGCAAAAAAGAAAACCGGAGAGAGGGTACTTTGGACAAACGGAAATAGATGGAGGGAGATATTAAAGTGGATGTTAAGAAGCTAGGTGTGAGGAAATGGACTGGATTCGGCTGAATTAAGGTCCAGGGTCTGGAACACGACAATTAACTTTCGGATTCCATACAAGGCAACTGGACTAGAAAAGATGGACTACTAGTAGATTCTCGGGTAATGTTTCGCTATCTTATGTTTCTTCACTGAGAAAAGCACATGTAGGCTAAAAATATGGAACGTAGCATGAAAACTACATCAGACTGTTTACTGATATTTCACAGCGCCATTGTGTAAAGAGCAAATGCCAGATTAATTTATTTATTTGAAGTCTGAAAAATAATGAGTGGCATCTCTTCGTGGAATTTAAATTAGGTTAGATATTCCCTTAATTACCCAACGAAGTCAGTAATTATGTATGGTACAAATGGTCATATTATTAAGTGCTTTTCATCCTTAATATCCTAGCGTCTTGTTGGCAATGTTTAACATTCCCTTCACTCTTGCTCGCTATCTTTGTCTCGGTGGAACATTCCAGCACGTCAGGGTATCATAAAGCTGGTCCAATTGATACTGACGTTTAAGAGTTGCATCCCTGTTCCTGGCACAGAACAAAGGGATCTGGCAGGCGCCACTCCCATATCCGGTCTGCCTTAAGACTCCCTAACTTGTAAATAATATAGCTTTGTACTGACGGATGGAAGCATTATGCCAGATGAAGTGACATCACTCTGGTCTGCTGTAACAGTTTTAGTAGTGACAGCGCGATTTGTTTCCTGAAATTACAGCAGCAAGTAGGTCACATAACTTGAGTGTGTAGTGAAGGGGAAAGCTTCCATCGATTTGACTTTTGGGATTAGGTGAGATTGGTTCTGTAAATTGGAAGATTTCTTGTAAATTTTATCAGGTTTTTGCCACACACTGCACTGCAAACATGGCCAGGAAGGAATCACCTGCTGACATCGGTCCTTTGTTCTCAGACTAACGTCCGACTTCGGGTATTTTTGTATTATACATGGCCTTAATAAAAGGAAATTTCTTGCAAACCATAGACATTGTGTCGTAAATTTCAGTGCTATTCACATAATTGTGTTTTACGGGCTGTAGAAGAGAAGATAAAGCGCAAGTCTAAGTAAGGTATTTATGCATTCGATTTCTACATAAAAAATCACACTGCCTCTCTACTGCAGATAACAAGTCTGTAGATGATAGTAAGTAAATTGTCTTCGTATATTTTGATAAAGAAGTCAAAAAGCAATTAACACACTCTAAAAGAAAATTCACTAGTTTCTGAGTGCACAGTAAAGTGGTGGATGTGGTTACCACCAAGTTTTAAAACGCTAACTGGATGCATGCATTTGTGTTTTCAAACAAAGATTACTAGGGCTGATTTTGTTAGAGTTAACACATTTGGAGCGCGTGTATCACCGCTGACCTTTGTCTGGTGCTAGGTTGAAAGTATGTGCGCAGTTACATATTCACTCTCCGGTGTGTCTTCGTGATGTGATTCTTATGTAGGCAGCAAAATTTTACGTTTTTACAATATAGCTCTAATGACATTTTCATGTTACCTGTTTCGGCATTTTTACGACAGGTCTGTGAAAATTCATGAGAAACCTGGGCCTATGTGGGGCGTTACCAGCTGGCTGTCTCACGAACTTTCTTCAGCTGAAGTGTTTAGATTATTGCTCAGAAGTAATAATTTGTGAGAGACATGGTAACATTATTTGAAATAGTCTCGTTCTCAGACAGAGTTTCGAAACTGGGGCAAATAGTCTATAAAAGGATTGTTGCTCTGTAGTGAAAGTTCCAAAATTTAATTTAGTGACTGTCATATACCGTTATTGACTGTGGAGTTTTTAGTTGACCTTGTCAGTTGTTTGCGCTGGAGAAAGCCGATCTTCCCTTGTTTGTCTACAGTACCCCACCTACCACGCCGTTCAGGTTAACTGCATTTTCTTGTGTCAGGGAAAATACTTCAGTCTATTTCTAATAAATGTACACCGTTTCTGTATTGCAGGGTTGCGTCATTTACTTTCACGGCCGGACAATTTAAAATCGATGATCATGGAACAGAAACCGAATCGAAAGAGTGACTGTTTGTTTCGCTTACGTAGGAAGTTGCTGAAAAATATGTGTCGGCAGGAATGTAATTTAATTTGAAGTTAATTTCAAATTAACGCTATATGAGATTAAACGACCCTGGACTAACATATATACCAAACTTCTACGGTATATGGAATTCCGTGTTTAAGTCAAGTAATAAATGCTTTCTTGTTAGTCATGGAAGTAGGTGTGTGGAGTTATTATGAGAAGGCAATAGTCCTTTAGCTGCCAAAGAAATTTCCAAACTTTTACGCAACCCAAAGACGTTTACAGCAGCCCGACTTTGCACCTTATTCTGAACCACATGAACCAATCCCAGACCTCCATATTCTCTCTGCATGACACATTCTGATATTATATGATAATCCCAATTGGTCTCTTTCCATCAGATTATTGGACTCAAGTTTGTCTGCATATTTTGTCTGTCTCCTGCCTGATACATACTTTGCAGATATCATCCTTGATTATTTGAGCACACAAATTATATTTAATGAGATCCTTTTGTGTAATTTTCTTAGATATTCTGTCAATCCCATACAATATAAAATGGCATCACTAGTTTAGTTACGCATTTCTCTGCTTCTCTTGAATGTTAAGTAACTCACTGCTTCTATATCCCACACCCAAAATTCCTTTTTCCAGCATCTCTTTGTTCTTCCTTCTACTCTTGGTTCTCTAAGTTTATTTTATTAACACTATGTTTACTTTGGACGTCTACCTTCATCCATTTTATCTACGAGTGCATCATCTTTCCATCTGTTCCTGTTCGTAGTAGTACCTTCAAAAGTAGTATCGAGCTTCAGTTTATCACGTACGCCAGTAAATTCCGTAATTAAAACATACTTAGCTACGGCCATTAACGTTTCTTTTGTGCCGCTTATATTTTCGTCTATCCCTACCACCCTTATTCATTGTTCATTAGATTTCTTTACTTCTAGCTTAGGTTTCCCATAATTCAGAATACATGTTCGTGGATATTATGACATTGAGGAATCTGAAAATTATGTTTTATTGTTTTGGCTAGAAATAGAAATGAATAATGTCAAGTACAAAGTGTTTAATCCTTGAGAAAATAATTTATGTTTTCCATGAGAATTTATGTAGTTAAACGTGAAGCTTCTTTTCTATTTTACTCTAGCGAAATGTTTGTTTCAGAATATCTGAAAATGTTGTTAGTGTTTGAACACGTCTGCGTTCAACACAGAACTGCGCGAACCCTGACTGCTCTGATGTGCAGTGGCACGAGTCCTCGCATTCCACATTCCTTTCTCCAGCTCGGTTTTTCTTCTCTTTCACTTTCTTATTCCTTTACACTCTCGTCCTTTTCTCCTCAATTATCTTAGAAATTTCTTCATTTCGGTAGAGCAACCTTACATCCAAGCAATTAGGCGACACGGCCTCCATTTCACACATGCCGTGCCATTTCTCGAAATTATCTTGAGGAGTGGGCCTAAGAAAGTAAAGCCTGGAAGTTGTTCACTCTCAGATTTCAAATTTTCCAGTTTTAAGTAAGAAAGTTCTCATAGAGAACAAGAACGTAAGCAGCGTTGTTTCGTGGTACAACTTAATGTGGGGGAGGGGGCGATATTGCATTTTGGCTGCTGAGTTTATACAGAATATTTGTTGTAATCTGTGACAGGTGGGGCAAGGAATTAATTGAGGACCACAGACACAGATTTGTGCCGATAATGAACAAAGTCCTACTCGGTGTAAGCATGAGTTACCTCACGGCTCTCTAGGAAATTTAGACGTACTGTGGCGTGCAGCTTAGCTGTTCCGGCCCTTACGCCCTGTATGTAGACGTGACAACTTCTGAGTTACAAGATGGCACAGCATGAAATTTCCTAACGTCGAATTATCTGAAAAATTTACGAATTCTGAAAATAAATGTGATTCATTTGCTATATAATTTCGTTTGGTTTCATCAAATTATAGCCGAGATGTGTCACAAGATCATGTGTGACTTCATGTGTGTCCGTTAATGTATCCAGTTTACCAAACATAAGTTTCTGCTGACAAGCAGTAATAGAGTTTATATTTTAAGAAATTTTGTTAACTGTACTCGAGCTACTAAATTCAAAAAAAAGGCACATTTTGCAACTTTCCTTTGGTCCAAGAACGTAAAAACTGCCCTACACTTTAGTAATGATAAAGCCTTGATACTTTGTCACATCACAAAAGTTGATAATAAAATCTTGATTATAATGTAAACTTAAAATCTTTTGGAAATATGGAGATTTCAAGTAACACTTCGTCATAAAAATTCGGAGTATTATTTATTTCTTCCTTCTGTATACTAACAGCAGAAACAGCGTGGGCAGCATAATATTTGGCTGCTGACGGGACAACCGGGGAACTGTGGTTTGATTCCAATTAGAGTAATTGATTTTTCTCCTGTCCGAAGCGTCCCGACCGTCTCTGGAGCCCACTCAGCCTCCTGTACAATGGGCAGAAGAAGTCCTGTTTCAGAGGGCCAGGGTGTGAAACTGACCACTTACGTCCATCTAATACCAAGATTAATGATGAGGGGACCTATAACTTCACTCCTCCAAATGTCTTCTTTTCGTGTGCTGGGACATCTTTACATTTACTTTCTGTATGCTGGTTTTTTCAATAAGCAGCATATTGTTATATAAATATTCTGCAAACTTGTGAATATAAAATTAGGATAAATTTTCTGCATACATTATGGGCACTCTGGGCGTGTGGTAGTCTTTTTGTCGGCTATAAGAATAACTTTCATCACTGAATTGTAGTCCTTTCTTCAGAGTTATAAGGAGTATTGTTTCCGCTGAGTCACTAGTTGTGACATTTGCACGTTTATATCTGACTTAGAAATTTTCTTGAGAACCACTAGTTGCTCAGGCATGCAAAGAATTCCTCACGTTTTACGAAACCCGACATTTCATTATCGTTTCCGTAAGCCCCCCAGGGGACCATAGTGTGAACCATATGAATCCAGGCCACGCCTTCACGCCCTATTTTTAAGGGCCAGCTTAATATTATCCTCCAGTCTACATACGTACTTCAAGTAATCTCTTCCCTTCAGATTTCCTAAATAAAATTTTGTATGCCTATGTCACCTCCCTCATGAATTGGATTTTACATCTATTACTTAAACACTTTACTGTCGCTTGTTGCTGTTGTATAGTTAAAGACATTACAAAATTGCAATACTTACTTACCTAATCCATGAAGCAGAGTCCTTCGTGAGATTCTAACCGGTTCTCAGCTAGTTCAGAAATTCCCCGCATTTTATGGATTCCGCACATTCATTACCGCCTTTACTAGTTCCCGCCACCTATCCCTTTCCTGAACAAGATCAATCCAGTCCATGGCCCCCCATTCCCACTTTCTGAAGATCCATCTTACTATAATAAACCCATCTACGCCTTGGTCATCCAAATGGTCTCTGTACCTCAGGTTTCTCCACCAAAACCCTGTATGCACATCTTCTCTCCACCATACATGCTACATGCCTCGCCCATCTAATTCTTCTGGATTTGATCACCCAAATAATATTTAGTGAGGAGTACAGATCGGTAAGATCCTCATGATGTACTTTTCTCCACTCCCCTATTAACTCGTTCCTCTTAGGCCCAAATACTTTCCTCACAACCTTATTCTGAAATACCGTCAGCCTGCATTCCTCCCTCAGTGTGAGCGACCATGTTTCACACCCACACAAAACAATGGGCAAAATTATATTTTTTTTTATTTTAATCTTTATATTTTTAGTTAGCAAACTGGAAGACAAAAGATTTTGTGCCGAATGATATCAAGCATTCCTGACTTCAATCTGTTCGTAATTTCTTCCGGAATAGAATTTTTACCGTTAAGATTGGTCCCAAATATTTAAACACTTCCACACTTTCAAAGGAACTATTATCAGTCTTGATACTCTGACTTCTTTCTGCATTCCTATCTCGAGTCATGACCATGTACTTAGCTTTATCAGCATTTACTTCAAGTTCACTCTCTTTACTAGCAACTACTAAAGCTTCTGCGTTTTCCTTTACCGTATGTACGCTTCCTCTCAATATATTAACATCATCAGCATAAACCAAAAGCTCATGAGTACCATCTAATTTCAAGCAAACCTGGTTTACCTGAACCCTCCTAATAGCATATTCTAAAGCAAAGTCGAAAAGCAATCTCCTTTTTCCAAACTATTGCTAGCAGGGTAAATGTCAAACAAATGTTTGCCTACCCGATTCTGCTATACGTTTCATTCAGACACATTTTTATTAGCCTTACCAGTTTCGTGGGTTACCAAGCTCAATGGGAATATTATACGAGACCTCCCTCCAAACTGAATCATAGACTTACTTTAAGTCTGTAAATAGCTGTTGCACTATTTCATTATAGGCCCATTTTTTTCTCAAGTATTAGACGAATGCAGAATATGTGATCAGTAGTTGACCTTTGGCGTCGAAATCCACACTGATGATCCCCAATAATTTCCTGTGCATATGGATCTAACCTTGACGGCAGGATGTTGGATAAAATTTTGTACGTAGTTGACATAAGTGACATAATTCTATAATTACTACAATTTGTTTCATCGCCCTTCTCATAGATAGTACAATGATCGACTCCGTTCACTCCTCAGGCAATTCTTCCTTATTCCAGATAGATCTTTTAAGTTTATGGATCTGAGAAAGAATTGTCGTCCTGTCCGCTTTAATCAAATCTGATGGAAATTGGCCATTACCTGTTGATTTGTGTCTTTATAGCATTTCAATAGCCATCTCAACCCCAAAGTCACTTGGCTCAGGCACTAGTGTCTCTGCTGTATGTATTTCTGTCTGACTAAGATCATTAACCCCATGTACATTCAATAGCCGAGAGAAATGGCTCCTCCACCTAGCCAATATACTGTGGGAATTTGTAACCAAATCAAATTTTCATCCTTTACAATATTAGTTCTAGGCTGGTAACCTTTCTTAAAGGCATTTTTGCTTCTATACAAGTCTGTGATATTCTTGGTCATACTGCCAGTTTCAAGTTCACCAATTTTAGCTTTAAGATTTTCCTTGTTTTTGCTCCCGAAATGTCTACCAGTTTTACGTCTTACATTTTTTGGATTATCTACATTACTTTGATTTGGATTTTATAACCACTACATTTTAGCCTCCTTCCTTTGATGTAAAAGTCGTAAACATTCTTCATCAAACCCCAGTTTATGTTGCTTCATTTCCTACAGAACTAGACTGTCTTTAGCTGAGGTTATTATATTTTGTTTAATGTTTTCCCAAGCCCTATTAATGTCCTTGCTAGCATTAAGTTCTCCAAAGCTGCAAACCTTTTTGAGATCTTAACCTGATACTGTTTCCTAACCTCCAGCTCACTTTGCATCTTGAGATAAATATTTTCACATCAGACTATTTTGGTGCTTGTTTACTTGCTGCCAATGTTTCCCTTACTTTTTCAACCGCCAGATAGTGATTAGTAACACAGTCATATACCCTGAAAGATCGTACATCGAGTATACTCGAATGTCATCTCCTGTATATCTATATGTGATCAGTCTGGTTGTGAGTGTTCCCATCAGGAGAGGTTCAGGTGTATTTATGAACGTTTCGGTGTGGTCACATCATTTTCTTAACAACTAATTTTTATGACGTGACAAAGTTTACTATTCTAACACAATTATTATTACTATCCTGAAGTATACTGTCATTCCCAATTGTCGGTTTGAAAACTTCCTATTTCCCCAGTGTTGCATTAAAATCCCATAACAGAATTTTCATACGGTACTTAGGAAAATGGTCGAAAATGTGTTCTAATTCTTCATAAATTCTGTCTGTTGATTCGTCACATTTCCCCTTACTAGATGCTGGCTCATTCAAAACAATGATATTACACCAGCGAACTCTCAGAGCTATATACGATATCCTTTCACTAACAAATTCTACGCTCTTAACTGCTGAAAATATTCTGCTGTACAAATAATTCAGTTCGCAATTGATGATATTCGTTTGCTTTTCCATGGAACAAAATACAATCCGTTGCACTGACAGTGCCCCTTTGTCGCACCTAACCTACCGTACACCCACTAAATCTACTTTATATCTTGCTAATTCCCTGGCTTCTGTTGTAAGTGAACCTGACCTATACTGACTCCTTACATTCCGTGTACCAAATCTCGTGTTTCTTTTCCATTGCTTAGGTCGCACCAAAGGACCAGTTCGTGCCCAAGCCACATGTAGCCGTTTCGTGACTATGTCAGTTCTTACGGTGAGGATTTGTTATCACCTGACCCAACACCCAAGGCGGATGATCACCTCTTTTCGGCTGTCAGCGACTGCTTATTTAATATATTCGCAGCTACCCTCCATATTGTTTGCCGTTTCTCCATCCGCAACCTGAGGACGCACCGTTACGTGATGGCGAGGACCCACTTATCATGATGACAAAATAGCATTCCAGTCCAGAACTTTTGTTTACTGTTAAACAAGCTAAAATACGTTAAGCAGTCTGCGGCAAAGGAAAGACAATCCATTCTCTTGAGTGGAGCAATATTAACGAAACTGCTATCGAGTGCTTCGGTAGCTGACAAGTTTGAAGGCTTGTCTGGCGATTCCTCTCTCCGCACCTGTAAACTGAGTGCATGGTAACTAACGTGACAACGTTACGAGTGCAGTTATGACTCGCACATACTGTCACTTTCGTTTAGTGAATTATTCTTGTACTTTTAACTGAGTGATTATTTTCAAATGAATTACCGAAGTTTTAAAAATGGTATTTCACATTTTGAAAGTTTTTTGCCTATTGCGAATTGTAGTTATGAGCACAGTGAATTTTACTGACGTACCTTCAGAACTCAAGAAGCCAAATAACGCGAAGCACGTTAGCAGATGAAGCGCAAGAAATCGTGTCTATCCCGAAACGTGACACTGCGAGACAAAAATGAGTCCTTCCTGTTCAGTTCCGTATATATCTTCTGTGACTCCACCTTTCTGCCTCTTTTGTTGTAGCCTTGACATGACGTGCTTGGATCATGTGATGACGAAACTGAAAGTAGCATGCAAAATGGGCACAACTGCTTTCGAACTTAGTCGCATCCAAGTGACAGTTTCAATGACAGCATAAAAGAGGGCTGTTTGTCGTTAATTAGATTACGAACTGCACTGTTAACTGTAAGGAACAAATCTTACACTTCGCAAAATCAGCTTATTTTCTTCATTATGGATGCAGATACGATGCGTATTTGACACAAAATAAAACGCAGTAAAATGCTGCAATAAAGCAATTATTATAATAATAATATTGTGATTGGCTGAGGGCCAAATGTCTCAAGATATAGTGTTTCCCTCACGCTAAATTAACTTTATGAAGAAATAAAGACAGAGACAAATAGAAATAAACAAGACGAGAAAAATAAAATAAAAGAAGCATGAAATAAGAAACCAAACAAAAGGAAAGAAACATGCCTACAAACAAAAGAGAGATAATGATGTAAATTAAACGAAGAAGAAGCAAATATATGAACAAACGAGTGGGAGAAAGAAACAAACAGAGAATGAAACATAGTAAGCGGCTCTATCGTGGACCAGGTGAAAGCAGCCTAGACTTTATTTCCTATTTTTCTAAGGTCTATTTCTAACCACGCCTGCTCGCTTAATTCTTCCAATTTATTTCTTGACCATTTCTTATTTCCTTGTGAAGGCAGTATGACCTGCATATGCAATCTAAATTAAGAAGCCCCTCAACTGCCTAATTTTCTCCACTGCCCTGTGCAGTGTCAGCGGTAGGTGATTTTATTAAAATAATGTTGTAAGCTCAATACAAATAAGTTGTGTAAGATCAGACCTACTTTTATTCGGTTCCGTGAGCCTTGACTGTGATGCATAGCTTCTGCTACAGACACCCTGAAAGCCCGAAAGAGTGTCGGCTTCTTCCTTTAACGCTCGTTATTCCGAAAATGATGTCTTACAGAAGAAATCCATGAGTGCGTGGCACTGTCAACCGCCATTATGACACATTATTTTCTAAATCATAAATAGCTGAGGCCGTAGCCCTGTTCGTGGTGTGGATTCTGCCTTCAGGTATGGTTAATTAAGATATAGTCCTTAATACGAGAGTTCCGAAAAGGCACAATATTCATTTTTAAACACACAAAAAGAAGAAAAACGAAAATCAAAGTGATCACTAACAAGAGACCGACGACTTAAAAACTAGTAACACTGGTCTCTATACGCAAATATTCAACGGAAGGCTTCTCGTGGGACGCAAATAGTGAATACGGCAAGATTGTAATACGACATCGCTAACTACTGTAGTTATCTCAATAATTGGTAAGTAACAACACATGCAATTTTTCACATTCAACACTGTATTAGTCTAGAATGTTAATTTCAAAGTTAAAATACAATAAAAATACTTAAAGGTACTCCGACATGTTTCGATCTTAACAG
>JGI20166J26741_10417781_pt1 | contig 16072 bp, 13 predicted proteins | sample TergutCu122P5_FD_26741 | JGI IMG/M metagenome (IMG submission 26741)
AGGGGAGGGAACAAAGCCCCTTCCCCCGCCTGCGGGGGAAGGTTGGGATGGGGGGAGCAGCGCCAGATTGTGTAAGCATTTGAACCGAACTCGCTCTAACCGCGAACCTCCAGCAAACTGTCAGCCCAGGATTCGTGCTTCTCAAAGCCGAGCAGATTGGCGGTCGTCGCCGCCAGATTCGATAAGCCGGCCCGCTCGTCTTGCCGCAAACCCAGGCGGCCGCCGGTCACGTTGTCGTAAAGAATCAGCGGCACCGGGTTCAGGGTGTGCGCCGTTTTCGCCTTGAATGAGCCATCCGGGTTGCGCAGCGGCTCCTGGGTTTTCTTGTCCAGTTCAAACATTTCGTCGGCATTGCCGTGGTCGGCGGTAATCAGCGCCACGCCGCCGGCGGCGTCGATCGCCCGCAGCAGACGGGCCAGCGACAGGTCGACGGCTTCGATGGCCATCGTCGCGGCGCGGAAGTTGCCGGTGTGACCGACCATGTCACCGTTGGCGAAGTTGCAGCGCAGCGCCCGGTAGTGGCCGGATTGCACGGCTTTGATCATGGCGTCGGCGATTTCGGCGGCTTTCATCCATGGCCGCTGCTCGAAGGGCACCACGTCGCTCGGCACTTCCTGCCAGGTTTCGCCGGCGAACTGGCCGGAGCGGTTGCCGTTCCAGAAATAGGTGACGTGACCGAATTTCTGCGTTTCGGAGCAGGCGAACTGGCGGATGCCGGAGCGACTGAACCATTCGCCCGATGTATTTTTGATGGCCGGCGGATCGACGAGAAAGCGCGCCGGCAGCTTGAGGTCGCCATCGTATTGCAGCATGCCGGCGTAGGTCACTTTTGGCGCGCGCACCCGGTCGAACGGGGTGAAATTCGCCTCCTCGAAGGCGCGGCTGATTTCGATGGCGCGGTCGCCGCGAAAATTGAAAAAAACCACCGCGTCGCCGTCGTTGATCGTGCCGATCGGCCGGTCGCCGTCGGCGATGACGAATTCCGGCAAATCCTGGTCGATGGTTCCGGGATGGCGCTCGCGCAGCCCCTTGACCGCCGCCGCGGCGTTGGCGAATTGCGGCCCTGCGCCCAGCACATGCGTATGCCAGCCCTTCTCGACCATCGGCCAGTTGGCCTCGTAGCGATCCATGGTGATGGCCTGACGACCGCCGCCGGAAGCGATGCGGGCGTCGAAGCCGCCATCCGACACCGCGCCGAGAAAAGCCTCGAACGGCACGACGTAATCGAGCGCGCTGGTTTCCGGCACGTCGCGGCCATCGAGCAGGATGTGGATGCGCACGACCGGCACGCCCTCGGCCTTGGCCTGGACGACCATCGCCTTCAGGTGGTCGATGTGGCTATGCACGTTGCCGTCGGAAAAAAGGCCGATGAAATGCAACACGCCGCCCTTGGCCACGGCGACGATCTCGCGCCACGCCTGGCCCCGCCAGATCGCGCCGCTGGCGATGGCGTCGGCCACCAGCGCCGCGCCCTGGGCGTAAACCTGGCCGGCGCCGATGGCATTGTGGCCGACCTCGGAATTGCCCATGTCATCATCCGACGGCATGCCCACCGCCGTGCCGTGGGCGCGCAGGCGGATGTTGGGGCAAGCGGCGAAAAGACGGTCGAGCGTCGGCTTGACGGCGGCGGCAATGGCGCTGCCGACGGCCGATTTGGGCAGGCCGTAGCCATCCATGACGATGGACACGACCGGGCCGGCGATGCCGGGGAAGGAGGAGAGTTTTTGCAGCATGGGATTTATTTCCGATGGAATGATGAAGGAACCCGGTGCGCCGGGTAATCGTGGGACTCAACCGTTGCCAGGCAAATTATCGGAAGCCGGTAGGTAAAACGGCAAATTCCTGATACGGATCAGCCGATTGCCACGGATGCGTTCAAGCAAACCCGAACCATACTTGCACGCGCCGTGACTTTTGCTTGCACAGCACACCAGCGGCGCGCGCACGACGCGCAAATCATCCACCGCATGAATTTTCTGCGCTTTGAGTTTTTCGCTGCGTTGCATGTTCGGGTTTTCCTGGTGGCAGCCATCCAAATCCATGGCCGAAGGCTCAGTTTACGTCATGCCAACAAAGCCTGCGCGGCATTCATGCCAGCGTATCGAAAGCAAATAATGACATCGACATTCTCATGGCGGTGCATCAGGTGTTGACAAGAATCGTGATGTCAAGATATAAGCCTAATAACAAAACATAAGTCCATATATAGGTAGTACCAATAGATCATCCTGGAGGAGAGATGAAGAGGATTGTTGTCGGCATTACCGGCGCTACCGGCGCGATATTCGGGGTTCGTCTGCTCGAAACTCTCAGGGCGGCGGATGTCGAAACGCATCTGGTGCTCAGCAAGTGGGGCATGCAGACCATCGAGCATGAAACCAGCTTGAGCATCCAGCAGGTCAAGGCGCTGGCGTCTGTGGTTCATGCCGAGGGCAATATGGGGGCGTCGATTTCGTCCGGCTCTTTTTTGACCGAGGGCATGGTCATCGCGCCCTGTTCCATGCGCACGGTAGCCACCATCGCCAGCGGCGCGGGGGAGCATCTGGTGCACCGCGCCGCCGATGTGGTGCTGAAGGAGCGCCGCCGCCTGGTTCTGGTGGCACGCGAGATGCCGTTGAGCGACATCCACCTCGAAAACATGCTCAAGCTGTCGCGCATGGGGGTGACCATCATGCCGCCGATGCCCGCCTTTTATAACCATCCCGAAAGCATCAACGATCTCGTCAATCACGTTGTTGCCCGGATTCTCGATCAATTCGGTATTTCCGCCGACTTTGCGCAGCGCTGGGAAGGCCAGATGCGCAGCAAGGCCGCCGGTTCATCGCAGCACAAGTAGGCTTTTTCAACCTTCGTCACAACCAAAGGAGTAATGCAATGAGTAAGCAATCGAGCCGGAGCGGACACAAGGATCTGCGCGAGGCCGTGGAGTGGTTTCGCAGCAAGGGCTATCTGGTCGAGTCGGACAAGGAAGTCAATCCCGATCTGGAAATCACCGGCCTGCAGAAGATTTTCGATGGCAGCCTGCCCATGCTGTTCAACAAGGTCAAAGGTATTCCGCACGCCCGGGCGATCACCAACCTGTTCGGCGACATCCGCATCGTCGAAGAACTGTTTGGCTGGAAGGATTCTCTCGAGCGCGTCCAGAAAGTCGCCCACGCCATCGATCATCCGCTCAAGCCGATCATCATTGACCAGAAGGATGCGCCGGTGCAGGAAGAAGTCATCACCGACGACCTGAATGTCAACAAATGGCTGACCGCCATTCGCCATACCCCGCTCGAAACCGAGATGACCATCGGTTCCGGTATTTCCTGCGTGGTTGGCCCCTATTTCGACGGCGGCAGCCATATCGGCTACAACCGGACGAACTTCCGCTGGGGCAACGTTGGCACCTTCCAGATCTCACCGGGATCGCACATGTGGCAGGTCATGACGGCCCATTACAAGGATGACAAGCCGATTCCGCTGACCTTGTGCTTCGGCGTCCCGCCGTCCTGCACCTACGTTGCCGGCGCGGGTTTTGATTACGCCGTGCTGCCCAAGGGCTGTGATGAAATCGGTCTGGCTGGCGCCATCCAGGGTTCGCCCGTGCGCCTGGTCAAGTGCCAGACCATTGATGCCTACACCCTGGCCGATGCGGAATATGTGCTTGAGGGCTATCTGCACCCGCGTGACAAGCGCTATGAAACGGCCGAATCCGAAGCCGCCGATGTCCAGGGCCGCTTCCACTTCCACCCCGAATGGGCCGGCTACATGGGCAAGGCGTACAAGGCGCCGACCTTCCATGTCACCGCCATCACCATGCGCAAACGCGAGAGCAAGCCCATCATCTTCCCGCTGGGCGTTCATACGGCGGATGATTCCAACATCGACACGTCGGTGCGCGAATCGGCCATTTACGCCCTGTGCGAGCGCCTGCAACCCGGCATCATCCAGAATGTGCACATCCCCTACTGCATGACCGACTGGGGCGGCTGCATCATTCAGGTGAAGAAGCGCAACCTGATCGAAGAAGGCTGGCAGCGCAACTTCCTCGGCGCCATCCTGTCCTGTTCGCAAGGCATGCGGCTGGCCATCGCGGTCAGCGAGGACGTGGATATCTACTCGATGGACGACATCATGTGGTGCCTGACCACCCGGGTGAATCCGCAGACCGACATTCTCAATCCGATCCCCGGCGGCCGCGGCCAGACCTTCATGCCAGCCGAGCGCATGACCTCGGGTGACAAGCAATGGACAGCCTCCAACACGCTGTTCGAGGGCGGCATGGGGATCGATGCCACGGTGCCTTTCGGCTATGAGAGCGATTTCCATCGTCCGGTTTATGGTGTCGATCTGGTCAAGCCGGAGAACTTCTTCAGCGCCAAGGATATCGAGAAGATGAAGTCGCGCATGGCCGGCTGGGTGCTGTCTCTCGCCCGCACCGGTCGTTAAGCGGTTACGCGCCATCTTGCCGGGCGCTCTGCCCGGCGGGAGGCGCTACCGGCCCCTTCCCAACTTCTCTGCCGCCAGCGGAATCGGCAGTCTGCCCCGCTGGCGGAGGAAGATTGGGGCGGGGGCCGGCCGCGCCGTAATGAATGATCCAACGATGAAACAGATTCGCAGGCTGCGGTTCGCTTTGCTCGCCACAACCTGCGTAATGCCTTGAAGGAAAGCTCATGCTTGAAGCCGTTCGCGTCCTCGATGTCAGCCACCGCGTCGGCTGGCTGGCGGGCCGTTTGCTAGCCGATCTCGGTGCGGATGTCATCCGGCTCGAAGGGCCGCAAGTCGACATCGAAAGCCCGGATTGGCAGGCCCATCACGTCAACAAGCGCCTGCTGCGCCTGGATTTGCAGGCTCCGGCTGGGCGGATGGCGTTGGATCGCTTGCTGGCCGGGATCGACATCCTGATCGACTCGACTCAGCCGCAGGATGCCAACGCCGACATCTTCGCCTGGAATCGCCTGAAAACCCTGAACCCGCGCCTGATCCAGGTATCGGTGACGCCGTTTGGCTGCCAAGGCCCGCGCGCCGACTGGCTGGCCTCCGATCTCGAATTGATGGCGGCGGGCGGGGCCATGTCGCTGGCCGGTGAACCGGATGGCTCGCCGGTACGGGTCAGCGTGCCGCAATCCGGTGGCTGGGCCGGCGCGCAGGCGGCCATCGGAGCGCTGACGGCGCTCCTCCATCGCAATGCGGGCGGCGCGGGGCAGCATGTCGACGTCTCGGCCCAGGCCGCGGTCATTCTCGCCACCTCGCACGCGGCGGCCTTCTGGGATGTTGAAGGAATCAATCCGGCGCGCTGCGGAGCTTATCTTACTGGCCGCTCGATCAAGGGGGCGCGTTACCGCGCTTTTTGGCCCTGCGCCGATGGTTATCTCAATTTCATGGTGTATGGCGGGCCAGCGGGCCGGCGCACCAATACCCAACTGGTGGCGTGGATGCGCGAGCGCGGCGCACCGCTTGGCATTCTGGAAGAAATCAACTGGCAGCGCTTCGATCCCAAGCTGGCCACGCAGAGCGATGTGGATGCGCTTGAAGGTCCGATTGCCGAATTTTTCCTGACCCTGAGCAAACGGGAATTCCTGGAAGAAGCCAGCCGGCGCGAGATGCTCGGCTACCCGGTATCGACCATGGCCGACATCGCCACCGACCCGCAACTGGCGGCGCGCCATTTCTGGGCCGACATGAAAGGCCGGGATGGCCGGCAGCAGCGGCATTGCGGCTCCTTCGCCGTCATCGACGGCAAGCGTCCGCCCCTGCGTCACGCGCCGGGCGAGGAAATCGACATTTCCGCTCTGCTATCCGGCGCAAGCGGGCCAGCCAGCCAGCGTTCGCCAGACGCCGGACATGTTCATGCGGGCGGCCTTTCCCATGCCTTGGCCGGGGTCAAGATCGCCGAGTTCGGGGCTTATGCCGCCGGCCCCCATATCGGGAAAATGCTGGCGAATTTTGGCGCCACGGTTGTTCATGTGGAATCAAAAAGCCGCCCGGACGGCTTCCGCAGCGAATATCCGCCGTTCAAGGGCGGCAAGCCGGGGGTGAACCGCAGCGGCTGTTTTGCCATCTTCAACGATTCAAAGCGGGCGGTGACGCTCGACCTCAAAAACGAGGCCGGAATCGAAATGGCCAAGCGGCTGATTGGCTGGGCCGACATCGTGATCGAGAACATGCGCCCGGAAGTGATGTCGCGTCTCGGTCTCGGTTACGAGGCCGCGCGCCGGATCAATCCGGGCGTGGTCATGATCTCCAGTTGCAACATGGGCCAGACCGGCCCGCGCGCCCAGACGCCGGGTTTCGGCTCGCAACTGTCGGCGCTGGCCGGATTTTGCGGCCTGACGGGCAGCCCCGATGGGCCGCCGCAATTGCTTTATGGCCCCTATATCGATTTCGTCGCCTCCTCGCTCGGCGCATCGGCGGTGCTTGCCGGTCTCGACCGGCAGCGTCGCAGCGGACAGGGCGCCTTGATCGATCTGGCGCAATATGAAAGCGGTCTGATGTTCATTGCGGGCTCGCTGTTTGACTACCATCAGCACAATGTGGTGGCTGAACGGGCCTGCAACCGCGATCCTCTCGCCGCGCCGCACGATGCCTATCCTTGCCGCGATGGGGCCTGGCTGGCGCTCTCCTGCTGGTCCGACGACGAGTTCAGGCGGCTGGCCGAAACGATCCACCGCCCGGCTTTGGAACGTGATCCACGCTTTGCGACCCTGGCGGCGCGTCAGGCGAATATCGAGGCGCTGAACATCATCATCGAGCAGTGGTCGTCAGTCCATGATGCAAACGAGGCGGCCGTGCAATTGCAGGCGGCCGATGTTCACGCCTATCCGGTCAATACGATGGCCGATCTGTTCACAGATTCGCAACTTCTCCATCGCCGCGTCTGGCGGCAACGCCGCCACGGCGTGATGGGCGATATCGCCTGCTATTTCTCATCCTTCGATCTCTCTGAAACGCCGGGCGATGTCACCGGCGCCGCACCACTGCTGGGCGCCGACAACGAATACGTTTTTTGCGAACTATTGGATTTGACCAGTGAGCAATACGCACATTATCGGGATTTGGGCGCCTTTGAGTAGCGTGGGCGCCTTTGTTGGCAGGGTGATCGTATTTGAATTGTAATGCTTTGAATTTTTAGGGATTTACGATTCCCCTGCCGTTGTCCAGTAGAAAAATCAATTATCAGGAGGAGTACCATGATGCAAAGGAAAATTATCGCCTTGGCCATTGCCGGCCTGGCTTCCGGTGCCGCCCTGGCGCAAGCCGATGTCACCATCTACGGCGTTGTCGACCTCGGCCAAGCCTGGGTCAAGAGCAGCGGCGGCTTCAACGCCAAGACCGGCCAGAAGGCCCCAGACCAGCAAACCGTCGGCCGTCTGGACAGCAACTCTTCCCATCTCGGGTTCAGGGGCAGCGAGGATCTGGGCGATGGCAACAAAGCCTTTTTCAGGTTCGAAACCGGCTTCGCTGGTGATGTTGGCGGCTGGGGTGCCGGCCGTGATACCTATGTTGGCCTGTCTGGCAACTGGGGCACCGTGCTGGGCGGCGTCCTGACCCACCCGCTGCGCGTCATGGGCAGCGTCAAGGCCGAAATCACGCCGGGCGGCACCGGTCTTGGCACCCTTAGCTCCATCGTCGGCTCCATCCACGGCATCCATACCGGCGCCGACGACCGCGCCTCGAATCTCATCGCTTACACCACGCCGAAATTCGGCGGCGCCACCGGCACGGTCGTCTACATCAATGGCGAATCCCGCGGCGCAGACAGCAAGGGCAATAATGCCAATGCCAGAGCATGGCAGATGGCTTTGCAATACGACGAAGGTCCGCTGTACGCCGGCATCGGCTATCACAAATCCTATGACACCCGAAATCCTGATCGCGCCCTCGGCGCGGTCGTGCCAATGAACGGCATGGATACCCGCATCTGGCGCGCCGCCGCTGTTTACACGGCGCCTTTCGGCACCAAGTTCCTGGCTTTGTATGACAATACCAAGATCACTGACTTCGATCTTGCGTTTGCTGACCACGGCCCAGGCTCCGCCAATCTTGCGCGTACCGCTTGGGCGATCGGCGCCCTCCATCCCTTTGGCAACAACGCCCTCGGCTTGCAGTATGGCCGTTCCGGCAACACCAGCGTATCCGGCAAGCCGGATTTTAATGACAAGGCCAACATGTGGACCGCGCTCTACACCTACTCCTTCTCCAAGCGCACCATGCTGGCCGGCCGTTACAGCCGCCTGGCCAACGGTCGTGATGGCAACGTCAATTTCTACCTTGGCACAGTGACCAATAACGGGGTAAATACCGGCAGCGGCAAGGACAACACTTACAACGGCGCGACATTCTCCGGCTTCGAGATTGCCTTGCGTCACAATTTTTAGAGTGGTTTCTGTTCAAATACCTACGTTTTCCCCTCTCCTGCTTGCGGGAGAGGGAGCAAAGTACGTGGGCGCGGCGTTATCGGATACAGGGTATGAAGCATGACTGAGTTGTCGAACGACGGCGATCTCGTCTGGCGGATCAGGCAGTTTCTTGATGCCAACCATGTCATGTCACTGGCCACGATTGGCGCGGCAGGTCCGCATGCCGCCAATCTTTTCTATGCCCGCGAGGGCTTGGCGCTCATCTGGGTATCGGACGCCGAAACGCGGCATTCATCCGATTTAGCCGGGAACACGACGGCAGCGGCGACTATCGCGCCGGATGTCGCTGACTACCGTGCCGTGAAAGGGATTCAGATCACCGGCAATGCGCACCGAGTGGCGGAAGCCGGTGAACGCCGCCGCCTGCTCGGCCTGCTCGGCCAACGCTACCCCTTTCTGGCAGCGATGGCCGATGGCCCCGAGCAAATGCAGAACGCCTTCGAGAAAGCCGGCGTGTACCGCCTGACGCCAAGCCGCATCGTCCTCATCGACAACGCCCGCGGCTTCGGACACAAGGAAATCCTGCTGCCGTAAAAATTACTGGGCGGCGCGTTGAGTGCGCCGCCCGCATGACATGGATTCCTTTCGTATTTCCCTGTCTTTCCTTACTTTTTACGCCCGTAATGCGCGGTGAAGCTGGCCTTGCCGATGGCGTTGCCATTGACCATGAAGCCGACCAGGGCCGCGCTGGCATCGGCGGGAACATCCAGTTTGTCCACCTTCAGCGCATAGACGGTAAAGACGTAGCGATGCGGCTTGTCGCCGACAGGCGGACAGGGGCCGGTCCAGCCGGGGATGCCGGAGTCGCCGCGGATTTGCACTGCGGCGGCGGGCAGGGCTTTGGCGGCGGCGTCGGCAGCGCCTTGCGGCAGGCCGCGCGTGTCGGCGGGCAGATTGATGACGACCCAGTGCCACCAGCCGCTGCCGCCGGTCGGCGCGTCGGGGTCGTGCACCATGACGGCGAGGCTCTTGGTTCCGGCGGGCGGTTCCGTCCAGTTGAGAGCGGGCGAGACGTTTTCACCCTGGCAGCCGAAGTTGTTGAAAACGTATTTTTCGCCAAAGGGTTTGCCCTGCACATCGGGGCTGGTCAGCGAGAAGCCGGCGGCCTGGGCGGCGCTGGCGGCAAGGAAGGAGAATGCAGCGGTAACGAGAATTTTTCGCATAGTGAAAGTCTTTCTGGATGAGGGGTTGTGGGAACTTGAAGGCAGCGGTCAAGGATACGGCAGATGAATTTACCTCAAATTGCGTTTCACTGAACCTCCGGGCGGGTGATAGCTGCGCGCAACGGCTTCGCCAGCCGGGCGCTTTCTTCCGCCGAGAAGCGCACGGCTGCGCCGACGCCGAGATAGCGTTCGGCGATTTCGGGCGATTCGAGCAGATCGGCGGCTTTGCCGGCGAGCGTGACGCGGCCGTTTTCGATGACGTAGCCCCGGTCGGCGATGGATAGCGCGGCCCGTGCATTCTGCTCGGAGAGCAGAACAGCATGGCCGCGTTCGCGCAATTCCTGGACGAATTTGAAGCACTCGTCGACCATCATCGGCGACAGGCCGAGCGACGGCTCGTCGAGCATGACGAGGCGCGGCTTGGACATGAGGCCGCGGGCGATGGCGAGAATTTGTTGCTGGCCGCCCGAGAAGTTGCCGACGACATCGTGCTGGCGTTCGCGCAAGAACGGGAACAGGCCGAACAGTTCTTCCAGTCGTTGCCCGCGTTCATCTGCCTTCAGGTTGGCGCGTTGGGCATAAGCGCCGAGGCCGAGATTTTCGGCCACCGTCATGCCGGCGAAAACCTGCCGCCCTTCGGGCACATGGACGATGCCGCGGCGCACTCTTTCGGAAGTCGAACGCTTGTCGATACGCAGACCCTCGAACCAGATTTCGCCAGAGAAAATGCGCAGCAGCCCGGAGATGGATTTGACCAGGGTCGATTTGCCGGCCCCGTTGGCGCCAACCAGCGTGACGATTTCGCCCTGATCGATATTCAGGTCGATGTTGTCCAGTACCGGCGAGCGGTTGTAACCGGCGGTCACGGCGCGGCATTCCAGCATCATGGCGCTTCTCCTCCACCCAGATAGGCGCGGATCACGTTGGGATCGCGCTGGATCTCCTGCGGCGTGCCATCGGCGATCACGCTGCCGGCATCGAGCACGACGATATGATCGGCGACGCCCATGACCAGCGACATGTTGTGCTCGACGACCAGCACCGTGATGCCGCTTTCGCGGATCGCCAGCAGCAGTGTCGCCAGTTCGGCGGTTTCGGTATCGTTCAAGCCGGCGGCTGGCTCATCGAGCAGCAACAGGCGGGGTTGCGCCATCAGCGCGCGCAACACTTCCAGCAGTTTTTGCGCGCCCATCGGCAGTTCGGTAGCGTGCATGTCACGAAAGTGGCTGAGCCTGACGAGTTCGAGCAGGGTGTCTGCCCGCTCGCTCAAATCTCTTTCTTCACGACGGGAGGAAGGCAGCCAGAGCGCCTCCGCCAGCATTCCCGATATGCTGCGCCGGGTCAGGCGATGCCGCCCGACCAGCAGGTTTTCGTGCGCCGTCATGCCGGGAAAGACGCGCGCCGACTGAAAGGTGCGGATCAAACCGCGTTGGGCAATGTGCAACGGTGGCAGGCGGTCGATGCGCGAACCGAGGTAATATATCTCACCGGAGTCGGCCGGGAACAGGTTGGTAATGAGATTGAAGGCCGTTGTCTTGCCCGCGCCGTTGGGGCCGATCAGCGCCGTAATGCTGCCGTCGGCAACCGTGAAGGAGACATCGCGGGTGGCTTTGAGGCCGCCGAAGGAGCGGTTCAGGCCGCGCACATCGAGTACAGGAGCATAATTTGCGGTCATGTTTCCTGCCCCGCCGGTGATGGTTCGCTGTCGCGTTTTTGCCGCGCCCTCCGGTTGAGGCGCATGGACAATTTGGCAACCAGCGTGCCGAACATACCCTGCGGCAGATAGAGGAAGGACAACACCAGCAGCAGACCGCTGGCAAAGGTCTTCCACTGTGCCAGCGGCTGGAAGATGGTCGGCAGCAGCGTCAGCAGGACTGCGCCGAGCAGCGGGCCGACAAGCGTGGCCTCGCCGCCGATCACCAGCATGGCGACCAGTTCGAGCGAACGCGAGGTGCCAACCATCTCGGGCGAGAGGAAATGAAACGAGAAGGCATACAGGCTGCCGGCCAGCGAGGCCAGCATGGCGCACAGTGAAAAAGCGAACAGCTTGGAGCGCACCACGCCGATGCCCAGCGCCGTGGCAGCCATCGGGTCGGTGCGAATGGCCTTGAGTCCCCGGCCGAAGCTGCAGCGGGTCAAGCCGCCAAGCAGCAACAGGAGGGCGAGAATGATGCCGAGGACGAGGTAATACATGGCGACCGGCGAGCTGAAATCGAGAGGGCCAAGCCTGAACGACGGAATGCCGACCATGCCGGATGGCCCGCCGGTGATGTCGTGCAGACCAACGGCGAAGGCATCCATCAAGAGGCTGAAAGCCAGTGTCGCCAAAGCCAGATAGAGGGCGCGCAGGCGCATGGTGATGGCCGACAGCACCAAGGCGATGACCAGCGACAAGGCCATGCCAGCCAGCAAGCCCCAGATCGGCGCGACATCGTATTTCGTGGTCAGCCAGCCGGCGGTGTAGCCGCCAATCGCCATGAACCCGGCCTGGCCGAGATTGACCTGGCCGGCGTAGCCCATGATGAGATCCAGCCCCATCAGCGCGATGAAGAGAATACCGGCGGTAATCAGCCCGCGCAGAATGCCGCCTTGTGCCAGTAGCGGCAAAACGAGCAGGAAGACGAGGCCGATCAGCGCGGCGGGCCAAGTCACCTTGCCTGGCAGATGCGGCACGTGTTTCCACGGGCGCACTTCTTCGCGCACATCCTGCCGGCGCAGCACGCGCGTGGCGATCAAGCCGCTTGGCCGCCAGATCAAAACGACCATCAAGAGGCCGAGCGCGATGGCATTGCTGAACATGGACGAGAGATAGGCCGTCGATAATTCCGTGGTGACGCCGAGCAGCAGGCCGCCGGCAATGGCTCCCGGAAAGGAGGAAATACCGCCAATCGCCACAGCGATGAAGCCGGAAATCGCCAGCAGACGGCCATGATCGAACTGCAACGAAGTCGTTGGCGCCGACACGATGCCCGCCACGGTGCCGATCAGCGCGGCCAGCGCAAAACTGAACAATTGCATGCGCGCCACGCTGATGCCCATCAAGGTTGCCGCCGCCGGGTTTTCCGCGCAGGCGCGCAAAGCCTGACCAAAGGTGGTGCGCGCCAGCAGATACCACAGCGCGGTGATGACGGTGGCCGTCGTCCCCAGAATCCACAAATCCTGGGTGGCGATCAACACGCCGAACAGCGATACCGGCTCGTAACCCGAGAAAGGCGGCGGCGCATAGGGTTCGTTGCCCCACAGGATCAGTATCAAGCCTTCAGTCAGCGTCAAGAGGCCCGCCGTCAACATCAGCATGTTGGCATTCGACAAGGTCGACAAGCCGGGGACAAAGACCCAGAGACCAACCAGAACGCTGACCAAGGTGGCGATCACGACGGCAGCCAGAGCGGCAACGGGCAGACCCCAGCCAAAGTGGATGCCCAGGCTATAGGCCAGCAGCGCGCCGATGATGCAGAACGCGCCCTGGGCGAGATTGATGACGTTGGTGACGCGATAGACGAGCGAGAAGCCGAGGGCGATCAACGCATAGATCCCCCCGAGCCGTATGCCGCCTTCGACGATCTGGATGAACTCGATCATCGGGCGCACCTCTATTGTAGGGGTATGCCGCGCGGCTCGCTGACGACATCCCACCGTTTCTCGGCGGGATTCCAGCGCGTGATGTTTACATTACTGTCATCAAGGCCGCGCTGTGGGGTTCTCTTGAAATCGTAGATTCCATTGATGCCGGCAAAGCCTTGCAGATTGGCCAGATAGTCGCGTACCTGCTCGGCCGTCGCATTCGGGCCGAGTTTCTTCAGAGCCGAGACGACGAGAATGGCCGGATCCCAAGCGAAGGACGACGGCGCATCCGGCTTGATCTCGCTATTCTCAAAGACGCGAAAGAAAAACTGCTTCGCCTCGACCACCGCTTCCGGGCTGTTCTTGGGAAAACCGAGCAGCCACTGGGGCGACGGAATATAAAGCTCCTTCGGCAAGAAACCCGCATACTGCGCCATCTGGGCATAGGTCATGTTGCCGTCGGTCGTTGCCACCGGCACATTCAAGCCCGATTCGGCAATGGCCCTGAACACCGTCCCGATCGCCGCCCCCGAACTCCATGCCACCAAAGCCTGCGGCTGTGCCCCCTTGATGCGCGAAATCTGGGCGCTGGCGCTGACATCGGTCGGGTTGAAGCTCTGCTCGGCGACCACCTGGACATCCTTGTTCTCCGGGTCGGCCAGCACCTCCTTGAGCCGCTTCGCCGCATCCTGGCCCGTGGCGTCGGTACTGGTGATAATGGCGATGCGGTTCCAGCCCTTGGCGCGGAAATAGCGAAGCTGCGCCGCCATCAGGTCGCGGGTGGCGACACTGGAAGAAAAGGCGTAGCTGCCGACCGCCGGGTACATGCTCGGTGAAAAACAATACAACACCGGTCCGTTCTTCATCAGCGGCGCCATCGCGTTACACAAAGCCACGACAGCGGAACCCAGCACCACCGCCGGTTTCTCGCCGACGATCTCGGTCGCCAGTTGCACCGCTATCTGCGGGCTGGACTGGTCGTCATGAAAAACGAACTTGATGGGCCGCCCGCCGATCCCGCCGCCATCCGACAGCGCCTTTTCCGCCCGCTGCAAGACAATCTGCTCGGATTTGCCAAGGAAAGAAGCCGGCCCGGTCAGCGGCAACACCACGTTGATGTTATACGGCTCGGCGGCGAACGCCATTTGTCCAGAGAGCGCGATGGCCAAGCCCGCCCACAGCGGCAAAACCTTTGCCGCCACCTGCGCCAGCTTCGGCGCAACAAACACTGAATCACGATGTTCCATCTTTCATTCCTCCTTTGTCGATGTGCAGATTTATGTTGTTCACAGAGCCAAGTGGCTTTTGGTAAGTTCTATTAAGGTATAACCTAACACGAAAGTACACGGAATACAATTCGCGCAAACTTGGGCTTTGCCGCTTGGCAAAATTCCCGATCCATGCGCCAAACGAACGGCTTGGGGGCTTGTTTGGCCGGCCACAGACATCCAGTCCGGCAGCCTGAAAACCTTGCTGGCGTGCGGTCTGATGGACTTTGCCGGGAGCATTGCGCTGGCCCTGCGCCGACAATGCCTGTTTATGCCAAAAATATATTTCTGCGGCTATCCGGCAATAGACTGGCGTTCAGATACTACGGAATGCCTACTCTACTCATCCACTGGAGGGGTGGCCTTGCATGGCCTTCCGGTTGCACGGGCGCGGAGCCGTGCTCCGCGACCCCCCGCTACACCCCGCAAGCGGGCGAGGGGCTTTCTCTCCCCTCTCCCACTCGTGGAAGAGGGGCCGGGGGAGAGGGCGCGGCATTACAAAAGGGATATTGGCTTGATCCCCGTCAGCAGCGAGCGAGAATGATGCAAAGCATCATGCCGATGGCCGGACGACAGCCCGCAGGCGCCCGCACGGCAGGCAGGAGAACCCCGGGTCAGTCCAACTGATGCGAATATGAAGCGAGCTGCGCCAGCGTATCCGGCGCGAGCTTCGAGAGCTTGTGGCCGGTTAGCCCGATGTCTTCCCGCATCATGGCTTCCGCCTGGGCGGGCTGGCGGTTCTGGATAGCCTCGAAAATCTGCGTGTGCATTTTCAGGGCCGTCGGCGTGACTTGCTCGCTGACGACGCCCTTGATGCTCTCGGAGAGAGTTTGAAACACTGCATCACCCAGCACGATCATCACGGGATTGTGCGACATGAGCAGAATGGCGCGATGAAACGCCTGATTATGCGTGCGCTTCTGGGCCAGATTTTCATCGGCTTCCTTTTTGCCATTGCGCAGGATCACAGCCAACGCCTCCAGTTCGGATGGCGTCGCCAGTTCTGCCGCGCGGCCGGCGGCATACGGCTCAATCAACAGGCGGACTTCAAAGAGGTGATTGAGCGTCGCATTCCCGCCAGCCAGCAGATTCACGATGGAATCCACGATCGGACGTCCGTATTCCTGCGCAACAAAAATACCGCCGCGCGGCCCTTTTTTAACGGCGAGCAGCCCGACACGTTCGAGGGAACGAATGGCCTCCCGGATCACCACGCGACTGACGCCGAACTGTTCGGCCAGGTCTCTTTCGCTCGGCAATCTATGCGCGGAGGGCAGCTTGTGCGCCAGAATCATCCGTCTGATTTCTTCGCTGACCTCCTCATAAGCGTTCTTGCGCCCCAAGGGTTGAAAAACCAATGGCGAATCTGTCGGGCTATCGATGTTGTTTGCAACCTTCATTCTGATGTCATTTTAGATCTTGGGCGCCCGCCAAGGGCGTAATGAAATATTATAAACGATGCTCGATCGCGCGTTTGATTTGACGTTGACAATCGCCGGGAAATTACATACGCAGACGTCGTGCTGCGCGAAAAAATCATTCAGAGTCAATGGGTTATGACGCGGGTTTGTCGTCGTCCCTGCAAAACCCCCGCTTCCCGCATAAACACAGGCTTTTTAGCCGAAAGCAGTCCACCGAATTCCCCCAAGAAACGTTAAAGAATAAATCGATT
>JGI20166J26741_10418892_pt1 | contig 16071 bp, 6 predicted proteins | sample TergutCu122P5_FD_26741 | JGI IMG/M metagenome (IMG submission 26741)
GGGGGGGGCACGTGCATGCACTGTCACCTAATAGTGCTTAATGCACTTATCCCTTATATCAGCTTTACACAAGAATGTGGGACTAAAAGACTATACAGGCAGACCCCCGTATTCGCGGTTTCAGTTACCCGTGGTTTACCGCGGCCCGAAAAAATTGGAAAATTAAATAAATAAACGGCTCATACGTTTCAAAACGCACGGCAAGCGAGAACGGGCTGTAATATGGTGAAATCTAGCAGCCCAAACGCGTCCAGTACTTGACTCATCTTCCTTTGTCCCCGTACCATCGCTTCCCGGCAAACTTGCCACCATTCTGCTTCTAGTGTTCTTGGTGTTCAAATTAGTTGCCATATTACAGTGTTTGTGTTCAGAAAGCCCTTGTTTACTGTAATAATGTCCCCAAAGCATAAGAGTAGTGGTGCTGGTAGTGCTTCTAGGCCTGAGGGAAGCCATGACATCCTTTCCATTAGTGAGAAAGTGAAAATTCTGGACATGATTGAAATAAAAAAAAAATCGTATGCGGAGGTTGCCGGGTTGTGTGGCAAGAATGAATCTTCCATTCGTGAAGTGATGAAGAACAAAGAAAAAATTTGTGCTAGTTTTTCTGTTGTACCACAGACTGCAAAAGTTACTGCTGTAGTGCGTGATAAAGTGTTAACGAAGTTGGAAAAAGCCTTAAATTTCTGGGTGGAGAAACATTTTTATTGCTTAAGCAGCGCTTTGATGGAAAAGCATGATTTTTATTGTTCTGTCATCCCTTGAAAATGTACATGATACTGTACAGTACAGGTACTGTATTTATACGTTGCTCTATCTTCTCGTGAGGATTAGGCTAAAACGTCTGAATCCTTTACTTTCATACGTACAAGAGAGAGAGAAAATACATTGTAAATGTACAATGTAGTGTACGGTACACTTTATTATTACTTTATTTAATGTTGGTAATGTCTTACTGTGTATAATTTATCAATTAAACCTTACTGTATTTATGTATGTTACACGAATATCACATTATATATAGCGTTCGGTATTATCCGTGGTTTCACGTAACCACATTAGGTCTTGGAACGTATTACCTGCGGATACGGGGGTCCGCCTGTATATTCTTGTTGTGCACTTGGACTCTCTTGTTTGTAGCAGCTGATCATAATGTCCTTCAATACTCAGTGTAAAGAAACAGCAGAGACACTTAAGAGAGGGTGCACAGCTATCTGTCCATACCCCAGTGTCATTATCCCACACATAACAATGACAACTTGAATAGATAGAACATGTTCTGATGTTAGCCGTGGCCTGGAATTGAATTATGTCTTCTCCTTTGGTTAGTCCCCATCATCCAGGAACAGTAGCTCATGCAGTAGGATTTCTCTCGAATTCCCTACATTTTCTTTTGTCCCTGTGATGGCAAGGGTACCATAATAAATGAGTGAAGTAGATTGCTTATAGTTATGCATTGTTTTTCTTTAAGATCCTGAATTGGATGGGACACAACGTATTGCTTTGCTGCAACAGAAACTTCAGGAACTGAGGAAAACTTACATGAATGTGAAAGCAGAACTTGCATGTATTGACAGGCGGAGAAAGAAACTGAGGCGAAGGGAGCGTGAAGGTGAGATACCAAAAATAATAAAGAATTAAAATAGACATGTCAATTCTGTAGTTTTATTTTATTTTTACATTGTACAGTGTGTATTTTCTAAAATCTGAACAGGAGAGTGATTCAGAATTCACATACAGATATTGTCATCATAATTTTTAACCCTGCCTTTAAACTCATATTTTCATTAAAAGTATTAATTTTGTTGAGCAAGATTGCACAGATTCCTGAACACAAATTATATTTCTGTAGAATGTTTCATTCCATTTTGAAATTTTTTAATACTGCATATTTTAATTGTAATTATTGATAATTGTAAAGAAGTGCAGCTTCTTACAGTTACAGTGGTGTGTGTTTGTGTAGTGGTGTGTTACTGCTTTTTGAACTGGTACTGATAGTTAGTTGTTAAGAGATTTGACCCTTTGCCTGGTTGTTATGTAAATAACTATCTTGGAAGTACAACACTCATTATCTTAATATTTGTGTAAATAATACACTGTCATATATGTAAAGTAATAGTAACAAAAGAATTTTTTTTTCTATTGATATTTGTAATAGAAGATGATGTCATTTTAATGTACATACTCAAGACATTCACTGAGAACCAGTTGTAAGAATTGGTTATGAGTAGGTGTGGAATATTGTTGTGTATACTGCTATCATTGTTGTTTTATACACTGCAGCTTTTTTGTATGAAAGATAAGTTATGGTTGGCAACAGATGTTTAGAGTTTCTGGATCAGTAATGGATGTCTGTGTGACTTTCTCATTCCTGAAAAAAAATCCTACACTGACTGAAGGGCTGTGTTGAACTGTACAGTCCCTATGATTATCGTGTATTACAAGTGAGCAAAATTCACCTTTGTGGGTACTTAGTCGCTCCTTAGGAGTGGATTGTGGCAGGCATACAAATGCCCGTAAGATCAAAATGCCACGGCTAGGGACATTCAGATAACTCGGGGAATTGCATGCAGACATATACCCAAAGGCTGCATAATACAGTTAAACAGGACTTTGCCTGTAATTTGTGACAGAAACAGTGTGTTACTCATAGTGACACCACTTCATATTCTGAATGCAGGCATTGTCATTAAATAAATCACAAATAAGTGAAATACACATTATGTAGGTAAACTTGATATTATAAAGAAACAATTCCCCCCCCCAGTAGCCTTACTCAAAGGGAAGGCCCATAAACTGAGACCATGTGTTTTGTTAAGTCAGGGATTGATTCTTTGGTTAGTTAGCAGTGCTGTTTATATTGCAGATGATGTGTATTTTTGCATAAGATTAGGTGATAATGAATAATGATGAAGTAAGGAATGGAATGAGGAAAAGCGACTTATTTCATGATACTATCCTGGTACTCCCTGGGATAGCCTGCAAATACCATGGAAACCTCATTACGTAAAGGAAGTTACAATGAAATGGGTCTGTAGATTGGGTATGGGGGGGAGGGAATGAATTCATATGAATTTTAGATAGCAGCCATTCATTCAGGGTGGAATTATAGCTCAACAGGCTGGGCAAAATTAATTAGTATTGGTACAGATCACACTTAAAATATCTGTGCAGTAATTGTAATCCACAACGAAGGAATTATTACAGTAATCAAAATGTTTCAAGTTGCTGAAATAATCATGTAATAAAAATAAACATAGAATTTCTTCATGAATTGTACATCTCAGAAGGTGTGACCCCATCATACAATTTTGAACTTGCTATCTTGTGGCAAACATAATTCACATTTTTTTCATTTCACTCTGCCTTCCCCCAGACTAGGATGTGACTTATAATTATCATTATGGGAAGAAAGTCAGCCTTTATTGCCATTGATATGAAATGTTCCATTATAGCTTTCAATACAGAGAATTATAGTTTATGTAGATCAGTCATGACACAGGGGATTCATTTACGGGGAACTTTTTGACAGGCCATGTGTTACAGTGCAGTTGGTTGTCATATGATTGTTACCGTGTCTTTTTAACTTAAAAGATTTGAAATCTGGTACTTGAGGGAAAATAAATATAAGAATCCTGATGACTCTTACAAAGGAGATATTTAATTTTTTATTTTTGGCTTAAAATTTAGATGCAGCTTTTGTTAACACACCACATATGTTGGCACAAATGAAGTTGTATAAGTACGTTTTGCTGCAAATGCAGAGCAGTTACATGTCTTTATATGTACCTAATCCATAATGTTAGTGCATGTCTAGAGATTTAAGTTAATTGAACTGAGATTAAAACTGGCTTCTGATTACTTGAAAATATATTGGTATTGTGCAGCTGTTGGGTTTAATACTTGCAACATCTTCATTTTGAATGTACTCTGTACTTTTTAACTGAAAACAGTAACACAGTCTTGTGATTTTTGAATTTCTGTTGTGTCTTTGTTTAGCACATTTGTGGGAACTATTTGCATCAGGAATCCAAAATAACTAAAATTTGCCAACCAGGGTTCCGTGTGTGATGAATGTTCAAATGTACCAGAATAATGTAACTTGTATATAATTCAGTTACATTTTGCCAAAACACAAAAGTTGAAATCACAACACAGTTTGGATATACAGACAAATTTATTTTTCATGATGTTATTTGAATAAGATTTTGTCTGCATTTTACAGTTTTTCATTCTTGTAAATTATTTATTTTGTTAAGCATAATTATGAAATTAATTTTTGTTACAAATGATAAACAATGTATGTTTAGTGGAATTGTGAATCACTCTCAGAACTATGTTTTGTATATAAACCAGCAGTGTCAGACATGTTTTCTTAACTCTTATAGAGAAAGCAACAAAACAGGAAGTGGTGTGTTCGTGATGCTAGTAATTCACGTTCCTCTGAGTCCGTGCAGTGAGCAAGTGATTTCATATGACCATTACATGTGAAGGTCAGGAGGTAACAACTGCACAAACTGTAGTTTTATATAAGAGTAAAATATTTTCATGGAAAATGTACAAAGTTAGTTTCTCAGATATTTTACTAAGAGTTTGATGTTTGAGCATTGCATTTTGACCATTGTGAAATGGTTGAACACTTGTGAAAGCAATAGGAATTGCTGAATTGAAACAAATACAGAGTTTTTAAATAAAAGAAAGTGTGAAGTTTGAGGGTTGTACAGTGTACAGCAGAAACTTTATGTTCACTATTGAACTAGGAGCAAATAGAAGATATCAGAACAAACTGATAACAGCATAGTATCAGTGTAAACAAGCAGTGAGATTTTAAAATGGCCATGAGGTGATGTTTTATAAATTTCTATTTTTATGCAATGCCAGTTTTGCTTTCAAAAGTGAATGGCATTTATTGATGTTCTATTTATTTCATGTGTAGAGCTTATCAGGGACATTTATAATGGAAGAAGAATATAAATTTTCTTATCTTGTCATCAAGTGTGTGACATAGAGAAGAAATAAAAAGTGTACAGAGAAGCAGAGGACTGTATTACGTTTTAGGTTACTGACACATTTATGAAAAAGTGTTTCAGGTTCTTATTTTAATTTTGTTGTGATATACCTGTGCAGTTCAAATCAAGTTCTGTATATTGTTACAAACTTGGGTGGATACTTTTGCACTCATTCAGTAATCATTATTAGTTATCATAAACAGTATTGTCATAAGCGACAAAATGTTGGCACACATTGGCTTAAGAGTTTTGCTTATGTTGACCGGTTACATTGTGTTTCTTGGTTCTTTCAGTGATCGTTCTATACTGATTGAAGTAGATAGCAGTTCATTTCAGTGCACTGATATTTTTATAGGCAGTGTACTAAATGCCTACTTCTGAAGAACATTTGCCAGTGCTTTGATATAACTTTGCTTTAATGTTTACAGACTCTTTTAGATTTTTTTAAGTAAACACATATTAGGTATGACAATGAAAACAATGGTGATAAGTTGGTAAGAACAAAAAACAGAGCTAGTTAGAATCAAATGTACCTATGTGTCAGTAGCATTTGGTCTAATGTCATTAGATCTGCTTACTTCCAAAGAATAGACAATGGAGTTCCAATAGACTACCTAGCTGAAGCACGTTCTGCTTGGTGTATTGTCACACCGGTCTTCATTGTTATTTTCATCTACACTGAATGATGGCTATGTAAATGTTTCCTAAAAGTTTAATATATAAATGAAAATATATTGTTAATAAATAAAGTGGATAGGAAATTGTCGTCGGGTCTTGCTCATCTACTTTATCAGGATGTTTCCTTGTTTCACTGTACTGCAGTTGTCATCCAAAAGCATATCTATGTATTAGTCTATCATTATTCAGAAAAGATTAATCTTCTGGTTTAACCCATGTGAATTTTTTTTCATTGTGTACTGTAATATATTTAACAAAGACCTGTCATTACATATGTGAACACTGTATGAAAATGCCCCTAGAAATTTTATATATTTAGGTCCCAAGGAAAATTTCTTGCATATTTAAGACATGCTGTTTACAGTCTGTTTTATTTCCCACAAAATGCTGCTTATTTCTTAATTTTATCTATTTTCTGTTCAAATAATGTGCACATTTTCATAAACCATGCACACAAATTTAAATACCCACCCCAGTAGGAGGGTGCCAGCAGTTCATAGTTATTTTTATGGACAGATGTTCTAAAATTGTACTACTGCCAGTATAATTAGCATTGCCAGTACAAGTATGTTAATGTAGCGCTGATCTGCAGAACAGTCCCCTGTGGTGCAGTAGCTTCTCACACTCCAGCAGAAAGATTCACACACTTATCACACACATACATATGTTATTCCATTTGCCCCGTCTGTCATAACAGCGATGACCCAGCTGCCCAGCAACTATTCCAGCCAGCCAGTTTAAGCACCGCACTAAACCCATTCATAGTTGAAGTTCATTGATTGTTAATTTACATATAATGTAAATGTTTGAATCGTTTATTTTCTGTTGTTTATTCTACATAATTATGTACTATTAAGTGTTTAAACATTTGTGTCTTAATATGTGGGGCTACCCAAAAAGTTCAGGAAATTTGACCATAAAAAAAAGTTTCTTACTGTAACTCCTAGTTTCCACCGTCTCCTTCGAAGTAGTCCACTTGGGCATGTATATAGCGATCCCAGCATGTTTCCCATGATTTCATGCATCCCTGGAAGTTCTCAAATGAGAGTGTCAATAACCTCTTGGGTTTCTGCGTGGATCTCCTCAGTCGTGTCAAAACGACACCCTTTCAGCCTTACTTTCATCTTGGGGAATAGGAAAAAGTCGCAGGGGGCAAGGTCAGGTGAATGGGGGGGGGGAATCACTGTAATGTTTTTGGAAATCAGGAATTGTTGAACAACGAGTGATGTGTGAGCAGGTGCGTTGTCATGGTGGAGAAACCAATTGTTTTTCTTCCACTTGTCTAGACATTTGCGCCGAGTGACCTCTTTAAAACCTCACAGTAAAACTTGGCATTGACGGTTTGACCAGGGGGTATGAATTCCTTGTGGACAATCCCTTGGATGTCAGAAAAAACGATCAACACGGACTTGACACTGCTGCGAACTTGACGCGCTTTTTTTGACAGTGGTGAATTTGGTGACTTCCACTGGAACAACTGCTGCTTAGTCTGAGGGTCATAATCATACACCCATGTTTCATCACTGATTATGATGTTGGAGATGACGTTGGGGTCGTCTCCGGCTTGTTGTTTGAGTTCCCTGCAGACAGAAACGCGAGGGGCCTTCTGGTCGTCGCTCAGCAGTCTTGGCACAAATCTCGCAGAAATGCGTCTCACGTTCAAATTGTCCACAAAATTGTGTTGAGTGGTCCTGTATGACAGTCCTACTATCTCACAAATATTGTGGATAGTTTGCCTACGATCTGCAAGGATAGCCTTGCAAACTTTTGGTATGTTTTCCAGTGTTGTGCTTGTCGACAGTCGTCCAGAACGCTCATCATCGTCGACAGACGTTTGTCCGTCCTTAAAGCATTCGTACCATAAAAAAGTTTTGCTCTGAAGGCTTCCTGTAGCATTTGGTGGGCTTCTGCAGCAGTTTTTTAAGGATTGGAACAAAATTTGATGCAGATTCTTTGCACCTTACAATCGGTCGTATCAGTTGTAAAAAAATTCGCTAGATAACTAAAACATAACCTCACAAAAACGCACTGAACTTAATAACATGTCCTCTCAGATTCACAATTGTTGGCACACACATTCACAAAGCATACTGCTAGCCACATCCAGCGGCGGAAGGCATACTACAACCAGTTCAGACGCCCTGTTTAAATTCCCCGAATTTTTGGGTAGTACCACGTATGTATGAATCCAAGGGTATTAATGTTCCATCTAGTCTCAGAAGATCAAAACATAATTAGGACTGGGAACATGTATCGCATTTCCTGACTCTTATTTTGCCCACTTTGTGTGGATGTGAAGCTCTCAGGGAAGAGTATAGGCTTAGTGTGTTGCAAATTGTTTGCTGAAGAAGATATTTGGACCTGAGAAGGACAAAATGAAATGAGACTGGAGAAAACTGCAAAGTTAGGAGCTTCAAGATTTGTACCCATCATTAAATATCAGGGTGATAAAAAACTGAGAATGAAATTGGTGACGTGGCACACATCGGAGAGCAGAGAAATGCTTACAGGGCCTGGTTAGAAAACTTGAAGATTAAAGATAACTAAGAAGAACTAATACAGGTAGGTGAGTAGACAGTATTGAAATGGACCTTAAAGAAGTAAGTTGGGAGGGTGTGGACTGAAATCGTCCGGCTCAAAACAGGAACAAGTACTGACAGGGCATTGTAAACACAGAAATGGACCTTTGGGTTCCTTACAATGCAGGGACTTAAGATCTTGACTATCAAAGGATCCATTAGCTTCTCAAGGACTCTGTTCCACTCAGTAACATATCCCTATCTGACACATGTTTTATATATGACAATTTTTAGGAATACAACCCCATTAAATAAGGCACTTGTAAAGGTTCAAATTTTCTGTCTTATGGAGGCATGAAATATGTGTTACTGCACGATGGTAGTGATAGTGATGTGAAGTGCACAAATGGACCAATACCTTAAAGAGAATGTATAAAATAAATTCACAAGAAGAATTCAAGTTGTACTGCATGTGAAACTAATGGAGCTGTGGACATTTCCAGACCTTCAGTTCTTGTAGAAGGGATGATGTGTCAGCAACAGATTGTGCAGTAAGTCACATATTTTATTTCTTCACTTACCAAATCTCCTGCTTTACACTTAAAACGATTTGAAATGGGTGTTTAAAAATATATGTGTGTTAGTCCCCTGTAATGTTATGTATCTGAGGGGCTACATTATCATGGTGTTGCAGTGTTGTTATAACAGCAGTAGTCTCTTCTAGAAGTCACATTTGTTAACATACTTCCCTCCCTTATTATGTATTCATGTGTCAAAAACACAAAGGAATCCTCAATTCTAAATCTAAAAGGTTTGTGATTAGCAAATCTCATTGTGACTAGTTCAGAATGCAGCTTCATTGATGTTGCACATGGCTCAGGTTGGGCTTGGAAAGTTAAGCATTTTGACCAATCTCTTCATGCATTTGTAGACATTTGCTGATACTGTATAACAGTGTGCATACTGAGTAGAAATGCATCCTAACGAGAGAAAGATGTCGGGGAAAATTACTGTGTGCATTCACTGGTGTCACTAGCAACAGAGGTACTCAATAGTTTAGTTCTGTTTACTTGCTTATTGTGCCATTTCTTTCCCACATTTGGATTATATAAAACATGTTCTCCATTAAAATATTTTGTGGTAAATCAAAAGAACATATAACTAGAAGACAACCATTCCACATCCAAATGTTAGTATTAGGTTTGCCAACATTCATTGTTATCTCGAGTAGATGGTATGTGATAGTAAGTACACAACACTCTTTTCGTTAGTGTCCACTTTTTGCACTCACAAAGAGGACTACGTTATAGTTTCCTCTTTGCATTATAAAATATATGAGGCCAGGACGATTGGGAAAAAACTTCCATTAAACTGGGATCGGTCCCATCTGCAAAAGGAAGTAGCAGCACTTTGTGACATTTCTACCTGCTGTGATCTGTCTCATAGTACCTATGACATCAAATGATTAACATAACACTATAACCGCTACGCGCCCCATTCACCGCGCAAGTGCTATTTTGGAACGGTGCAGAGTGGTATACACACAGCCGCTGCTGCTATAAGTCATTAAACGCCCATTTTTTAAAAAAAGAAAAGCTATCTTCTACCTACGTGTAGGTCTCGCAAGTCATGTCTTCCGACAAAAACTACGATTTTTCCATCCCTCCTATACATGTTACATCCCTCACTCATCGCATCCTTTTAATTCTATCCCTATAATGAATTTTGACGATCCTCATGACACACTTGTCAACGTTCCTAACTTCCTCTTTGCACAACCCACAGTTTATTCACAACCACAGATCATCTAGTTACACAACCCTACTCAGATCTATGTTCTTAAATCTTCCATGTGACCACAGATTAATACTAGTAGGTCGTGACCACATTCATATCATTCGTACCACAGAGAAAGTTGAAGTATTGTGTTGGCAAAGTTGTGCACACTGTTGCATTCAACTCATCCATGGTTGCATTTTCTTTGTTTGTGTATAAAAAAAGTTGATAGAGCACAGTATAATATGGCGGATGTGGTGTTTTGTAGTTATAGGGCTCTGTAGTTGCAACAAATAAAAATGTATGTTCGTTAAATAAAGCGTTTTCTAAGGACGGAGAACTCTCGTGAAGTTATGGGCTATAATTATAATTAAGTAGAAGATGTGCGATGTATGCGCTGAATTCTTGGATCTGCTACAATCATGTAAGTAACGTTCGAAAATTGGACTAGCAAATATCTTTGGGAAGTTGTGTAGACGAGGCTGTATATTACGCAGGATTTTGCATTAAAGTAAAATAGGCTCAACACATACTTCCCATCATAATAATAATAATAGCACTAGGTGGTACCGTGGTGTGCCATTCTATTGTTTGTAAGCAGTTTTACGGAACGTCGCGCCGTACGGTTTTGTTACTGACAGTAATAATGTGCGTGTTTCAGTAAAGGCTGTACATTTATGCTATTCAAAACAGTCTTCTTCGATAATATGTGCCAGTGATATTCACACAGTTAGGTTTAAGTCTAGAATGCTGTCGACATAACGAGCGAGCTCCAGAGATCGAAAAAGGTTAAACATGGGTCTACCATATAAATACAGCTACATGTTTTGTATGTGTATATTCGTTATAATATACATGGCGTATAAATACGGTGACTTTTAGAAACTGTATAATTATTCAACTCCTACTGGGTAGTTTGGAGCCAGAGTAACTTAGTGGGTAGAGGAAGTAGTTCACAGGTTGGATGACCGAAGAATCCAAATTCTATTGAAGACAAGGATAAGAGATTATAACTACTGAGTAATGGAGCCACTTTTTATGTTTCAAGTGGGTAAGATAACATGGGCATCAGCACTTTGAAACATGGTTAAATTTTTAAACGATGCAGTATTCGTGACTCAGTGTGTTAATGTAACTAAAGTAATACAACCTTCATGATGTATACATTGTCAAATGCTAGAGTGATCAACTCAAGGAGAATGAGAGGGATGGGGCATGTGGCACACAAGGGAAGAATCACAAGATTTTGGTGAAGCAACTTGAAGGAAAGTGACCATTTGGAGGACTTAGGTATGAGAGAACAATATTGAAATGTATCTTTAAGATGTAGGTTGGGAGGGCATGGGTGGAGTTCACCTGAGTCAGGGTAGAGACAAGTGGTTGGCTCTTGTGGTTTTTTATTTTGATTAGCTGAGGAAATGTTAGCTTCTGAAGAGGGACTCAGCCCCGTGTAGTTAGCGAGAGAATTTGTTAGTTCCTTACTTAGGATATGCACAGCAATTTTGATGTTGTGGAATTTGTGTTCCAAGTGAGGACAGACATTGCAGTCAGGGATGCCAACATGGGTAACATCTGTGTAGTATGTTGGGAATGTGACAGTTGTGAAATGTGAGTGAGGTTTCCAGGAAGCTTAGCCTGTGGTGCTTGATTGATTGTTCCTGTGCCATGTTGATACGTGTAGAGATATCCAACATGGTGCAGTCATTCACACATGCAGTCAGAATATATCATGTGGACAGGAAATTGTGAAAAGTTTTTGTGTGGACATGAAGAATGATACCCACATCACAAAGTTTTGGTTGGATGAAGTGACCTATCAGACATTGGTATGAAGGATCCATGTCTGTAAATGGTACACAAACCTTTCCATTCACCTAGAGTTTGTAACAGTATAAAGAAACTGAATGTTTAAGGTTTGTGTTAGTACAATGGAAACTTGGAGCAAAACCTTCCCGTATATTCAACACTTTAATTACCAACTTATGCACACAACGTTAAAAAACGTAGAGTTACTAAAACATTCTAAAATAAGTAAACTGAAACATGTTGGAGCAGTTTTACATATTTTAGAATGTGTTAGTAACTCTACGTTTTTTAACTTTGTGTGCGTCAGTTGGTAATTAAAGTGTTGAATATTATTGATGGACGGGTTAACCATGAACTTCCTGTATAGTTCACAGAGTATGTAAACATGGCCTATTTCTTGTCTTGTTTACATATCTCGATGTTTTCATCTTGAATGTTTGATTTGGATTTGCTGTTATTATTATTATTGTTTTTTTTGTTTAGTGTGTAAAGTTTATTCTTGTTGTAAACATTGTTCTGTGCCATACTTATGATTGTGGTTATTTTCATTATAATTATATGAGTAATAATGGTCACACAGGTCTTTGAAGACACAGAAGACTAGTAATACATAGTAGCTTCAAAAAGTTTCTGGAATTCGCTGGTATAATTTATGGAAGTTGCTGTATGAGGTAAATTGTAAAACTGGGAATAAAGAAATTCATTGACATCCTTCATTGCTGTAGGGATGGGGTCAGAAGGAATGTGGAGAACCAACAATTGGTTTCTCCTTCGCAACAGTGCCCCAGCACACTGGTCCGTTTTGGTCAAGGATTTCTTAGCAAAGAACCATGCAATAACACTGTAGCATTCCTTCATACTCTCCTGTAGGTGATGTTTACCTGTTCCCTTGACTGGAATCAGTATTGAAGGAATGGCAATTCTGTTTCCCACCAAAAGTGATAAAAATGGATAAATCAGTCAGGGTGTGGAGCTAACCACTCATCACTGTGTGCTGTCATGGTTAAGAATATGTGGACACATACCTCCTCTCTCCCATATGCCTTCATGGCATGTACAGGGAGAATTTTACACCCAAATTTTTAAATTAATCAGTATATAAATATTGGCTGCATTACATGTGGTTAACCAGAAATTGCACATGCCATGGGGGTGTTAATATAACACTGAATCTGATTTATGTGTTCTTTTATATGCAGTCTTTGTATAAAGTGCATAAAATGAAAGTGTATTGGAAATTAATGACTGTCCATCTGCGAGTTCCATTTCTGTAATTACTGAACAGATGCTGATGATCTTCTGTCATATTAATTTTGGTACATGCCAGTGAGTTTGTTATGTAGGAAGATTTAGTCAGGTGGTCTTTGGGATTAGGGTGTGCATAAGATCATTGAGATATATTGTGAAGCTTGTTGCTTTCACAGTTTAACGTTCTGTACATTTGTGTAGTAGTGCAGCCTTTAATGGATGTGCATTACAGTGTTTGTCTAACAGTCTGTGGTTTCCAGAGTTTGTGACATGAAGGAATAGGCCAATTTCACAAGGGGAAACTCTCGTCTTTAGTGTTATTGCCACCTAACACAAAGCTGTCTTTACCAGATGATCTATGAGGATCTTGAGAACAGTTCTGCATGCATGCTGGCTGATGAAGGTTTTATTTTATTTGTATAAAATATGGTGAAAGAACTGCTACTAAAGGACCAGAAATGCATACAGTTGGTAGCAGGTTTTGAGTAATGGCAGTAACTGTTTTCTTGAGGAGGTGTCACAACAAAATAATCACTTATGATCACAGGTCTAGAAATGCATTTACCTGCTTGCAGGGGATGATAGTATTATTTTCTTAACTGTGGATGTGTGTGTTTTGCTAAATGTGTTTGAATATGATTTTGTTCTGCATTCTGTGTTTATTTTTAAGTACATGTAACATGAGTCTGAATTTTTATGTTATGTCTGCTTTGATACAGATGAGGGAAAGGTTTCTAAAGAATCAGATGAACGGCCAGTTCTTCGAAAAGATGAAGTGGAAACAGTTTTTATATATATTCAGTCATGGTCTCAGAGGTAAGTGTTTGTAGCATAGTTTGTCAACATAAACATTGTTAGTACTGGGAGGTACCATGGGAACTTCAGCATATATCACAAAAATCATAAGTTGGCCTATCAGCAATCAGAGCACACATAAGGATAGTTAAAATGTTTCAGTTTTGTATTTGGGGGTTTGGTTTATGTGAGAAATGTTAACATTTAAAAATGGTTAAATAAAATGACCAGAAATATTGGCTGCTGACTGTGATGAAGTAATTTACTTGTAAGTAGCTGCAAAACACTAGAAGCTGTGTAGAGGTGTATTTTCACTCTGAAACTAAACATATCAATTACCTCAATCCAGTTCAACAGGTTTCATACATGTCACTTCATTTTTCATGTCTATTTGTTTTACTTCAAGTGGATTCATTGTACCACTCTGTTACCAGGAAAATTTGATTTTTATTATTTTGGTGTGAACAGTAGTGTGTTTTAAAATTTAAAATTTGACCTGCTGAGATATATATATATATATATATATATATATGTGTGTGTGTGTGTGTGTGTGTGTTAGGAGAGACAAAGATTTTTACTACTAAAAATTTTACACCAATTTTTAAACTTTTAAAGTGTGTGATAACAAAATGTCATGGATCCGGTAATGGAATGAGAACAGTTCGAGGGATGCTGTTATAAACTTGCCATAACACAGTAACATTGATATGAAGATTTTAATAATAAATCTAGCTGCAGGAAAAACAGCCAACTGTTTCAAATAGGTAACTACATTAAAGGAAGCAGTTAAATAGGTGACGTCTCATCTTCCTAGAAGACCAGAAAAGTGTTGCAGATTTGTCACAGAACTTACCATTGCTAATAGAATTCATGTCCAGATTGCATAGATATTAAGCAAATTCACTGTTAAATCTGTCAGTTTAAATCATTCCTGTGAGTGACATTATGACCAAGAAGGTGAATTACTTGTGAACATGCTTTCAGAACTGCTCGGGGCTAATATTGTAATTCAATTTCTGTATGTTTGTGGAAAATTGTACTTACATTTAGATCTGCAGTTTTAGAGATCTTTATTACAAGATATTTTTGTGGTTCCATGTTGTGGCTGTTGTGTAACTTTTTCAAGAAACTTGTTGCTTCTTTTAAATTTTATAGCTTGTAAGGTAAGTGTGGGATAGGTTTGCTGTAAGCTGTATGTGGTCACTTGTAACATTTTGAAAATATATTTTTGTAAATGTCTCATGTTATGTTTCTCCATACAAGGCTTGTCCTCATAGATCAACCCCATACAGTATAGTCTTCACCAGCTCACGGGAATTTGGATGAACGTAATTCATAAGTATTTTTTAAATTTAATTTTTTAATAATAACGTTAATGAAACTGGTTTAAAATGAAACCTTAGGATTTATAAGCAGTTAAAATGAATTGTGCTAAAGTAATGAAAGTAAAAGGCAAAGGGAGTAATACTGATTTTAAGTTATATGAATTCTTGTGGGAGGTCACATACTTTGTTATTTGTTGATAGCTGTGTATTAAAAAATTATTGGGTCTTTAATCATTCCACTGTACATTGCAGCTGTTTGTATTCTGGTGTGATGTTTCTCTTAGGTTACGGAGAAAGAATGTTCAGTTGAAATTCTACTTTTTTTGCATCACTACCAGGTGTTACGCAGTGCAAGAGTATATCTAAATAAAAACCATTATGATTTAATAGAAATTATTACTGCCTGGTTGTGAGGATTTTATACTAACATTTGGATTCTTGAATATACTTCTGTAATTATCTTTGCAACCTGTGCTTTCGGAAGCAGACGGGAAAATTTTGAATCTGATGGAGAATGAATTATGCCATAATGTGAGCAGCATCATATCTAGATGCAGGGGTTGTATCACACAACAATTGACATTTGTATGGATATTTATGGCGTCAGTATCTACTGTCTTCTTTTATATCAATGATAAAAAGAAACTTTTTTTTTTTAACTTTTATTATGCTTATAACACATACAAGCCGTTCAATATAAGAGGTTAGGCCTTAGAATATGGATTTGATTAAAGTACATGTATGGTTAGTATGGTGTGGGAACAGACTTTGAATTTAAGCAATATTATCACATTTACCTTAACATAAAACTAGATATTTTCCAGATTAATTATTTGATAAATTGGGGGTTGCCTTATTGTCATGCACAAAATTAAATGCCTTTTTTGTAAGTTTTTTTCCCTAAAATTGAAGAGTGGG